>MDTE01149956.1_pt1 | contig 23953 bp, 20 predicted proteins | sample 811231 | NCBI WGS metagenome assembly MDTE01 (sample SAMN05326651, study PRJNA326480) | marine metagenome | isolation source: seawater | place: Indian Ocean: Red Sea | collected 2010 | reverse complement strand
TGACACCCAATAGATAGCCACCAAGCACCGCACCAACCGGAGTATTCAATCCCCCGAGAACCGCAGCAGCGAAACCCTTTAGTAGGGCATCCCACATCAGCGTCGGATCAAGTGTAATCAGCGGTGCCGTGAGCAGGGCTGCCACGGTACCAATGACAGAACTAATGCCGAATGTGAGACCAACAACCGCTCGGGCTGGCACACCATTAATACGTGCGGCGATGGGATCTTGTTGTGTTGCCTGCATTGCGACGCCGAGCTTAGTAAAGCGGAAGAACGCAAACACCAATAGCATCAGTATCCCGGCAATCAAGATCGTGGCCAGGCTCAGAGTGCTGATCGAAACACCCCCAAACCTTATGACTTCATTCGCTGAAACGGGGAATGGAAACTGACGTTGGTCGGCGCCCCACTTCCAACCTGCAAAACCGAAAAGGGCCAAAGTGAAACCCAAAGTCATGATGATCAGATTCAGGTGGGTAGGCTTCCGCATACGTCTGAGTAGGAGCCCCTCAAATCCAACCCCAAGAAAAAAGGCGAAGACAAGAGCCGCACCAAAAGCAACAATGAACCCAGTTTCAAAGTCGGTTAGAAACGTGTAGGCGATAAAGGCCGATACCATAGCCATATCACCCTGAGCAAAGTTTGGGACCTCGGTAGTCTTGTATGTAATCACCAAAGCAAGCGCCATCAGGGCATATATGCTTCCTGCTGAAAGCCCACTCGCTAAGACTTGTGGCAACACGGGTTAATCGACTCCGGACCCAGGCTGACTCAATTCGGCATCCAGGCTTTTCGAAGGCTTCATTATGTCCAGTGCTCTAATCCAAAGGCCGTATAAGCCCCGAGGTTCGATAAGGATCGTGAATACGATCAGTGTTCCTGTTACTACCCACCCGAAGTTTGGAAGACCAACAGTTGACATAAAGCGTTCGGAGAAATCCTCAAGAGCTGGGCCTAGGATGGGGAACTCCTGAAAAGCATCCATTTCCAGATTCAAGTATCCCATGACAATGCTGCCGAGAACTGAACCGGTGATCGAGCCAAGACCTCCGAATACCACCATCGCCAAAAACATTAGGGAAAGTGTAAACGTAAAAACGCCTGGGCTTATGAACCCTGTCATCAGTGCGAGCAGCCCCCCGGCGACGCCTGTCAGAGCAGCACTTACTGCGAAGCTGAGCGTTTTGTAGTAGGAGACGTCCACACCCATCGTGGCAGCGGCAATCTCACTGTCCCTGATGGCCCGGAACGCCCGTCCAACACGAGTGGCGGAAAAATTTCGCACACCAAGTGCTAACAGAAATGTGATGCCGACGATCACATAGTACTTGCTGATGTCCCCCGATAATTGGAACGGGCCGAGCGTAGTATCGGGCACCACCAGCCCCATGTGTCCTCCAAACAAGGCCGAGTGAGCAATGATTTGTGTCACTGCTAAGCCGAAACCCAGAGTAGCAATTGCAAGGTATGGCCCCGCCAGTCTCAACGCTGGCAACCCCAGTAGGAACCCGAAGAGCGCTGAGACGAACCCTGCCATGACCAAAGCAAGAGGAAACGGCACTGCGAGTTTGGTCATGAGAAGGACCATCGTGTAGGCACCTATGGCCAGAAACCCGGCATGCCCAAGGGAGACCTGTCCTGTATCACCCACAAGCACATTCATTCCAAGCCCAACAATCACAAAAACTGCCATATAGTTGAACGTAAAAATACGGTAGCCTGGTAGTAGGAAAGGTAAGGAGATAAGCACTAGCAGTAGGAGGACGAGCTTGATCCAAGACCCTTTCGTAGCGAACAGCCGGATATCCTGATAATGGTCGCGAGTTGGTTCGGTCACGGCATCAATATGTCGGTTGTTTAAGCAAAATCTGGAAGCCCTTGCTTTTGAAAGAGTCTCCGCTCTTCATTGCCAAGATCCTCAGAAGTCAGAACCTTTTCGGGGTACTTATCATCAAACAGATAACTAACACCGAAAAGCTGGATCGTAGCTTCCATCGTCAAGCCGGCAAGAGCACCTCTGTAAGCGTGCCGGGTTGCATATGAGCCGACCCCACGCTATCCGAATCCTACACAGACGGCCACTGGCAGCTACCAGCAACCTAAAACCAAGGGCTCCATATGCCTCATCCGATACGCTTTGATCAAACTGACGCAGTTGGGGTGATAACACTTGATAATCCGCCGGTAAATGCGTTTTCACTCAGTCAACGTATCGGTGTCAGTGAAGCAATAACGGCAGGGTTACAAGACCCGACCATCCAGGCGTTTGTGATCTGTGGATCGGGTCGCATGTTCAGCGCTGGGGCGGATATCCGCGAATTTGATACGGGTGTTGCTGCTGAGTCGCCTACTCTTTCAGACCTAATCTCACTGATTGAGGATTCACCGAAACCTGTCGTATGTGCAATGCATGGGACTGCCCTCGGGGGCAGTTGCGAACTCTCACTAGCGTGCCATAGCCGAGTTGCTGTAGTGGGTTCAAGAATAGGTCTACCAGAGGTCACGCTCGGTATCGTACCAGGAGCTGGTGGAACACAACGGTTACCTCGCCTGATCGGCGTGCTGCCAGCCCTAGATGCGATTGTTTCCGGAAAGCCCATGACTGCGGAAAAGGCGCATGAACTTGGATTGGTAGACAATCTCGCAGACGACCTTGATGATTTGCTTGAGCTTTCAGTGTCCGTAGCTCATCGTCTCAGTAGTCAGCATGAGCCGCCAATAAAGACGCGAGACCGGGATAGCCATCTCCGTGAGGCCCAAAACGGATCCGAACTATTTGACAACTTCCGCTCCCAGATCTCACGGCGGGCAAGAGGCTTTGAAGCGCCGTTCGCTTGCGTTGATTGTGTTGAGGCAGCAACAACGATGCCGTTTGAGCAGGGATTAGCATTCGAGAGAGAAACATTCCTTCGATGTCGCTCATCCAATCAGTCGTTGGCACAGCGACATGCTTTCTTTGCAGAGCGAGAGGTACGGAAAGTCAGGGGCTTAAGAGCAGAAACATCTCAAATAGAACTTAAGTGTGCAGCAGTCGTTGGCTGTGGAACTATGGGCAGTGGAATTGCGATGTGTTTTGCAAATGCGGGAATACCCGTCATCGTAACTGAGTCGAAGCAGGACATGTTAGATCGTGGCATGGAGATGATCCGGCAAAACTATACCTCCACCGTTTCAAAAGGGCGCATGAGTGGGGACGAAGCCGAAGCACGGCTTGCTTTGATCAAACCGACACTGGAGTTTGAACGGGTATCAGAAGCCGATGTTGTGATTGAAGCGGCCTTTGAGGACATGGAGCTTAAGAAGAAGATCTTCAGAGATCTTGATACCCTCTGTAAAACTGATGCAATCCTCGCAACAAATACGTCTTCGTTAAACGTAAATGCGATCGCAGCAGCAACCCAACGACCTGAACAGGTTGTTGGGACTCATTTTTTCAGCCCTGCCAACATCATGCGCTTGGTTGAGATCGTGCGCGGGGACCATAGCTCACCAGAAGTGCTCTCAACTATTCTCAACCTCACCAAGCGACTAGGTAAGGTGGGCGTGGTTGTTGGGGTATGTGATTCATTTGCTGCGAACCGAATGCTGTATCCATACAGCCGCCAAGCCCAGTTTTTGATTGAAGAAGGGGCATTCCCAGAGCAAGTGGACAAGGTGATTTATGACTTTGGTTTCCCAATGGGCCCGTTCGCCCTCAGTGATCTTGCTGGAATCGACGTTGGCTGGAGAATCCGGCAACATAGAGAACCGAACCGCCCAAAACATCTCCGTTACTCAGACATAGCGGACCAACTCTACAAGATGGGACGCTATGGCCAGAAGACCGGAAAAGGTTGGTACCAATACGAGGAGGGCAGCAGGACCCCAATACCTGATTCTGAAGGCCTCGACCTTATCATCCGCACCTCCAGAGAGTTGGGTATTGATAGAAGAGAGATTTCAGAAGAAGAAATCTTGCAGCGCTGTATGTACCCCCTCATCAACGAGGGCGCACGTATCCTAGAGGAAGGCATCGCTCAGCGTGCTAGCGATCTCGACATAGTTTGGCTCTATGGCTTTGGATTTCCGAGATACAGAGGGGGACCGATGTTCTATGCCGACTCTATCGGCTTAAAGAATGTCTACGAAGCAATGCAAGGTTTCTATGAAATCCACCGAGATTGGCTAGAGCCCGCACCACTATTAGAGAGGTTGGCACGCGAAGACAGGACCTTTGCTGAGTGGGATAGAGAATGAACTTTAAGGGCCCCCACCCAGACGCGATGATTCTGGATTCTTCAGTCCAGGACTCAACTCTTAAGAAATCCAGTGACTTATGTGATAAGACCGCTCTCATCGAGCGCGAAACAACTGCTCTAGCGAGAGCTAATCTGCCTGATAATCCAACGGCTGAGGCATAAGACAAATGAGAGAGGCTGCTATCGTTTCAACCGCACGAACCCCGATAGGGAAAGCATTTCGTGGAGCGTTCAACCAAACCCACGGTGCGACACTTACCGGTCATGCAATCAAGCATGCGGTGAGCCGCGCAGGTGTAGATGCTGATGAAATTGAAGACGTCATCATTGGGTGTGGGCTACCAGAAGGTGCCACAGGCAAGAACATAGCCCGACTCTCGGCAATTCGGGCCGGACTACCCGTGAGCGCAGCGGGCACTACCGTGAACCGCTTCTGTAGCTCTGGGCTTCAAGCGATTGCGATCGCCGCTAACCGCGTTGTCCTGGATGGTGTGCCAGTCGCAGCCGCTGGAGGCGTCGAATCAATCAGCTTAGTCCAGAATAATCTAAACCAACTGCACTGGAATGAAGACTGGCTAACAGAGCACAAGCCAGATCTATGGATGAGCATGCTCGATACTGCCGAGGTGGTTGCTGAAAGATACGGCGTCAACCGCGAAAACCAGGACGAGTACGCACTTACGAGTCAACAGCGCACAGCAACTGCTCAGGCACAGGGCTATTTTGACGAAGAGATCGTGCCATTAACAACAACCAAGCTAGTCACTGATAAGGAAACCGGTGCAACCCATGAAGAGCAGGTTACCCTCACTAAAGACGAGGGCAGCCGACCGGACACAACGGCAGAAGGCTTAGCGGCCCTTCACCCCGTGATGGGTGAGGATAAAACGGTGACTGCAGGTAACGCCTCCCAGCTATCTGATGGCGCGTCAGCATGTGTTGTTGTAGAAGCACGAGAAGCTGAGCGTCGTGGGCTAGAGCCGCTCGGGATCTTCCGCGGTCTTGCCGTCGCAGGATTAGAACCTGATGAGATGGGGATTGGTCCGGTCTTAGCAGTACCTCGATTATTGGAACGCACTGGTATGAAGATGGATGACATAGACCTCTGGGAATTGAATGAAGCTTTCGCTGTTCAGGTCGTGTACTGCAGAGACCAGCTTGGAATCCCCTCCGAGCGCTTAAACGTTAACGGAGGTTCAATCTCAATCGGCCATCCGTTTGGAATGACGGGTGCTCGGTTGGCAGGACACGCATTGATCGAAGGACGACGCCGAGGAGTACGTCATGTTGTCGTGACGATGTGCGTCGGCGGAGGGATGGGTGTTGCAGGACTCTTTGAGGTCGTATGACAACACAGGAATAGTAATGGATCTCCAGGGACGAGCAGCCGTGATCACAGGAGGTGGACGCGGTATCGGGAGTCATATCGCCCGGATGCTAGCCGAAAACGGCGCGACTGTAGTCGTCAGTGCGAGATCAGTGGACGAAATCGAAAGTGTCTCGAAAAGCTTACGATCCGAGGGATATGAGGCTCATGCAATCCCCTGCGATGTAGCGAACGAAACTAGCGTTGAAACGATGGCTCAAGAGGTCTCAAGAAGGATTGGAAACGTCGACATCCTGGTGAATAACGCGGGTATTGCACACTCCAATCCAGTAAAAGTGCTCCAAATAGAGGAGTGGGAGAGAACACTTGCGATTAATGCCACTGGAACATTCCTCTGCACCAGAGCTTTTCTGGGAAGCATGATCGACCAAGGCTGGGGCCGTGTGATCAATGTCGCATCTATCGCCGGATTACAGGGCGGACAATACATGGCCGCCTATAGTGCTTCCAAACACGCACAGGTCGGGTTTACCAGGGCTTTAGCTGCTGAGGTAGCAAATCAGGGTGTCACTGCTAATGCGATCTGTCCTGGCTACGTCGACACTGCTATGGCTGACTACGCAGTTAACCGCATTGTAGGTAAAACAGATCTCTCATATGAGGAAGCACTACAGAGCATACTCGCGGTTAATCCCCAAAAGCGTCTAATTCGCCCTGAAGAGGTAGCTCATATAGCACTGATGTTGTGTTCAGTTGATGCTGAAGGTATCAACGGGCAAGCAATCGTAATCGATGGTGGCTTAGGGATACACTGATTGGGTGGACATCCATCACATCGAACCTTACCGGTAGGGGTTTCACATTGAATAACGCTCCTGGTTGGTTCCGAAGGGGAAAGATCTAGAGCCAGGCTAGCGTCCAGGGTACCGTATCTGCAGTGGTGGTTCTTGTTGTCTCAGTTCTGCCGCCACCTGTTCCATATCCCTCATGGCACGTAAAAAATTAAACCCAGCAAGTTTGCCAAGTTCCGACTCTGAATAGCCACGACGGAGTAGTTCAGCAAATAGATACGGGAACCGTGTAAGGTCGTCTAAGCCTTCTGCCATAGAGGGTCCGCCAGCATCGTAATAATCAGCGCCAATCCCTATATGGTCGATTCCGGCTACACTGCGGATATGATCAATGTGATCTGCAACATCGGATAGTGTTCCACGTGGCCTAGGATTTTCGCGTGTCCAACGGGCCAACTCCTGATTGGCATCATTAAGCGGCAAGATTTCTCGATAGTGCGCTCGTACCGAATCCTGACGAGCAAGCCAATCTGGTCCGGACCGTGGGACAAATCCGGCGTAAAAATTCACCATAACTACGCCGCCGTTGTCAGAGAGCCTTGCAAGGACATCATCGGGAACGTTGCGAGGATAGCTATTGATGGCACGTGCACTCGAATGAGAGAAAATCACCGGAGATCGGGTCACATCCAGCACATCCCTCATTGCTTCCGCTGTCACATGCGAGATATCAACGAACATCCCTAATCGATTCATTTCTCGCACAACGGCCTCACCAAATTGACTGAGGCCCCCATGAGTTGGTGTATCGGTTGCTGAGTCAACCCAGTCGATTGTTCTATTGTGGCTCAATGTCATATAGCGCACACCCAGAGCATAAAACTGACGGAGCACTGCAAGGGAGTTTTGAATGGCATGACCTCCCTCTACCCCAATCAGTGAGGCGATTCTCCCATCCGCAAAGATATTCTCGATGTCCGCAGCAGTACGTGCGAACTCGAGTGCTTCTGGATACTCGTCTACTAGGCGGTGTATCCGGTCAATACCACGCAATGCATGACGAAGGGACGCTCCAGTATCGATTGAATCTGAGTGTGTGTAGGCCGACCAAAACTGGGCTCCCACCATACCTTCACGTAGGCGAGGGAGGTCAGCAGGAAGCAACGACTGTACATGATTCAGATCGGGGACTGAGTCACCCCTGCCCTCTATATCCAACAGTCGAGAAGGGAGGTCATTATGACCCTCAATGAGCGGTACAGAACTAAGGATCGCCCGAGCACGATCCAGCAAATCAGGGCTAGGAGCACGCCACTCATCCTGAGCAAATGCCGATAACGGCAGGCTCCCTATAACGAAGAAAGCAATAAGAGTTTTCTTGACAAAAGAACCGAATCCCCGAACCGATCCAATCAAGACGGCCAGCGGAACCAAAGCTTCTGTCACATCGTCCAGCATAACTACAGGCGGCTCTAGCTCACCGACCGATTAGCCTCGGAATAAACTTTGTTAGTCCCTGAACTGGACCCACTTCACCACCAAAGACATTGCCGTCAGCATCCACGGTGACTCCTTCACCCATCGATCCAACCCCCCCCATACCCGAGGCCCGTTCCGAGACATGTTCCGGAACGAAGTACCACACCTCTCCGGTCCTAGCACTACCTACTCGGAGTCCCTTTCTCCAGCCAGGGTTGTAATTGTCATCTGATTCTGAGTCGATTGCGTAGAGAACATCGTCCTGGTCGATAAAGAGCCCACTGATTCGACTGAACTGATACCATGTATCGAGGTGGTTGCCTTCTTGATCAAAGATTTGGATACGGCGATTACCCCGGTCCGCTACGAACAGTCGTCCCTGTGAGTCCATCGCCAACGAGTGGGGAGCCCTAAACTCGCTAGGGCCGTAGCCCCAGGAGCCCCAGGTCTTAATAAGTGTCCCGTCAGGAGCAAACTTCGAGATACGACCAATGGCATTTGGTCCCGGCTCATCTAGAAACTGAGCACCATGTGATTCTGCTACAAAGATATCCCCGTTCGGTGCAACGAGGACGTCATTAGGGTCAGTGAAGTGTGTGGGCGGGGCACCTGACTCACCGGGAGTACCAAGTACGAGGAGTACTTCACCTTCGGGGCTGAACTTGATGACCGAATGTCCCTTGCCTGCTGCATCGGGGAATCTTTGCAGTTCCCTCCCGTTTGCAGCACGAGCGTCGACAACCCAAACGTTGCCTTCGCGATCTACGTCCATTCCATGAGGCCAGATAATAAGCCCTGCTCCGAAACTCTGAACGACATTACCATCTGGATCCAACTTGACTATAGGATCTACGTCAGAACCAGCACACGAGTTGGCCCCACATCGATCCCCAGCCCAAATATGCCTTCCATCAATATCGATATTGATCGCGCTTACTGATCCCCAGGTTCTACCATCTGGTAGTGTCCCCCAATTCCGCACGGTCTCATAGGGGTTGGGCAGGTAGTTCACTGGCTCAACGTCAGCATGCTCAGGCGGACCTGATGCACCACGCTGTGCCCATACTACTCCCGGAGAAAACGCCGATAAGGCACACACGAGCGTGACCAGGAGGAAGAGGTTGGAACCTGAATCTTCAAGAAGTTGGCGCGTCCTAATCATCGAACACCTCAAATCACGAGATAACACAATCCCAGCACGAAAGCCCTGAGAATGTGAGCCAACCCGAACGGTCGTGCTAGCTCTCTTAGTTCGGGAGTACGAGCGACCTGCCAATGAGTTTGCTTGGGTCAGCATCTGGTCTTGGAACGAACTTATCCATCCATCCGCCATCCCAGCTAGCGATATACAGATTGCCTTCCTCGTCTACATCAAGTTGGTGTGGACGCGACAACCCCCCTGCAAATCCACCCCTCGTTCCTCCATATGCACCTAGGTAATACTGGAGTTCACCTGCACTACTGTACTTGAGTATCCGATTCAATCGAGCTGAGATAACCCAAACCCCATCGTTTTCATCGATGAATACGCCGACTGGATCAGAAATGTCTGGCCATTCTTCAATGAAATCACCGTTCTCGGTAAAAATCTGGATGCGATTGTTAGTGCGATCACCAACGTAGACACGCCGATTACGGTCGACAGCAACTCCGTGAACAAGGTCAAACTGCCCAGGGCCACTTCCAAGTTCCCCCCACTCCAGCATGTACTCCCCATCTGCATTGTACTTTATAATGCGCGAATTCCAGTAGCCGTCACCGAGATAGAAGCTGCCATCCGGGAGGAAAGCCAAAACAGCGGGGTCCCCGTATGTGAAAGGTCCAGGATTCGGGTTTGCCCGTGCCTCTGCCCGGGTTGTCGGATGATCGGGGTCGACGAGCCTCATCACCAACTCACTTCCGTCATTCGTGAATTTGAGAATCTGCATATTGACCCCCCTACCACCACCACGCTCAACAACCCAGACGTGACGTTCTGGATCATAAGGGCTGATATATACCTGGTGTGGCTTGTTTAGGATTGAGTCCCACTGAGTCCACCGCTCCACGATGTTTCCGTTCCGATCAGCCACCACCAGGTAGTTCGTCCCGCCTTCTCTCTCCCGCCCTTCAGCATTCCGGTCACCCCAAACCCCAACGATGATCCGGTCCGGGGTGTCCACGGCTACACCTGATACCTGCCCCCAAGTCCACGGCCCCTCGTGATCTGGGGCTGGTTTCCACCAGTTTTCTACAGCTTCATAGTCTCCAGTCCTATCATCTCCACCCTTAGCAATAGCTTTTTGAGATCCCAAATTTTGTGCGGTTTGGGTTTCACCTGTACAGGAAGAAGTCACAGCTAATGCAGTAATCAGAAGTACTTCGCCAAGACCTTTCAGCTTCACAGTGCCTCCTTAGAAAGTGGAGCCCTGCGACCAACGCTCATTAGTCACGTAGCCCGAAGGTTACCAGCGTGTGTCCGGAAATCACTGACACATACTGCTCACCATTAATCATATATGTGATCGGTGCCATCACGATTTGTCCACCGAGGCTTGCTTTCCACAATAATTCTCCGGTTCGTGCGTCGAGTGCGTGGAAATAACCCTCACGGCCACCTGTGAACAACAGGTCTGAGGCCGTTGTCAGCATACCACTATCGCTGACGTCAAATTGCTCGAATCTCCATTTTGCTTCGCCCGTGTGAGGATCAAGTGCGAGCACGGCACCACGTCCTACTTCATCTGTCCAGTTGTTGATGGGTGATGTTCGACCAATACCGATCGTCGGAGCACCCGGCACTGGCGTCAACACGGTGAAGCCGCCCCCTAGGAACATTCGGCCTGGCTGATATTCCGCCTCTTCTTTCTCATAAATCGTCGCGTAATCTTCCCAAGCGGACACATAGAACAGTCCTGTTCTTGGGCTATACGAGGGAGGGTACCAGTTCGTACCACCCTGGTTACCGGGCCAAGTTGGTGACCCTGGTGGCTGAGGTGTTGGTATGGGTCTTCCGTTTTCATCAAGACCACTCGACCAGTTTACCTTCACAAATGGCGTGCCTGAAAGAAACTCTCCAGTCACACGATCAAGCACATAGAAGTACCCATTCCGGTTTGCCCAAAGCATCAGCTTAGATGGAACCCCATTCCAGTCCATATCAGCTAGTATGGGGACCTGAACTGAATCGTAGTCATAGCCGTCATTCGGCGTGAATTGGAAGTACCACTGCAATTCGCCCGTATCTGCATCGAGAGCAACTACAGCATCGGAGTACAAATTGTCTCCAGGACGCTGGTCAGCATTCCAGTCAGGCCCAGGATTGCCGACACCCCAATAGGTCAGATTGAGCTCTGGATCATATGAGCCAGTGATCCATACGGGTGCACCGCCGTGCTCCCAATCATCCCCACTCCACGTATCATGTCCGGGCTCACCCGGTCCAGGGATTGTGTAGAAACGCCAAGCTTCTTCACCGGTATCCGCATCGTACGCGATAACAAAACCACGAATACCGAACTCACCACCCCCAACACCGACCATGACTTTGTCCTTCACTACAAGCGGCGCCATTGTGATCGAATAGCCGAGGTTCTCATCCCCTACCTCGACATTCCAGAGTGGCTGTCCATTCGTTGCATCAAGCGCGATGAGGTGGGCATCCAATGTGCCCATGAACACCTTGTCATCAAGCACGGCCACCCCACGGTTGTTCGCGCCACAGCAGACCCTTGCATCCTCGGATGGTGTGTGCCGATAAAGCCAAAAGACCCTCCCGGTAACTGCATCCACCGCCATGACATCATTAGGTCGCTCGGTGACATACATAATCCCGTCAACAACGATCGGGTTAGACTGCCAGGCACCAAACACCTGATTTTGGAGCATCCATTTTAGCTCGAGGTTATCCACGTTCGAGGGAGTAATCTGGCGAAGTCCACTGTAGCGCTGGCTCGAATATGTGCCGTTATATGTAAGCCAGTTCTCTGGTTCGTTTGCAGCACTCAGGATTCTGTCGTATGAAACCTGACCAACTAGTTGAGAGGGCAACCATAGCCCAGCCAAAACCAAGAGTATCAGCAGTGCTGACTGAAGCATCTTCATTCCAAACCTCCCAACGTAAGGAGATAGCCGATAAGGTCAGCAATCTCATCGCTTGAGAGTGTGGCCGGCTCCATTGTAGGTGTTTCGCTCACCTCATATTCGACCAAATCAGCCTTGATCAGTGAACGCAATCGTTCTTCTGCGTCAATCATTTGAACCGTATAGGTGTCCTCATTGAGCCGTCTCCCCCGGATCGTCTCACCATCTCGAGTCACTGCTCGCACCGGTCGATTGATCGGAAGCAAGGCACTACTGGGTTCGAGCAGGGTCCGTTGCAGGGCAGCCGGAGTTCGGATCACGCCTATGTTACTAAGATCAGGTGCTAAGTAGGGCCCCTCACCATTCACCCGGTGACACGTTGAGCATTCGCCCTCACCTTCAAAAAGCATCTGACCGCTCACAGCATCACCGACTCTCACAGCAACCCCACTTGGATCGAAGCCAGCACGAATGTAGGCGACGATTCCATCAAGCTCATCCTGTCGCAAATCAATCCCAGGCATCCGACCATTGGCAATGCCGGTGGTTATGACCTCGCGAAGATCATTGTCTGACAAAGGTCGACGGAACTGCCCCAATCGAAGGTCTACGCCATCCACGCCGCTGCCATTACGTCGATGGCACAACGCGCACTCAGCGATATAAACTCTCAAGCCTGCTTCAATATCCTCGCTCGTGTACTGATGGTCTGCATAGGAACTCTGGGCCAAGCCAGGTTCAGTAGTTGAGAGAAGCAGAGCGAATGAGCTAAGCCAAAAGACCGATAACGATATGAATGAGGGCATCCGGTGTCTGATCTTCGAAATCATCACGCTCATCTAGCAACCCAGGGTGGTTTGATTAACAGATCAGGGTCTGCGTCAGCCTTAGGTACAAACTTCTGGGTACGACCGTACTGGTTGTCTCCTCCGAAAAGGTTGCCGTCCGAATCGACAGAAAACGTATGCACCTCGATGTATCCATCGGGTAATTCACGCGGGACGACCCAAGTGTAGAGCCGATTACCATCAAAATCCATCTTAATGAAGTTCACGAGGCGACCGGGACCGAATGCTGTGAACCAAATCGCATCATCATTGACAATGATATCCAAAGTCAGACCAAATCCTCCCCAAACATCAACAAATTCCACTTCTGCTGGATTATCCGTTGTTCGGAACACGTTCACCCGACCGCCCGACCGATCTAGAGCGAAAATCAGGCCTTCAGGCCCAATACCCAGGGCGTGGATACCATTGAACTGACCCGGATCTTCACCAAAGCCACCAAACTCTGAGATATAATTCCCATCCGCGTCTAAGATGATCACACGATGGTTATCAAGGCCATCAGCAACGAGAATCCTTCCATCCGGAAGGAATGCCACATCTTGAGGGCGCCCGAAATGCGTTTCGTCATCTCCTGGAACGTTCTTCTCACCCAATGTCTTGAGTAGTTCACTTCCATCATTGGAGAACACATAAATCTGATGGAAAGTTTCGTTAACGAGCCATACCCGGCGTTCTGGATCATAGGGGTTAATGCGGAGCCTGTGGGGTCCCGGCCCATCTGATCCTTCACAAAGGTGATCCCACTGGTCCCACATCTCTCTTACATTGCCATCACCATCAAGCGTGTAAAGACAGTGCTCCCAGACCCGCAAATCAGTAGCAAACAGAACATTGATACCGATAGATCCAGCAAACCCGGAAAACTCGGCAGGAATTGGGTCAGGGAGGCGGGTTTCACCTCGCTGGGCAACGAAAATGCGGTTTGGCGACTCTGCGAAAACGCCTGAGCTGCCACCGAATGCAAAACCCTCTTCTGCAAATGGCTTGTGCCAGCCACTAATGATGTTGTAGGGGCTGGGTCCAACGGGCCCCTCGATCGGTCCTGTCGATTGAGCGCCTAGAGTTGATACTTGTCCAACAAGTATCAGTAACGCTGATGCAGCTACGGTTCTGGAGATCTGAATCATCAAAATTTCCTACAAGAAGAGAGTTGGGCGAATACAGGGTCAGAACTAGTCAAACAGACGCTACTTCGGAGTAGCTACCGTGGCAAATCGCCTATAGCGGCCCCAAAGCGTTCTAAGCTCTAATGAGTCCAGGAGGCATCACCCCCTCCCCGCAATTCAGAAGCCAACATAGTTTGCTTGAACACCATAACACGGCGGCTAGAACCGCTCTTGTACTGCTTGCATCCAGGAAGCATCCACATGACACGCCCTGCCCAGTTGGCTCGACTAACTAGAACTCTCCCCGTTATCGCTATTGCAGCCACCCTGGCAGCAATTACTGCAACGCCTACCGCCGCTCAATTCCCGCCTGCCACGGATGATCAGCGCGCCGCAGGTGCAATGGTGACCGAAGTTCGCTTTGGATCAGACGAACTCGTCATACCCCGAGGTGAGACGGTTACACTAGCAACCGGCCTTTATGACGTGAATGGCACTATGGTCGAAGGCGCTGTTGCAATCATTATGACCAGCGGCAATGTAAGCCCTCGCTTTGCTACGATTACAGGGCAACAGGTGGAGTTGACTGGCCAGCAGCCGGGTGAAGGTGCGCTCTCCGCCATCGTAATGGTACCGCTCGATCAGGGTAGTGTGCGCGGCACCGCCGGAGCGAGCCAGCTTAGTCAGATCCCCGTGCGTGTGCTCGACTACCCTGCGGCATCAATCACTATTTCTGAGCCCTCACACACTGTCTACACGGGTACGTCAATCCAGATGGTGGGTCAGGTGATGACAGAAAATGACACGGAACACTCGACGGCCACAATTGCTTGGCGTTCCTCAGCTACCTCAGTCGCAATGATTTCAAGCGGTGGCATACTCACAGGTATTTCTGAGGGTAGTGCAAGACTTACGGCTCAGACTGAGGGTGGCATTTCGGCCGAATATACAGTCAATGTAGCCACAAACCCGGTCACATCGATTTCGATGTCTCCTGCCTCTACACAGACCCGCCGGGGTGACGTCGTCGAGTTCGATATCGTTGCCCGGGACTCCGGGGGAAATCTGGTTACGGATATCGCGCTTGACTTAGCAGTTTCGGGACTCGAAGGCACGGGTGGATTCGTCTATGATGACGGCACTTTTGTTGCTGAAGAGCCGGGCGCATACCGTGTCATCGCAAGCACTGGTTCCGCTTCCGCAGCTTCAATCGTCGAGGTAGCCGAAAGACCCGGACCAATTGAGGTCGAGTTCCTTGATCACGGGGTACGCGCCGAAGTCGCGACGTCAGACCTTTGGGTCTTTGAGGGCGCTGACGGGGAAGACTACGCATACACTGGTACGCATTCTCGGGGCGGCGGTGAGCGCATGTTTGTCTGGCATGTCACAGATCCGACAAATATTAGTCTGCTCGATTCCGTCGTTGTCGATGCACGCGTGGTCAACGACGTAAAAGTCAACGAAGATGCAAGCTGGGCCATCATCACACGGGAAGGTGCGAGCACCCGGAGAAACGGTATCGTGGTTCTCGATCTAGCTGATCCTGCTCATCCCACGATTATGGCTGAACTGACCGACCAACTTACGGCTGGGATCCACAATGTTTGGATTATGGGAGATGTTGTTTATGCAGTAAACAATGGCACCAGTGCTATGAACATCATTGATATGAGTGATCCGTCGAATCCAACCCATGCAGGCCGCTACGAGATCAGACCTGGTGACCAAAACAAATCCCTGCACGACGTCTGGGCTGAGGACGGTTACGCATACCTGTCGTACTGGGATGATGGGTTAGTCATTGTCGATGTTGGTGCAGGCACACACGGCGGAACTCCCACAGAGCCGGTCTTCGTTTCCACCATCAAGTATCCGGAAGGAAACACTCATGTTGCCTGGCGCACGAGGGACTATGTCTTCCTCGGTGATGAGATAGGAACTTCGGACGGCATGCGCGGCTTTATTCACATCATCGACGTAAGCGATATCGACAACCCGAGACAAGTAGCTAAGTACGACCTACCTGAAGCAGGTGCACACAACATATGGGTCGAGGATGACGTCCTGTATATCGCTTACTACCAGGGTGGGCTGCGCATTGTCGATGTGAGTGGCACTCTGCGAGGGGATCTGTATCGCCAGGGCCGGGAAATTGGCTTCTTCCGCACGGAAGCAGCAGAAGGTGAAGGGTTGCAAGCCAATAGCGCGAACGCTTGGGGGCCGCAGCCATTCAAGGGCAACCTGTTCGTCAGTGATATGACGAGTGGGTTATGGGTGGTGAAGCACGCTCGACCGAGGCCGGTCACGTTCTGATGAGAAATTGGGCACTAATCTGTACGGCACTCCTGATTGCGAGTCCAGCGAGAGCTCAGTCACACCCCACGTATTGGGCATATATCGCGAATGAATCATCTGACATCGTCTCGCTTGTGCGCTTCGATGGCCGAGAAGTCGTAGAAGAGAAGGCGATTCCCGTAGGGTTCCATCCCGCAGATCTCGACGGCGCTCACGGTATCACCGTATCGCCTAACGGTACACATTGGTACGTATCGATCGCCCATGGTCAACCGTACGGACAGATCTGGCAGATGGAGACTGGAACCGACCAGTTTGTGGACTCGGCACTTGTTGGTCTCTTCCCTGCGACGATGTCGCTGACTCCCGATGGGGCGTCTTTGTTCGTCGTGAATTTCAACCTACATGGAGATCACGTGCCGAGCTCGGTATCGGCCGTGTTTGCACCCGTGATGGAAGAGATCACGCAGATCGAAACATGCATCATGCCTCACGGTAGCCGAGTGAGTAGTGACGGTCAGCGGCACTACTCGACATGCATGATGTCCGACCAACTCGTCGAGTCGAGTGTGATGAACATGGGTGTCGAGCGGAGAATGATCCTAACCGAAGGTAACGAGGGTCTAATACCTACCGACCATTCATCAGCCAGCATGGACATGACATCGGGTGAGATCTGCAAACCTACCTGGGTCCTCCTCTCTCCGGATGACACTCGCATCTACGTGCCTTGTAACGGCCGAGGAGATGTGCTTGAGATTGATGCCGGATCGATGAAAGTGATACGTCATTTCCCGACCGGAGCCGGGCCGTACAATGCGGACATCACTCCAGACGGCCGAGTGCTGGTAGTTACCCTGAAAGGAAATCAGGCTGTAGCGATTTTCGATCTAGAGACCGGTCAGGAAACCCGAATCAAAACGACACAACCTATTACACATGGGGTATCGATTACGCCGGACGGACGGTTCGCATTCATCTCAAACGAATCAATCGGGGCAACACGTGGAACCGTCGACGTAATCGATATAGCTGCTCGGCAGATCATCGCCTCGGCCGAGTTACACTATCAACCCGGTGGGTTGGCAGTATGGAAGATGGAAGGCGGGGGTTAGGGCACGGAGCAATCACGGCTGAAGCCGGCAAGAAATGTTAGATGTATCCTCGCTAAACAGCCTATAAACTCAGTTCCGTAAAGAGTTCTTTGAGTCGATTAGCGACCAGCAACTCTTCACCAGGACGGAGTTGGCTACTCAGCTCTCTATCTTCCGCCAGGTGAGCGTGCCCGTCGTTTGTCCTTCTGCATTCTTCAGCGACAGCTTCAGTAAACCTTCATCCGTAAACTCGAAGTACCGGATATTGTCTACCCCAGGCCAGCTCCCCCGAGTCGGGGAACCTTCGACATGGTGGATCACGATTCCGTTTGGTAAGTCAAAACTCACTTTCCCCCAGTACGCGAACCCGCCTTGCACAAGCTCGCTCGATTCCCGAGCACGTGCTGGCAGGTCCTTGGGCATGCCAATGGCTGACATATTATCGTGCTCGTCGTAGAGGATTCTTCCGATATAATTCATATCAACAACTTCGCCGTTCGGACGAAAAGACTCGTAAATCACCAGCTCATAGTGCCCTACAAATTGCGCTTTAACGGCCTCTAAATCGCCTGTGGATGCATCCTGTGTCCTCATATAAGCGGGTGCTGCGATGGCAAGAACCATCCCCATTGGCAATAACAAGTTTCTAGCTTTCATCAAAACTCCTCCACTGAAATCTCCTGCAACGTCCCCATCTGGCCCGGTATTAGTCAAGACACTTTGCTCAAGAGTGGGATTTCACATCCTCGAACCCACCTTGATAGCTAATCACCTGGAGTTGCTGAGCGTGAACTTCTGAGGTCGAAACCCCGCCTGAACACTGTCCCCACGCGCTGGATCTACGATCCATGGCCCCGCCGCTTCAGCCACAAACAGGTTGCCATCCAAATCAACCGCAAGATTGTGCGGCCTTCCCAATAGCCCCGGACCTGTCCCTGGGCCACCAAACTCGTCGACCTTCTCCAAATCAGACCTTCTTAGCACAACGATCACATGTGAACCACCGTCAGCGACATACAGATACGTTTGAGGATCATCGGATGAGAAGCCTACTGAGAATGCTGCTTCACGGCCGCACTCCGGTACCTCAGGATGATCCTCCGGTGCGCACCGCTGGCGAAGAATCTTCTCGCTGACGAACGTGCCATCTTGCCGAAATACCTGGATGCGGTTGTTAGCTCGGTCTGCTACATAGATCAAGCCATCTCTGGAGCCAGTGATACCGTGCGGAGTTCGGAACTGACGTGACGGTTCCCCCGCAGTCGGGTCCGGCCGGTACGCGTCGTCAGGTCGTTCTCCGTATGCTCCCCAGTGACGAAGGTACTCCCCAGTCTCACCGTCGAAGACAATTACACGACGGTTCGCGTATCCATCTGCTACAAAGACCTCGTTGTCATCTGGATCGACCCATATTTCAGCTGGTCGCCCCATAAGCTTGGTATCATTACTTCCACCGGTCTCATCAAACCGACCAATCGTCATAAGGTGCTGTCCGTCTCTCGAAAACTTCAGCGTAAGGTTGCTCTCGCGAGCATTAGTCCACACGAAGTCGTTGTGGTCAATAAATAGCCCATGGACAACACTCCAATTCCCCTCTGGTCCACGCGCACTCCAACTCTGAACCAGGGTCCCATTCCTGTCCCACTCAGCAATCTCGCTACGGCTGGACGTCCAAATGTGGCCCCGCGAGTCAGTTGCGATTCCGATGACTTGTCCCCACTCAAAATCTGGGGGGAGCATCGGCCAACTTACATCAGGCTCGAAAGAAGGCAGAGTGACTTCTGTTTTATTGGTATCAGGAGCCGCACAGCCCCCTATCATGAGAAGTAAAGCCGTTGTCATAACTGTGACGTACTTCATGGGAGCGGCCATCTACTTCTCCTCTCTAAACAGGATGTTGATTCAGAAGGCAACACTATCGTACAAGCCATTTTTAAGCGATCCATCGTGACTTTAGTTTGGTGTAGCAGCAAGAGGGGAGGACTGTCGCTTGCACAAGACCGCTCCTTACCGTCACTTGGGACAAGGGTGCCCACTGCCTTGGGAGGACGTTGATGAACGCAACGCGGATGACTCGTTTCTTCTTGTTGTTCTTGGGAGCGTCGCTCCTCGGGACACCTCTCTCGGCTCAGAGGGTCCCACGCCTCGACTCCTACGACGGGGTGGTTGTCCGGATCCTGCAGAGCAACAACGCCGGTAACGTCCAACACATTATTGACCCGTTGAAGAACGAGGTCGTAGGCGTCATCGAGGGCTGCCCCAGGCCGCACAATCTCTTCGCACACCCGGAGGGGCTCTACTACTACTGCACGAGCGAGGTGGAGAATACGCTTGACGTCTATGACACCCGCTCTTTGCAACTCGTTGAGCAGCTCCCGCTCACAGCTCGGCCGAACAAGGCGGCGATCAACAAAAAGCATCGGAAGATCTACGTCGGGATCGCCGCCGCGCCCTTCGTCGATGTGTTCAGCCTGGACACACACGAGAAGCTAGGAAGCGTTCCTGTCACAACGGGAATCCACAACGTGTACGTGACCCCCGATGGCAACTGGGTCCTCGCCGGACTGAATGCACGTAGCGAGAACTCGATCGAGGTCATCGACCCAAACATCGACGAGGTCGTTCGGACGATCTCGCTCGTTGACGACCAAGGCGTTCATCATACCGTGCGGCCGATGGCGTTGCTGAAGGCGGATGACGGCTCGACCGACAAGTTGTTCGCGCACGGCTCCGGCGTGAATGGCATCTGGGTGGTCGACTGGGAGACGGGTGAGAAAGAGCGAATGCTCTTCCCGCCACCGCTCCCGGCGTGGCAGCGCAACGCAGACGGAAACCAGGGAGCGCCAATGCACGGCCTCGAGGTGCTCCCCGACCGCTCTGCCGTATGGGCCTCAAGCCGGCTAGACAGCCGCATCTACGGCTGGTCGCTCCCGAACTACGAATTCCTTGGCGGGATAGAGGTCGGGCCTACGGCGAACTGGATGACATCGACGCCTGATAGCAAGTACATGTACGTCGCGGTGTCCGGGTCCGACTACACGATCGCGATTGACCTCCAGACCCATGAGATCGTCGCCAAGATGCAAACCGGCGCACGGCCCGCCCGGATCGACGTCGCGATCCTCCCGCTCGACCGAGTGAACGAAACTGGGGGCAGTAGCCGATGAGTAGAGACAACAACTGGATCGATCGCACAATACGCCTCGCCGTACTCGTGCTTGTAGCGGGGCTAGGCGTCTTCGCTACCGTTGGTCTGACACGCGCGCCCGACGACGTGCCCGTGCCGGGAGTGATGGATGAACTCTCGGCCACAGGCGCCGCGGACTTCGACTATTACCGCCAAAACATCGAGCCGATGTTCGTGAGACCTCGTGGTTATCCGAACGCGGGTGGGAGCCCCGCGTGCGTCATGTGCCACAGCTGGCAGACGGGCCTACGATTCGCGCTCGCGGATATGACAGAGACGGCTGACGGCTGGACGTGGACCGCTGGCCAATCCCAGGCCAACTATGACGTCGTGACCAAACTCGTGAACGCTTCGAACCCCGCGAGCAGCAAACTCCTAACAAAACCTCTGGCGCAGCAGTCCGGTGGTGAGGGCCACTCGGGCGGTAGCTACTGGGATTCGACGAGCGACCCCGAGTATCAGATCGTGCTCCAGTGGATCGATATGCTCCCGACCGAGTATTTCACACCTCCCCCGGAGCCTGAGCTCGACTTCGAGTTCTACCGCACGTGCGTCCAGGACATGATCCAGAACCCGAAGTACGGGCAGCTCTCCTGCACAGTCTGCCACGCCGGCGGCTCGATCGGCTTCGCACCACGTCCCGCGAATGGCACCTCCTGGACGGAGCAGGAGGCGCGTCGGGGCTTTGAGGTCGTGAAGCGCCTGATCGTGCCCGGGAATCCGATTCAGAGCCGGTGGATGCTCAAGCCACTCCACTTGGACGGAGGCGGTTCGTACACGCACAACGGGCCCCGCAGATGGTTATCAAAGGACGATCCCGAGTGGCAGATGCTCGCAGCATGGGTGAGGGGAGAGCGCACAGGTAACGACTGCTCGATGTAGGGCTTCGGCCAGTTAGAGGGGAGATCGCAACTGCCCTGAAGCGTAGACAGTCCCTTAGCCGCAACCAAACGTCCGGGATTGGACTCGTAGCCAGCGAATAGCCTATTCACGTCCTGGCGTTCCGAAAGCTCAATCTCGTAGTTGCCAGTAGCGGGGCCGGTATCATCGGCTAAGGTCGAGACCCGTATCACGATGAGAGCCGGCGAATCGACGTCCGGCACAGTGAACTCCAGGGAGTCCTCGAGTGCAGAGCCCGCACCGACCAGGGGGAGCATATCAAAGTAGTCGTCGTAGAAGTATATGTTCAGATCCGCCGCCAACTGACGCGATCGAACGACGACACGCGCCTGTGCTCCTGGAACAGCCGAGTACCGGTAGTCATCAAAAGCCCGACCGTTCTGAGTCCGATCACCCGGACCCAGGGCACCTAAAAGGGTCTGGCCCGGCACGATGGGCTCCTGCGCCATGCCCACAGCAGGTGTCATGAGCATGAGGATGGCTAAGGCCCGTGCCATTCAACCTCCAGCGAAGGTTGTGAGATAAGGAATCACCCGGCTGTAATACTTCAACGAGGATGTGCGCTGCATGGTCATGACAAGACTTCCTCCAAAAGCTGAGCTGCAGCCCCCGCCCCCTCGGTAAGCGCACGGGTCGCCGACATGTATCCGCTCAGTTCTGAGTGACCGAACTGAACACGACCAAAGCCCCGTTTCACTATATCCTTGGGCGCTTCACTCCCTTCCACCCCGAAGTGAAATCCCGGTTGTGGTGAGATGTAGGCGTGACCCCAGCGGTTCAGCACGATTCCAGCAATGTCGGACTCCGCATCGAATCCCGAAGAAGCAAACATGCGCGTCATCTGTTCGATGATTTCAGCTTCATACTCTCCATACGACTTACTCAGTAATTCAGCTCGGCCTAAGGCTCCCTGCTCCTCGATAGAATACCCGGGATAGTTGAATGGGACGTAGAAGGTCATGACAATGGGCTTGTCTGGATCGAACGGCTGCGTGGAATCTCCTGTGATCATCGGTCTGCGAATCGAGAAAAAGTCCCCGAAGCCGTCGAACCAGCGACCGGACGAAATTCCAAGTCGATCCAAGAAACGCCAATTCCGGAGCGCAACGTTCACGACAAGGACTGGAGCGTGATAAAAGTGCTCATACGCCTCCGTGATCGCCGCGGGCATATCGCTCACGATGTTCCGAGCGACCCATCCACCGATCGACATGACAACTGCCTTTGCTCGGATGCGGCTGATCTTGCCATCCTTGTAGTAGGTCACATTAACGTGCTCAGCGCTCTCCGCAGGGCCTTCATGGCTGACATCAATCGCTGTGGCGTTCAGACGGATTCTGAGCGATTGCCCTGACCGGTCCAGAGCCGAAAAATCGATAGGATTCGTCAGGATATTCTCGAATGTCGGTCTACCTTCGATGCTCTCCGGAAGAAGGTATTTCACGATATGGCGCATAATCCCGGCGTTGCCCCCCGGAAAACTATAGACCCCCACATCATGGTCGTCCTGACTGCTATCATATCGGTATGGGGCCTGGGTCCCCGGGAGCTCCAGATCTTTTGCTGAATACGCCGAGTAGACGTCCGCTCCCACACCCCCCATAGAAATAGCAATCACAGGATCAAAATACTCCGTGACTCTGGGGCTGTATCCCATCACGTCTTCAAGAAGCTCCTTATAGGACATGCTGTCGAGCCAGCGGTCGAGATCCGCTCCCTCGTAGAACTGCTCCTCGTCTCGGAAGACCCGGTTCAGCTCCTCCTTGAAGTCATCAGGCCAAGGTATCCTAGCTAGGTTGTCTTGTCTGGGATTGATTATCCAACGGGCCTCAGCACCTTCTCCTACGAAGTAGCCTGTGTCGTACCTTTCCTCCTCCCAGTACATCCCGTAGTAGTTTTCGAGAGGCGCCCTCACCGCTGTTCGCGCCCGGTCCTGATCTACGAACTCATATTCGAAGGGTAGGCCGGTGTCCCTATAAATGTCTGCGATCAGGCCGGTGCTCCCCACTGGAGGGGGACCAAAGTCATTCGAGCCCTGTGGTCCATAGAGTCGGTAGCCGTCTACATCGAACTCGTTCTGCTTAGCTTCGCCACCGAAGACAGCATGATTGTCCAACATCAGGCACCGGCCGCTGCCCTCATTCTGCTTGTGAAACTGATACGCGGCTCCCATCCCAGAAAAGCCACCACCGATGATGATCAGGTCGTATTCTTCACCCGTGTCCTCGATGCTCTCTGTGAGATCCGGTGGGATACCATCACGGATCAAGTGAGCAGCATCTCGAACTGACGCCACGTTGCCGTTGGACGTCGCATAGTCGCCCACCCCACCATAACCGTCCCACGGGTCCATCATCCCAGGAGCGGTACGAGGCCTGGTGCACGAACCAAGCAGGGCCGCCCCGAAACCAACCAGCGTACCACCTACGAAGTCTCGTCTCGTAATATCTGGAAGGGGCATCAGTTTCGGCCCGAGTCAAAGTCCGTATAAACTATTCGCTACTTAATGTGCTCAAATGATTTCCCACATCTATAGTGGGCCTGGGTAGATTTGAACTACCGACCTCACGCTTATCAGGCGTGCGCTCTAACCAACTGAGCTACAGGCCCCAAGGAGCCT
>MDTE01044157.1_pt1 | contig 23959 bp, 15 predicted proteins | sample 811231 | NCBI WGS metagenome assembly MDTE01 (sample SAMN05326651, study PRJNA326480) | marine metagenome | isolation source: seawater | place: Indian Ocean: Red Sea | collected 2010 | reverse complement strand
GGAGGAATGCCGGGAGGAATGCCTGGAGGAATGCCGGGAGGAATGCCTTCCTCTAGTTCTGCACCAAATGTTGAAGAGGTTGATTAATATGTAAATGTATTAAGAAATAATGAAGAGCTTATAAAAACAGTTTTATAATAATTATATTTTTTAATACTTTCTTCTGAATCATCTTGTATTAATTCAAAATCCCGAGTAGTATAATACCAACTTAATGTAAACATTTTTCTAGCACAAATATAATCATCACATTCTAATAAAAGTCTATTATTAAGTTTTTTTGTAGTCATTCGTAGAAAACCACGTAAATAAGGGTTTCGTTCACATTGGATATATATCTGTAACCATAATGGGATATAATAAAATGAATCCATTATTTTTATATAATATATTGTATAAAAATAAAATCAATTTTTATTTTCTAAGCATTATATATGCAGGATAATGAAATGAAAGTAGTTGTATTTGATTTAGATGAAACATTTGGCCAATTTATAGAATTAGGTATGTTTTGTGATGCTATTGAACATTATAATAAAAGAAAACTAAATTTTGATGAATTTTATCAAATAATGGAAATTTTTCCAGAATTTATTCGCCCTAATATTCTTAAAATTTTATCATATTTAAAATCAAAAAAACAAACAGGTCAATGCAATAAAATTTTAATATATACTAACAATCAAGGACCAAAAGAGTGGGCTGAAAATATAAAAAAATATTTTGAAAAAAAATTAGACTATAAATTATTTGATCAAGTAATCGGTGCTTATAAAGTTAATGGTAAAATCATTGAAAAAAAAAGAACAACTCATAATAAATCAATTAATGACTTATTAAATTGTGCTAATCTTCCTGAAAGTTCAAAAATATGTTTTTTGGATGATATATATCATCCAATGATGGAATATAATAATGTATATTATATTAATATGAAACCATATACAAATTATATACCATTTTACAATATGGCAGAAAGATATTATAAATATAATTCCAATATAATATCAGATAAATCTATTTTTTCAAAATTTATAGTTAATGAAATGAATAAATTTAAATTAAGAAAACCAAAAAAATCTCTTAATGAAATTATTAATGATGAATATATTGGTAAAGAAATAATGGAATATTTACGTGATTTTTTTAAGAAGTATAATAAGAGAAAAACTAAAAAACTCAACAAAAAACAAAAAAAAAAGAAAAAAAATAATATAACTTTAAAAAATAGAGAAAAAGAAGGATAAACTATATATATTTATGTGTAGCTCTAATATAAGATTCTATACTACTAACAATTGTAGTAGTTAATAATAAAAATACACCAGCTGAAAATGCTATTTTACGATCAAAATTTTGTTGACTTTGTGACTTTTTATATTCAATAAATGGATTAAAATGTATTAAAAGAATAAATGCAACATATATTTTTAAAATTGTATGTAATGATGTTAGATATTTAGAATCAACATATGTTATACCCATTATTGATATAAAAAATAATATTGATGAAATTAATGAACCATAAATATATAATTTTTGATGCCATGTAATATTTGAAAATTTTTGTAAAAAATTTAATATGTTAATCATATATATATTAATAATATATATATTATTAATTTATTCATGATTTGAAAAATATTTTAATTAATTCATTAATATATGGGGTTAGCTTTTCAATTAAATATACTTCGCCCGTAATAATTACAGATGTTATTAAAAATCCATAACTAGTAACTAATAAATAATGTAATAATGACTTGTTTTCTAAATATTTATAATTCTTATCCAAATATTCACCAAATTTATTCATGTAATAGATTATAAAGTTGCTTGGCAGAAAATATGTAACTGGTAACATTATAATTGAACGACTCCATCCTTTTAAAATATTACCAGTTTTATATGTGTAATATGCTATAATATATGTTACTCCTAAAAGTGAAAAATAATTAATAATATTACTACTAATATAACCTTCTAAAGTATCATCTGCTGGATTATATAAATGATTCCATATAAAACTATCAAATGGTCCTCCATGATATCCTAATACGGTTGCTATTAAATCTAAATTTGGCATATAACCTGTTAAGATGATCCATCTTTTATTTTTATATAATAAATATGGAATAATTATACCAAATATAAATAAATATATTAATAATCCAATCATAGCTGATGAATTTTTTAAATCTTTTTTATCCATTACAAATATTGTTCTTTTATTCTGTAAATATTTATCATTTGTATTAGTTGACATATATATTTAAATATATAAAATATTATTTTGTATTAGAAATTGTATTAGAAATTGTATTATAATAATTGTTAGAAGAAGTATATATATCTAATGTTCGTGCACTACTATCACTCGCATTAACATACTTAGGCATCCAATAATATGGTATAATATACCCTAGATTTGGATAATAATTCTCAAAAATACTTCTGTAATATAATTGTTCCAATGTTTGTGGTGGATTATGATTATATTGAACATTTAAATCATACTCAATAATTGTTTGATTTTTAACTTTTTCTTCAATAATCTGATACCATGAACGTTTTAAACTACTAACACCATCACTAAATGCTTCTTTTCTTCTCCATAATATTTTTTTTGGAAGATAATTTCTATCAAATGCTTTTCTAAATAAATATTTTTCTTGTTTTTTATTTGTATTATATCGTATCTTAGAAGGAATAGATAAGTATGTTTGAACAAACTGTCTATCTAAAAATGGTGTTCTTGGTTCTAAACCATTTGTAGAAACTGATCTGTCTGATCGTAATACATCAAAGTAATGTATATCATTTATCAATCTTTTACATTCTTTGTCAAATTCAAAATGATCTGGAGCACTTTGCATATATAAATAACCACCCATTAACTCATCACTACCATCTCCATTAAAAATCACTTTTGCATCTGATTTTTCAGAAATATATTTAGAAACCAAATAATTTCCTACACTAGCCCGAACTGTTGTTGTATCATAACTTTCAATATTTTTTATAACATCAGGTATAAAATCAAAAAAATCTTCTTCTGAAACAATAATCTCTGTATGATTTGTATCAAGATAACTGGCAACAATTTTTGCATATTGTAAATCTTCTGATCCAGCTAATCCAATACTATAGGTTTCCAATTTATACGGATAATATTTTTTAACAATCGCAGTTACAATACTACTATCTAGTCCACCTGATAATAAACATGCAATCGGTCTATCTGTTGTAGTAACTCTCTTTTTTATTGCATTACAAAATGTTCCATGTATAAGATCTAAATATGTATTTTCATTACTTTCAATATAATTAGGCATATTGAATGAATTATAAAACTTTTTATCATACAGATACCACTTATTACTATAAGATAATTCTAAACATAAATATTCACCAGATAACACTGGCTTAATTATTAAAGAATTATTTTCTTGCACTTTTACTGTGGTTTCTGTTTCTAATTCATAATTATTTAACTTTTCTGTAAAACCACTTAATTGTTTAATTTCTGATGAAAAGCCAATTAAATTTGCATGTGCACATTGATTATCGTCATAATCTAATACACCTGATGGATTATACAAATAATATAATGGACGAACCCCATATGGATCCCTAGCAACAAATATTTTATTTATATTATAATCAATTAATACAAACGCAAAAACTCCATCCAATAAATTTAGAGTATATTCAATACCATATAACATATATAAATATATAATTATTTCACAATCAGAATTAGTTGTTGGTTTATATGTTATATTATCAAATAATTTTTTATAATTATAAATTTCTCCATTACAAATTAATTGTATATTGGATATATTAAACGGTTGATTAGATTCTTCATCTAAACCATTAATTGATAATCTATGAAATCCAATATAATTATTATTACTTACATTAAAATTTGAATTATCTGGTCCACGAGATTGTGATTTATTAAACTGTTCTAATATAAAATCATATGTTAATACAGCTTCATCATTATTAAATAATGCAAAAATACCACACATTATATTAATAATAAATTTAATCTTTAGATTTGTTTTATAATAACTGTATAAATTATATGAATAATAATTCAATATATATTTGTAATATTGATAGAACTAATGAATTAGATCAAAGAATTTTAGAAAGAAATGTTCCATCAGAAAATCTTGATTTATTATTAAGTTCAAGACCACAAGCTACTAAATATTCTTTACTTCCAACTGTAGATAATAATCAGTGTATAAATTCTGATAAAAAATATTTACCTTATGATGTTGCTAAAATATTTAATCCAGGAAATACAAAAGGACATTATAGTGGTTTTGCAGCAAAAGTAAACCATGAATCTGTATTAAGAAATCAAATATATGCTTTACAAAAATTTCCACAAGCTGCTTATATTCCCAGCAGTAATAGTGATTTATATAATTATACTATTCCAAATAATAATTCAAATAATTTAGAACAATTATATCCTGATTTATTTAAAACGCCAGTATTTAGTAATAATAATAAAAATCCTAGAAATTTAGGAAATAATTTATTTAATAATCATACAAGACAGCAATTAAAAAATACTTAATATTAATATGGATATGGATAGTGAAAAATATATTAATAGTGTTACTTTAGAATACTTATTAAACCCTATATTGTATGAGAAAATATCCATTCAAAATAGTAAAGAAAAAGTAATTTGTGAAGATCTAGAATTCTATAGAAAGAGAATATGTCAGATAACAAAAGATATGTGTAAAGGCAACTATATAAATGATAATTTAAAAAGTGTTTTTTTTAATTATGCATCTACAGTTATCTATTATTTAAAACAATTAGATGAGAAAGATATTTTACAATCTGACTATCTAGATTTAAACTTTGATATATCTATAAATAATTCTTTATCTAGTGATTCATCATCTAACTTTAATCCGGATAATTTAATAATAAATCAACCAAAAAAAAATAACACTTTAGATACTTTTATTAAAAAAATTAATGTAGAATCTATAGATAAAATTTTACCACAACAAAGAATTGCAAATATCACTAACCCTGTATTAAAAACCAAAGGTGTAAAAAAAAAAATATCATAATAATATAGGATGGCACGTAAACGAACACGAAAATCAAAAAAAAAAAAGTCAAAAAATAATACACAAAAAATATTTAAAAAATTAAATTGTAGTCCAAAAAAAAATTTGAAATTTTCATGTTATACAAATAAATCCTTAAATAAAATTAAATATTTATGGAATAAAAGACATCCTGATTCCAAGATATTAACAAATAATCCAAAAGATATTTGGGATCAATTAAAATTTAATATGAAAGACTTATGCAATACTGAAAAGTGTTGGTTAAAACAAAATTTTATGATTAATAATTTAGATCCTGAACTAAAAAATTATACATTTGCACCACCATCACCCGTTGAATGGAAACATGACCCAAACACATGGTTAACTAGTATAGATATTAATAAAATAATGAAACAGTATGAGATAGCTTATCCATCATTTATTTTTATAGGTCCATCTCCTATAAATTTTGATAGAAAACAAAAATTTGGTGAATGTGTTTGGAATGATTTATGTAATTTTAATTTAGATAAACTTATACGTAAAGGAAAAAATAAAATTGGAATTATATTTAATACTGATCCACATTATTTAGAAGGTTCTCATTGGATATGTGAATTTATTGATATAAATAAAAAATTTATTTTTTATTTTGATAGTAATGGTGATAAAACACCAAATGAAATTAATAAATTAAATAAAAAAATTATGGATCAGGGAAATTCAATTGGAATTAATTTTAACTTATATAAAAATAAAACAAAACATCAAAAAAGTGATACAGAATGTGGTATGTATGTACTATATTGTATCATACAACTTCTAAAAAATAAAATGACACCAGAAATGTTTGATAAACGAATTCCAGATGAACAAATGGAAGAATATAGAAAAATATTTTTTAATCCATAATTTTAGAAAGAATATTTTACTTCATTCTTATCAAAATAAAATAATTAAAGTCTGAATAATATTTAATATATAAGATATAAAAAATTTTTTATATATTATACAATGACTAATCAATATATTTCAGATGAAAATAAAGGAATGATGTGGCAGATATTATCTGAAAATGGCGCATTTAATGATATTCCAAACTCGAACTTTTATAGAGTTAAAACTTTATATGAAACTACTATTGTTGAAATATCTCAACTAGCCAATTTAAATATTACTGAGAGAAATAAATTAACCATTTCTACAATGATTAAAAAATTACCTTATTTAAAAATTAAACAAGTTTCAAAACCACTTGAAGAATTTCAAATTAAATTAGACAAAGAATTTGAAAATAAACAAGAAGAATTTTTCAAATTAATTAAACGGCCATCACCTAACGAAATTGAGTTTAATGATAAAAATGACGAACCTTTGAATAATATTGATATGAATAATAAATTAAATAATATGATGAAAATGAGGCAAGAAGAATTAAATCAAATTATTCCTGACAAGATAAATAATAGAGAAAACTCAGAAGATAATCTCGAAAAAAATACTCTAAATATTTCTGATACACAAAATTCTGATAAAATCTTTCACGAGAATGGAAGTTCTAATGATTATATATTAGGTGAATTAGGTAATACACAAATAAAAGCAGATTTATCGAACCAGAATTCTCAATTAAAAAAGGTTTCTTTTGAATCTGATAATTTTATTGGAAAATTAAAAAAAATAAATAAAAATGATATAGAACAAAAATCAGCCAATGACAATATATCATTAATTAAAATATTATCAAATCAAGATAAAATATTATCAAATCAAGATAAAATATTATCAAATCAAGAGAAAATATTATCTCTATTTAAACAAGATAATTTGAATAATATTAATATTAATTAATTTAACTACTATATTTTAGTAAATTCAAAGGTCTCTTTTTTCAGTTCTTCGTTATACACCAACTTTAAATGACCTATTACTATTGGATTCTTTCTTTTATAACTATCTAAGTTATAGACTTCTTGTGTTTCTTGATTATATGCACAATCCCCTACTCCTGGGATTGTAACTTTCTTGGCTTTTACAGCTTTAACAACTTTGTTAATATCTGCTATCTTATCAGATTCTTCTTCTGATAATGATGGTGAATATGAAAATTTATCTGGATTTGCACTACTAAACGAATAACATTGTAATTGCTCCTTACCACCTAATGTTGTATGAATACTACAATCGATTGCCGATTCTTTTATATTATGAAGAATCCCTTTATTTATATCCTCTTTTATTGTTGATATTTCATATAATGCCTCGTCACTTGTTAATGGTGTTTCCTTATCTCTTTTACTTCTATCTTTTAAACGTAGCTCTATTGATCTACCATCTGAAAGTTGTTTTTTTGAAAATGTCATTAAATATAATGTTACTTCAACGGTTTGTAACTCATTTGGTAAATCTTTATGACTACATATACGACGAGCTCGACCAATAACTTGTTGTATACGAACAGGATGCCAATAGGGTTCTGTTATATGAACATATCTAACATTCTTTAATGATATACCCTCAGCTCCTGAAGCTGTAATCATAATAATCTTAATTATCTCTCCAAGTAAATTATTTGATGATATAGCTTGTAATTCAGATCGTAAACTTGATGGTACATATTCCCAGTCACCATTAAATATATTTCTTATAATCTCTTTTTCTTCTACACTTTCAGTTCCAGTATATAAAACAAATGTTGGTTTTCCTCTATCTCTTATTGGTATATCTAATTTCCAATCACCGTCTTGTCTAATTTTAAATTCAGCAAATCCATTTGCTTTTAATATCAAAGATAAGATCCCAATACCTTCTAGTGTTCTAAACTGACTATATATTAAATGTAATCCCACATGCGATGCGTCTTGAACATTTTCCAAAATATTTAAAAATTTTGGACTATATGTTTCTAATGCTTTTGGTGTTAAATATCTCTCACTTGCAGCTTCTAATTGTGAAAGGGCCATTTTAATTCTTTGATCATAACTCCTAGATGATCCAATGCTTTCTTGTTTGGACGTTTCTAAAATTTCATCTGCTTCATATTTTCCTTCTGTATCTTCAAGTTTTTCATCAATAGAAATAGCATCTAATAGATCTTCATCAAGACCCTGTTCTACTATTGTAGAAAATTCTTGATCTTCTCTCGGCATTGGTCGAATGATATCTGGTTTTGGAAAGACAAAATTACAAAATGCCCGAGAAAATATACGATATGTAGAAACCGCATCATCATAAATATTATCTCCACCAGCTCGTTTCTTTTTTTTTGCATTATTTTTTTCAATCTTTCGCTCTTGCACTCTCGCTTCTTCATAAACACCAAATTGAAAATCACTCATCTCTATTTGTTTTATATAAAAATCTTTTACCTTATCATATCTAGGTAGTAATGCGTCTATATCAGGAAAATATGAAGTTAAACCCAATATACGTCTTTTAAATAAATTCATGTTTTTTACTTTATTATCTTCAATAAAATATGCTGAAAAATTTTCTAATGTATCTGGCATACATGGATGCGTGTCAACTCTAACTGAACCAGATATTATTTTAATATTATTTTCTAATAATACCTTTGTAATAATTTCTATAAATGTAGTATCATCAATATTACCATCTTCACCAAATGATATTCCTTTATATCTTTCTCCGCTACCTGAATCATTGTAAGAATAGAATCCATATGGATTTCTTGTAATAGTTAAAATATGCTGTTTTTTATTATATTGTATAAAATCAAAAACATTATTTGATAAAGAATATGACTTAAATAAATTAACAAGAAATTCTTCTGTAATTTTTGACTCACCTGTTAATAATTGCATATGCCATACTTTAATTGTTCCACGTAAAATATTCATTGTAATACCTATTTCATTTGGATAATTAATAATTGGTGTTCCTGTTAATAATATTATTTTACTATTTTCAGCATTCATTAAAAAATTATATAATTTCATTGATACTGATTCCGGCCTTTTAATTTTATTAACAATTCTGCTTACAAAATTATGAGCCTCATCTATAATTACTACTTTATTTGAAAATGGATTTATTGTATTATTTATAGTTAATTTGTCAAGATGACTTTTTCGTAATCCATTATAATTAATAAAATTATATTTTAATTTAATCATTTCATCTAACTGATTTTCCAAACTAATTTTCTGTTTTGAGCTTAATTCATCATAATTTGGAGGATTCTTAATATTAACAAACCATACAATATTATTATTTTTTTTTATGAATTCTATAGATATAGAAAGCGCATATGATAATGGTTCTAATAATTCTGGATTTTTATTAACATCAATAAATTCCCAATTTTGATTTTTTCTATATAATTTATCTCCACATTTTTTTATTTCTTGAATAAAATTAACTCGAAGAGACGCTGGTGTCATTACAAGAATTTGTTTATCTGTTTTTAATCCTTCAGCTATACCAATTGAAGAACATGTTTTACCTGACCCAAGTCCATGATATAATAATAAACCACGATATGGTGTATATATATTTATATAATCTCTAACAAGCTTTTGATGTGTAAGCAAGCTAAATTCTGTTGTTTCTTTATTATCACAAGAATAATTTTCCTCACTCTCTTCTATTTCTTTTTTATATGGATTAAAGAGAGAAGAAATAAAATTAATAAAAATTTCACGATTATTCATATAATATGCAGATGAACGAAGTATTACATTTTTTTCTTTTTTTGGTAAATTCATAACAATATCTTCTATTTGTAATAATGATGTTGGCCCAGCTATAGTTGCTTCTTTTGGTTTCAAAGTTTTACGTTTTGTAGGTGTTTTTTCGGTTGTATCTCCTTGCACTAATTTTAATTTTTTTTTCTTTATTGGTTTTTTTGGTTGTTCTAATGATTGATCTACAGGTTGCTCTACTTGTTGCTCTGCTTGTTGATCAAGTGGTTCGTCTAATACTTCATCTATTGGTTGGTCTACTGGTTTTGGTGTGGGTATTTTATTCTTAATTTCTCTTTTATCCATTATTTTAGCTAATATATCATTTCTATCAATATCTGCAACTTCACGCTTATCTAATATTTTAGTTTTAACAACAATATCCTTCTGTTGCTCTGGTTTTTTAAATTCAATATTAATATTTTCTTGTAATTTAGGAGTTGGTTTTATCATTAATTGGGCTAAAAGCGCGTCAGCCATATTTAATATATTAAAATAATATATTAAATATTTAATATATTAATTTATAATATAGATTATATTTTTTAGAAATATTCTGCATATTATAACTATTAATATAGACACTTTACATATTAAAATAATTTAATATATACTAATATTAAAGCAAAAATTAAAAATCATCCATTTACTAATATATTATTATTGTTCAAATAATTTAATACCTTTTTCACACGCTATTTGTTCAGCTTTTTTCTTGATTTTATGTAATCCTTTACCTAAAAATATGAAAAGTTTGCCATCTTCATCTAATTTTTCATGTATTTTTGCCAATGATCCAAATTCTTTATAATCAATGGCTTCATCCGCTTTTACTTCATGAATTTCCTGACCTAAACAAATATATACTCCCATTTCGTAACCATTTTCAATATCATGATTTAACTCTAGATAATCTGGAGTTATCTTAAATTCTTTTTGAATTATAACTTGTAATCTATTTTTATAATTATCATCTGTTTTAATAAGTTGTATCCAATCTACGTGCTTTTCATAAATATTTTCAATAAATATTTGTGCCATTTGAAATCCAGGACCAGTTAGAAAGTGATTTTCAAACCAACCATTTTCATCTTTTATTGATACTTTATTTACATCTAAAAATAAAGCAGCTAGAAAAGCCTCAAATAAACATCCTAGTTTTTTAAAGTTTAACCTAGTATTTTTCTCTTCTGCATGTTTTGATAATATAAACCATTTATGTAATTTCATTTCATATGCTAATTTTCCAATATGTTCGTTTTTAACCAATGCTATTTTTTTTTCTGTCATAAATCCTTCATCTGCTTTAGGAAATCGTTTATAAAGATAAAACTTAGTTATACATTCTAAAACACCATCTCCAACAAATTCTAATCGCTCATTCGATTTTGTTTTTAATGGTAAACAATTATATGGTTTTTCTGCTATCTTTATATCAGCCGCCTCATTTTCTAATATTGGACGTTTTGTATATGATTTATGTATAAATGCGCGTTTATATAGATTTATGTTGTCAATTGTATAATTGACACCATAATTGTGTAAAATAGAATTTATTTCTTTTAATGTTATTTCAACATTTAATGAATTATATGGATTAAAAATTAATTCTTCATCTTTACAAATTATATCATCAGTGTTTTTTATATTTTCTGAATTTTCAATTTCCATTATTATATAATATGAGAATGTTTTTATACTATTTACAATAATATATTATCTAGATTATGATTAAACTTCTGGTTATGGTTCTGATTATGGTTCTGGTTCTGGTTCAGGTTCCGGTTGTGGTATATATATTTCAATAGCATGTGAACCAACATCCTGTTGAGGAAGATTTTCTGTTAATGTCCAATCTTTATAAGCAATATAGTAACTTGTATTTGTTTTTAATCTATATAATTTATCAGCTGGTGGGTCGGCTAATGACGGGTTTACTGTAGAAACCATAATTGTCCATAATTCTTTAAATTCTGTATCTACTAATCCTGGCCAGCTATATCCACCATAATAAACTATACCAATGTATTTCCCAGATGAAACATTTTGAATATAATAATCACCCGATACATCTCCTGCTTCAAATAAATAAATTGATTCAGCATGTATAGTTCCGCCATGATATGACATTTGTGATGGTAAATTTTCTTGAAAGCCTATATATCCTCCATCCATATGTCTTATACTATATTGTGTATTAGAATTAAATACTGGAATCTCTATATTTTCACCAGAAAGATCTGCTTGCAATACTTGTTCAGTTGTCCAAGATGGATCCCAATTTTTAGGAATTTCATTACCATCAATTCTTATATATATAGTATCATCATAATTCATTGGAGTTTCTAATTCTCTATCTAGATGCATACTCGCTATATGGGTATTATATGAGAAATCTAAATATAATCTATCAATCATATATGTCCATTCATAAATTGTTATTGTATATATTGAACCCTTTGCATATAAACACTTTGGTATATCTTTATTTATATATATAGTATATTGATCTTCCATATTTATAGATAAATAATTCTTTACATAAACAAGCTCATTTGAAACTCCAGATCTTATTTTTACCGGAATAATTTGAACTTTTTCTAATAATAAAGGATCATTTTGTGGTCTTGGAACATATAATGTATCTGGATAAGTTATTATAGCTTCATGTCCATATTCTTTTTCTTGTTCAATATCAGTTGGATCATATACAGTATTAAAAAATATTCTATCATTAGCAGATGTATCATTCCAAAAAATAGATGGTATCCATTTATTTGCTGAGATATCATAATGATTAATTAATTCTGATTTTTCATAGTCATTTAAATGTGCATACATAAATGGATAATGTGGCCTTATATCACTATCATTTAAGAATTTCATTTGATTAAAATTATTAATAAATTCAAAACCATATATTATAATTCCGGTGTTGACATATAATGTTCCAGATTTACCATATGTTATACTATCACTATATGCTACATTTGGAACAGTAAATTGATTATAATCTGGCCATCTATAGTTTTTATATATATTTTTTGTTAAAATTTTTGTATCTGATACAATTTCTAGATCAAATGGATTCGTTAATTGTATAAATGATGAATCATCAATACTATACCATATTTCACATTGTCTTGATGATGAAAATCTATATTGATATTTAATGAAATTTAATGAAATTTCATAAATCTTATTATACCATGAATATGAGGTATCTAATAAATTAAATAATGTGATATTTCCAACATTAGTATGATAATCTATACTATTATTTTCTCCTATATGTCCACCAACTGCTATTATAGAGCCATTTTTATCCATCGCTAAAGATTTACCAAATTTACACTTATTATATTCTGGATTTATTATAGAATTAATTTCCCATTCTGAGTTTACATAATCAAATATACGTATTTGACCTCTTAAATTGTCTTTGTCTGGAGACGCTATTACAATTCTCTCTCCATTATTACTAATTACAACATTATCTATACCACCATTATCTTTACATGATAAAGTCTTACCCTTTTGAATCCATGTCTCATTACTTAAGGTATAAACTCTTACTGTTCCCGATCTATAATAATTAGTAGATTCGGTTATATGAGTTTCATTACGTGTAGCAATTGCAATTGTATCACCACTTCCATCAATAGAAACTGAATAGCCACAATATTCATACTTTAATTGATACATATCATTATCATATTCAGGGCTTGTATTTGTTAATATTGTTTCACCCAATTGGTTCCAAGTTCCATTCTTATATTCAAAAACACGTGTATATCCTCTAAAAAATTGAAGTGACAGTGGAATATTATACAGGTTACGGTCGTCTAATAAATCAATTTCTAATAAATCATGTGTAACTATTCCTGGAGCACCTATAATTATCCTATTTCCAAATTCATTTAATGCAATTGAATATCCATTAAAATGCCCTATATCTGGCCAGGGAATTCCCAAATTAATTATTCTATAACTTGTATCTGACGGATTTATTGATCTAATTATATTTCCATTCACCCCATCATTTGGCAACGGTTCCCATATAGAATTATTATATTTATACAAACTAACAAAACCACCTTTTGTTAAATCTATTTCCGATATATTACCATCTATTTTTCCGGGTGATCCAATCGCTATAATATTTCCTATATTATTGAGTGCTACCGAAAACCCAGAATTTGTTCCTTTTGAAAAGATAACTTCTTTAATTTCAAAACCATATTGATGCCACTCTTCATTATACCATTTATATACTTTTACCAATCCATCTTGTCCTTCACCAGCACCATCATCAAACCCATATTCTGGTGCACCAATAGCTATTACTGTTCCATCTGCATTAATTGCAACACTAAATCCAAAATGCATGTTATCATTTTCATCTGGTGGATAAAATGTGCTAAAATCTCCTTTATCATCTCGACCTCTTGGTTGACCTTCCCAACCCAATATTGTTTTTCCTCTTTGAATCCAAGTATTATTACTTGCTTCATATACTCGAACACTTCCAACATTGACCCGAGCAATATCATTACTCCAATCTTCATAATTAAAAGACGTTTTTGGAGATCCAATTACAATAACTGATCCATCAGCATTTAATGCTATACTTTTTGCATATTTTTCTGAACCATATTCTCTATATTCTCCTCTATTGTTATCAAAATTATTTATTAAATTTTCATTCAATCTTGCCGCGTGAATTGTTGTATAATCATTTTGATTCCAATAAACTTTATGATAAAATTTATAATTTAAATACCAATAATTATTATAATTAATTACATCATCACTATCATCTGTTGTTTCAATGTGATAAAAGTACCCTTGTGGAATTGTAAATTCTAGTAGTTTACTTGGTAAAGATGCAGACGCTATATAAGACGGAGATAATTTAACCTCTGTGGGATAATTTGTTACTGCCAAATATAAAAAAGTTCCAGGGCTTATTATTGATGTATCTGTTTGGTTTGATATATTACCAGGTTGAATACCTGACCCTTCTAATTGTAATCCTATTACATACATTTTATTTGGACCTCGATTAGGATTTTTTATAATTAAAAAATTATTAATCGACGATTTAATAAAAAGTCCATTTCCTAAATTTGTTAAATTTGCATATGTGTCTGTTACTGTATCATCTATCGAAGCACCTGTTAATGTTATTAAAAATTGAATTCCAGCAAATAAAGCTTCAGGATTATAAGAATTAATATCAATTTTAATAAAATATTGACCGTTATATGTTAAAGGAATTATATCATAACGCATTCCATCTATTGCGGACCCATCATATGGTGCTACAATATTAAGTGATAATGATGTATATTGAATTGCATCTTGCATTTTTGATAAATCAATGGGTCTTAAATCAACTAATGTTTCACAAAATGTTTGAAGATGGCTTTGAATATTATATAATACCATGTTACTAATTTTTTCTATATTATTAATTATATTACTACTAGAGACATCAATATCAGCTACCAATTTGGCCCTTCTTTTAAAATTTTGAACATCATTATCTGAAAGGTCTAGTGTGTTAGACAATAAATTTTTTACATTGATAATATCATTAATATTTAAATACTTGTTATATGGATATTTCATCTCAGTATATTGATAAGTATTACTTACAGTATTATTTACTAATCCAAGTATACCATCTGGAATGTCTGTAATAAAAGTTCTTTTTAACCCAGCAGCACTAGCAGTATTATCAATATAACACCTAAATGTTATATCATTGTCTGATTCATCTAATACATTTACAAGATAATTAATATAAGTTCTTCCAAACATAACATAAATAACTTGATAATTATTCGTCAAATCTAAATAATTAGTAAATTCTATACGTCTTGGTTCTTCATTTTGATATATTTTTATACCATCTACAAAATTATATTTTGTATTTGTGCTCCAATCAACATATTCTATTGGACTAAAAAATGTCATATCTAAAGGAGAATAATCTGAGAAAACATTATAGCTTGGTTCATATAATGGAAAAGCATTTGAACCATAACTATAAGGACTATAATTCACTGAAAATTGTTTAATTCTTGGAACTGAATTATATATTTGTGTTGGTAAATTTTGATTTTTTATTTTAATTAATGTTAATCCTACTACACCTTCTTGTATTACTCCCCAATATTTACCATTCGCTGCTGATAAATCTTGTAAAACACTAAATAAATGGTTTGCACTTTCTTGTGTTAAAATATCTTTATTATTATTTTCTAAATCATTATAAGATAAAAAATAACTTTCTAGAGTAATTCTACTGTAATCAGCTGGATTTGGTAAAACAACATCATTATTACGTTCTATTGATGTATATGAAAACAGTGGATTTATTGGTTGAATTGTACCAATATAATTTATTGGATTACTTTCATCATTAAATATTTTTAAATTTTGAACATTAAAATCAAAACTATATATGGGATTGATAAGTAAAATATAGAAATTTAAATTGTAATAAAATTTTGGTATATTATTAGGATATAAATTATTTCCACAAATATCAATTTTATGATTAGATGTATCTATTATACAATTAAAAGATGATGATGATATTGATATAGGTAATTCTGATAGTTCACTATTTTTCATAAATATACCATTTGTTAAAGCTGTATAGACATTTATAAAAGTATTTGAGGTATTTATTTCAAGTGATCCACTAATATCATAATCAAATTTTATACCCTGCCATCCAAAAAATGGATTTAATGATTTAATACTAATTTTTATAAAATTATATGTTACATTAAATTCATCCCCACTTAGTTCATGTGTTACCAAATTTGATATTATATAAGGGTCTGGTTCTTCTGTATATAGTGATGTAATACTAATATCATATGTTCTTCCTGACCAAGAACCTATTCCATTATAATATGATTCTCCTATAACATTAAAGTACACATTATATGTATTAGAATTATATATATATGTTTTGGTTGATTCATTCCAAATATATATGTATTTATCTGATTCATTACCGGGAATTGGTTCATTACCGCTCCAATATGCTATTTGTTGATCACCAATTATATCAAACCATATTTTTGTTAATCCATTATATTTATTAATTTCTATATATCTTCCGTCCGGTAATTTTATTGGTTTTTTAGGCATCTGCCAAACATAAACATTATTTGTTAGTATATCAAATGTTTCAATTATTTCATTTGGTGTATATCCTTCCCTCCGAGTTATTAATGTTCCATCATCAGCAAAAACAGCATATATTTTATCTGATTCAAATACAGATGACGATAAATCTATTTTAATCTTATAATGCTCACCAACTTTTAATATTGATGAGTGTTGAATCATACCAATCCATGGATGATTTAATTTATAGATCGATCCATTAAAATGTGATGAAGAAATTAATTCTATATCAACGTTATTTAGATCAATCCTTTTTACAGGATAATATGTGTTATATCCAACATCTATTGGAGTATTTTTTGCCATACCCTGAATTTGCATACCATTGTATGTAATTGTTTCAAGATCCAACGATTCATCAATTGTTTTTGTTACTTCTATAATTGCTGTATAATCACGATAATTACCATTCATCTCTAAGTCAAATCCGATACCAGGACCTGTTCCACGATTTTTAATTTCTATTTCTAATTCATTTGAATCATTTAAAAGAGATCCAGAAATAACATAATCTGCTCGTGGAGATAATATATCATTTAAATTTTTTATATATGCGTTATCCATTGTAGAGTAAGTGCCCCATGGTTGTATTGGAAAATTTGATATATCAGAAACTGGTTGATTAACATATTCATTATATTCGTTCATATCTATATTTAAAGTATTACCACTTGAATCAAATTTAATATCATATATATAAATAACCCATGGTAAAACTTCTGGCCACCGGCTAGGCAAACTATGTAGACTTATTCCTTTAATTGCTGATATTTCTACATTTGTTTCAAATACTATTTCATCATTTATATAATGAATTTGGTGACCACCACTTGTATCTAAAAATATTACTTTATAGTAAAACAAACCTACAACATTATATATTTCTATATCATGTAAATTATAAATCAAATTAACACTGTTGGAACCGTTTGTGAAGTTAAGATAAATACTAACTTGAGGTTGCCAATTATTTGGATCTCCAGTTGAAGCAATAGTAAAATATGTTCCGGTATCAGGATAATTATATCCTCTTAATGAAAATATTCCACTTGTGCAACTATTATCTAAAATTATAATTCCATCAGAATTTGTATTCATTTGTAAAATATATGTATCTGGTTCTGGTTCTGGCTCTGGTTCTGGTTCTGGTTCTAGGTCCACATTTATATAATTATTTGTTAATAGATAGTCAACTATTGTTATATTACTTAAATCTATACTAATAATGCCAATTGAATTTAAATACAAAATTTCATTTCCATAATTAGGAATATATATAGAATTTGTATTTAGATTAATACTAGAAGTTATAGAGTTTACCATGTTCCATATTCCTACTTGATTTAACCATTGTATACCGGAAGTTGTCCAATAATATATTAATGGCTGTGGTTTTGGCTGTGGTTCTGAGTCTGGCTCAGGCTCTGGCTCTGAGTCTGGCTCAGGCTCAGGCTCTGGCTCAGGTTCTGGCTCTAGTTCTACATTTATATAATTATTTGTTAATAGATACTCTAATACTGTTATATTAGTTAAATCTATACTAATAGTGCCAATTGAATTTAAATATGAAACTTCATTTCCATGAAGAGTGATATATATAGAATTTGTATTTAGATTAATATTAGGAGATATAGCGTTTAGAATATTCCATATTCCTAATTGATTTAACCATTGTATACCGGAACTTGTCCAATAATATATTAATGGTTCCATTTCTGAACCCATCTGCCAAATATAAATATTATTTGTTAATATATCAAATGTCTCTATTATTTCATTTGATGTATTTCCTTCCCTTCGATTTATAATTGTTCCATCATCTGCAAAAACTGCATATATTTTACCATATTCAAATGCCGAAGATGATAAATCTATTTTAAACTTATAATGCTCCCCGACTTTTAATATTGATGAGTGTTGTATAAACCCGGTAAATAAAGGTAATGAATCAATCCATGGACTTGGATGAGATGAAGAAATGAATTCCAAATCAACGTTAGTTAAATCAACCCTTTTTACTGGATAATATGTATTAGATCCAACATATATTGGTGTATCTTTTTGCATACCTATAAATTCTATACCATCCGATGAAATTGTTTCAAGATCCAATGATTCATCCATTGTTTTTGTTACTTCTATAATGGCCGTATAATCATAATAATTACCATTTAATTCTCTCCCAATACCATCACCAGTTCCATGATTTTGTATTTTTATTTCTAATTCATTATAATTATTTAAATATCCAGAAATAACATAATCTGCATAGGCTGGTTCAGGTTCTGGGTCTGGTTTTGGCTCTGGTTCTGGCTCTGGCTCTCGTTCTTGATCTTGATAATTTATTAACCATATTTCTTGTAGAAAATTAATTTCTATAAATTCAATATCTATACGATATTTTGTATAAATACCACCATTTATTTTTGGAAAATTACCAATATTTTCTAATAATTTATATTTATTTATGCTATTACTACCAGAGTAATATTTAACAGATATATATTCACCTGTAAAATCAATAGACCCATTATATTGGCTTAAGCCTATATAATATTCGCCAGATTGTGATTCATGTATATAATAATTTCCAATTTGTTCTACAAAATTTAATTGTTCTTGTGGTTCTACTTCTGGCTCTGGTTCTGACTCTGGTTCTGGCTCTGGTTCCATTACTGGTTCTGGCTCTGGCTCTGGTTCTGGTTGTAGTTCTACATTTATATAATTATTTGTTAATAGATACTCGAATACTGTTATATTAGTTAAATCTATACTAATAGTTCCAATTGAATTTAAATAGGAAACTTGATTTCCATGATGAGCGATATATATAGAATTTGTTTTTAGATTAATAGTAGGAGCTATAGCGTTTACAATATTCAATATTCCTAATTGATTTAACCATTGTATACCGGAACTTGTCCAATAATATATTAATGGTTCAATTTCTGAACCCATCTGCCAAATATAAATATTATTTGTTAATATATCAAATGTGTCAATTATTTCATTTGATGTATTTCCTTCCCTTCGATTTATAATTGTTCCATCATCTGCAAAAACTGCATATATTTTACCATATTCAAATACTGATGCTGATAAATCAATTTTAAACTTATAATGCTCACCAACTTTTAATATTGATGAGTGTGCTATAAACCCCGGAATTGTTGGATTTATTGAAATCCATGGACTTGGATGAGATGAAGAAATCAATTCTATCATATCATTAGTTAGATAAATCTTTTTTACAGGATAATATGTATTAGATCCAACATATATTGGTGTATCTTTTTTCATACCTATAAATTCTATACCATCAAATATAATTGTTTCTAGATCCAATGATTCATCCATTGTTTTTGTTACTTCCATAATGACCGTATAATCATAATAATTACCATTAACTAAAAAGCCAATACCATCAGCTGTTCCAAGATTTTTTATTTCTATGATTAATTCATTTGAATCATTTAAAGATCCAGAAATAACATAATCTGCTTGCCCGTGTGATATATCATTTAAATTATTTATACTATTAAATTTTTCAACATACTCAGGAATAGAGACAATATAATGTGATAATAAAGTTAAAAAACTAACATTTGAACCACATACATCATATAAATAATATACATAATCTGGTAAATCAAAACCAGATATACCCAAAAGTCCAGATGCTAAATAAACAACATCAGCACCACTTACTTTATTATCTCCATATAATTGATTATTTATATCTCCAAATAAAGACATATATACATTTTATATTTATAATATTTTTTTGGATATATCAATAAATAAAAATAATTGTATATTTTATTATGAAAACATCTGATCTTTTATTTACTATTATTATTATTTTAATTTTTGCAAGTCTATATTTATTTAATATTTTAGGAAATGGAATGAAAAATATAGAGAATAACTGGCCAATTTATAGATGTAATCCTATTATTATGCCATTTGCTTCATTATTTAATCACAATCCAGGTGAAAATTTTGTTCATTGTATTAAAAACATGCAATCTATTTATATGAAAGAACTTTTAGAACCAGTTCATTATAATATTTCTCTTATGGGCGGTATCGGTAGTATAATAACTGATTCTATTCAAAAAATACGAGAGTTTTTTAATTATATAAGAAACATGGTAACAGAGATAATATCCAGTATTTATGGTGTATTTTTAAATATACTTATTGAAATTCAAAAGTTAAGTATTACTACTAAAGATACGTTTGGAAAATTAATTGGCATCTTAACATCATTTATGTATATACTTGATGGAACAATTTTAACAGCAAGATCAACCTGGGCTGGACCTCCGGGACAACTTGTTAGGGCTATATGTTTTCATCCAAATACATTAGTTAAAAAATACGATGATACTATTGTTAAAATGAAAAATCTAGAATTGGGAGATAGATTAAAAAATAATATAATTGTTCATGGAACATTGAAACTACATAATTTAGACCAAAATAATAATTTTGTAGAGAATCTATATTCGATTAATGGAGGTGAAAAAAATATACCCATATTAGTATCAGGTTCACACTTAATATTTGACGATAATTCTAATAAATTTATTTATGTCAAAGATTATGATAAAGCAACTATATCAGATATTAATTCCAAAGATTTAGTTTGTTTAATTACATCAACTCATACAATTCCTTTAGGAAAACACACCTTTCATGATTGGGAAGATAATAATGGTAAACCTAATAAAATATTATGTTAATTTTATAAAGTATCATTTTTGTAATATTATCCAAATACTATATATGGATAATATTTATAAAACTATAAATAAATTATATGATAAACAAGGATTCTATGAAAAATATGGAACAGATACAATAATAGCAATTATTATAATATTCATTTTTTTTATATGGACAACATATTATTATGTATTAAATCATATACCTTTATTAAGAGTAAATTGGGAACAAAATAAATGTAATCCAGCATACATACCATTCGCTGGAATGATAATTAATGATCCAAACAAATCAAATTTAGATGTTGTTAGAGACAATTTTATAAATTGCACAGAAAATATTTTATTAACTATTATCGGATATGTATTAGAACCAATATATTATATTATGAGTGTATTTTTGGAATTATTTGGTAGAATAATAACCTCAGTTAATCAATCTCGATCTTTATTTAATGACATAAGAAAAAATGTATCAAACACTTCTAGTGAAATTTATGGACGAACATTAAATATTACAATGCCCATGGTAAAACAAACTATTGCAATTAAAAGTATGTTTGGTAAAATTCAAGGTATTTTACAAACATTTTTATATACATTATTCGGAAATTATATGACCTTAAAAGCTTTCGCTGGTAGTATAACAGAACTTATTACTAAACTTGTATTAATTCCTTTATCAATTACAATTGCTGGTTTATGGGCTTCAGCTTGGTTCTTTGGCGCTACTATTCCAGCCGCATTAGCTGCTACTGCTATATATATAGCTATAATGATACCATTAATGATTGTTGTAGTTGCATTTTCTAATATATTAAATGTTCCAGCAATAAACATTGGTGGTCCACCTGGGCGCGACGGGAACCGCCCTTCATGTTTTGATAAAAATACTTTAATTAAAATGTATAATAATGAATCAAAATATATTTGTAATATTAAACCCGGAGAGATACTTCACGATGGATCTATAGTCACTGGAACTATGAAATTATCATCATGCTATCAAAAAATATATAATTTAAATAATATAATTGTATCCGGTTGTCATAGAATTTATCATGATACAATGGATTGGATTTATGTTTCTGATCATCCCGATGCTGTGGAAATATTTGATTATACGGAAAATATTATCTATTGTTTAAATACCGATACTAATATAATTAAAATAAATGATATGAAATTTTCAGATTGGGACGATTTAGACGATAAAGAAATTGAACAAATTAAACAAAAATGTTTATTTTTACCTAAAAATATATATAACAAAGATATCCATAAATATTTAAATAACGGTTTAGAAAAAAATACATTAATAAGATTAAAAAATAATAATATAAAAAAAATTAATAATATTGAAGTTAATGATATACTATATAATGGTGAAATTGTATTAGGTATAATTGAAATAGATTCAAAATATACATTTGGTATAAAAGAATACCAATTTGGAAATACTAAATTAAAATGTAGTAATAATATACAAATTTATAATAAAAAATTTGGTTATATTAATACAAATGATTTAACTGGATCACCAATTATTACTCCAGATTATTTGTATCAATTGGTAACTAATAGTGGATATTATTATATTGATAATATAAAAATATACGATTATAATGCTGGGATTGAAAAATATTTATAAAATTAAAATCTTTATATTATGTGTTACAACAAACACCTCTATTATGAGTGCTTGATTTTACTTTTGGTGGAACTACATATCCTCTATTTCTACATCTTCTTAATGCCTGATTTCTTGTATTATTGTCATTACTTTTAAAAGATAAAAGTGTTTGTTCATTGGGTGCAGATCTAAGACCAGGCATTGTTCCCCTTCCAATTGCTTGATTTTTTTTTTGTTGTATATATTGATCTGTTGATTGAACCTTAAATGATTCTTTAGATGATGTTGTTGGCTTTTTAGATAAATTAATATTTCTATATATACTTCTACCAATTGCAAAAGATGATTCACCATCTGCTCCTTCAAACTTTGCAGGCATTCCACCTTTAGTATAACTTACACTATTTCTTCTATGACTTTTACTTGGAAATCCTTGAGATAATTGATTTAAATGTTCATTTTTTAAATTTTGTTCTCTGGGACGATAATATACTGTTGTCATATATATATATATATATATATATATATATATTTATAAAAAATATAAATATTATAAACAATACAATTATACTATGTTAAAGT
>MDTE01033040.1_pt1 | contig 23960 bp, 20 predicted proteins | sample 811231 | NCBI WGS metagenome assembly MDTE01 (sample SAMN05326651, study PRJNA326480) | marine metagenome | isolation source: seawater | place: Indian Ocean: Red Sea | collected 2010 | reverse complement strand
TTGTGGTTACTATCTGTTGCAGCAGAAAAGCCGACCCGCTACCGGTGATATAGGTTATAAAGATACAGGTTAAATCGCATTTTTAGGGATTGGTTTATTTATGCTCTGTTCGGAGCTATAGGATCATAGTCAGATTATCTGGCTGTAATAGAGGGCTATAATTTTCACCGATAATAATGTTGGTGTGGATTTCGCAATTTCATAGCTGTTAATTTAAAAATATGGAGTATTTTTTTGGCATTACTGTTGAACCGATCTGACGTACAAAAACTTCTTCCAATGTCCAAGGCGATTGACGTTGTCGAAGCAGCGTTTAGTGAGTTAGCTGCAGGAACTGCTGAGATGCCAGATCGTACTGTAATGACTGATGCCGAAGTTGGAGGTTGGATTGCCTATATGCCAGCTTATCTCAAGTCTGGCGGTGCGCTTGGTGTTAAGGCTGTGACCGTGTACAAGGAGAATCCTGCCAAGTTCGGAATACCAACTACAGTTGGAACTATTCTAGTGCAAGAAAATAAGACTGGTGTAGTCGTTGCTGCAATGGACGGCGGCCTACTTACGGGCATACGAACAGGTGCTAGTAGTGGCGTAGCTACTCGCCACCTTGCGCGTAAGGATGCGAAAGTAGCAGGAGTTTTAGGTACTGGAGTAATGGCAAGAAGTCAGGTTCTTGCCATTGCGGAGGTTGCAAATTTAGAAACTATTCTTGTTTATTCTCGTAATGACGATACCGCCAAGGGAGCTTTTGCAGAGGAATTTACCCAAATAACTGGCCTAGATGTTCAGTTAGCCGATAGTGCAGAGGAGTTAGTCAGGGAATCGGATGTTGTAACACTGATAACAAGTGCCACTGAGCCTATTGTTGAAGCTGGGTGGTGGAAGCCAGGAACGCATATTAATGCTATCGGTTCACATGCGGTAGGTGTACGCGAATTAGATTCAGGGACCATTATAAAATCAAAAGTGATTTGTGATCAGATACAGGCATGTTTGAACGAAGCGGGGGATATACAGATTCCAATTGAGGAAGGTGTATTCTCACCAAACGATATATACGGGTCGATCGGTGAGGTGGTTAATCAAAAGATCCCTGGCCGTGAGAGTGATGATGAGATAACCCTATTCAAAAGCGTTGGATTAGCAGTTCAAGATATCGCCTGTGCTTCGCTTGTATACGAGCAGGCTGTTGCACAGGGCGTTGGCTTAGAGTTTGACTTTAGTCAATAGTATTAAGTAAATGGAGACGACTTAGACGATAAGTTTCTCAAGAAGTTCATCTATATCGCGCTGAGTGTGTGTGTCAATTAATGCCGCTGGTTGTCTTACTTTAGATGAAGGAATAAGTCCCTTTTTCTTAAGAATTTGTTTATGTAACTGAATGGCAATTGTTGGTGACTGGCTTACTAAGTGGCATAACGGTGAGATGCGCTCTTTGAAAATCTTGCGTGCGAGATCAACTTCACCTTTTTTGTGTAGTGCTAAGACTTTTGCAAATTCGACGGGTGTAGAACTGAATGGCATTGTCCCTTTGCTCCCTCTGGCTAGTTCTTCTATTAGATAGGTAGCTCCGCCGCCGCCTAACACTTCAATATCTCCATTAACTGCGTTAACAGTGTCGGCAATTCTATTTGCAGTTGGTGGCGTTTCCATCTTGCATGCAACGATTGCCGGGTGATGCTCAGCTAGGTCTGCAACCATTTTGGGAGGTACCTGTGCAAATTCAACATCTTGAATCACTATTGAGGTTTTCACAGCTAATACGACATCTTGGAAATATTGTTTTATGGCTGAAGGGTTTCTGCTGGTAAGTTTCGACTCTGGAGGAGTCAGCATCACTGCGCTCGCACCTAGCTCCTCTGCCTTACGACTGTAGTGAACTGCAAGTTCATTACCGTTTCCCCCTGTGTTCATTACCACTGGTACTCGACTGTTGGTTTCGTCGACAACTATTCGTAGCAGTTCGTTACGTTCCGTTTCGGTAAGCAATGGAACCTCGCTGGCAAGAGCGATACCTAATCCGTCAACACCTGAGTCAATGTTGTAGTTGACTAGTTCTCTAAGTGCTTCCGTATCGATTCGCCCTTTCCTGTCGAAGGGAGTTTGCAGGATGGGTACAAGACCCGTAATTTTTGCGATGGTCAACTTATTCTTAGCATTAAGTAGTTAATATTTCGGCGCCATTAGGTCCCAGCCAGATGGAGTGTTCTTTCCAACCTACAGGGTGCTCAGTTATCTCTACAAGGGGCGGATATTCGCGCATAGCGCCTTGTTTTACAAGCTCTTTCATTGTGCGTTCGAAAGGCTTTCGGGGTAAGTTCATAAAGTAACGGCGCGCAATTGGAAGGCCGTGCCATGACTCGATTGCATTTAGTACATCTGGGTCTATTTTATTGGACGGCTTTGGTGATTTTTCAAGCATGAACACTTCGGGCTTGCCTTCATCTTTGATATAACCGCGTCCTGAAGTGGCAAATGGTTCTATGGCGAATATTGACCCGGCCTCGAGTGTACCCTTTAGGCCTATTCGGGCGTTTGGAATTTGCGGAGCGTCGTGAAGGGTATATTTACCAAGCCCGTGGCCGGTTAAGTTTAAAATTGGATTGTAGCCAGCGTTTGTAATTACGTTACTGACGCGTTCTCCAATGTCTTCAACGTCGATATTTGGAGTACACATGGATATAGCTGCATCCAAAGCATCAGACGCCGCTTTGATTATCCCTTTCCACCTATGATCTTTAGAAAGATCTACTGAAACACCGCAGTCTACAATTAGGCCGTCAATGTGCGCGCCCACGTCGATTTTGACGAGATCGTTTTCTTCGAACGTTGTGTTGTCGGACGGGGATGAACAGTAGTGTGCTGCAATTGTGTTTCGACTAGTCTGAGATGGAAACGGTGGAAGAGCTTTTGATTCTCTAATGATCGCTTCCATACCTTCTTGAAGGTCTCTTAGTAAGTATCCAGGCTTGATAGTTTCCACTGCCCAGGTTCGGGCTTTGGAAGCGATTCGGCCAGCTTCTCTTAGGGTGTCTAGTTCAGTAGGTGTTGGAATCACGGGAACTATCTTAACGAGATTTACATAATGATGAACCCTATGACGTATAACTTAAGTCAGAGTTTAATGTGTTTTGTGCGTGCTGTGTATCTGGTCTGCTTCGATACCCAGCCCTTGTGCGGCGTCCAGCGCCTTACGAATTCTAGAGATAGTAGATTTGATTATGTTGATCATGATTATTTAGCAGGTCAGTGAGTGTGGTTAAGTGCGGATATTTGAGTAATAAAAAAACCCCTGTCGTTATCGCAGGGGCTTTGAATTGCATTGGTTTTTTACTTGGTCTGATCAACAAGTACAACACGCAGAATCATAAGCCCCTGCAGACGTACAGGTACACAGACAACAGTATGGATTCTGTGAGCTCATGATTGTTTTTGGAAGTGATTCGTTCATTTCGTATTCAAATATAACCCTGAAGGCATACCATATGCAAATATTTGAATATGTAACTCTGCAATCTCCGATAATTTGTACTTCGATGTCTGAAATTGTTTAATTTAACGCCTTATCTTGAGATTTTTAGGAACTTGGAAGCGTTTAATCCCTTGATCTGATCGGATTCTTCTTCCGTGAGTCCAGATTGGCTCATTAGTTCCAGAGCTTTTTTCTGCGAAATAAGCGGATAGTCGCTGGCGAACAGGATCTTCTCTTTACCTGCCGCTTTAGCGGAGACTTCGAAAACTTCCGGTCGGTATAGATAAGGGAACGCTGCTGAATCAAAACAGACGTTTTTCAGAGCTGATCTTATTTCAGGCATAAGACCATAGAACGGTAGCCCTCCCCCGAAGTGACTGAAAATGAATTTATTATTCGGGAACGCATTAATCAGTGCCATCAAAAGGTCTGGTGTCACGGTGCCTTTGCCTGGATAGGTGTGCCCGATGGGTTCGGAAGCATGCATCAAAATAGGCATATCCAGTTGTTTTGCTGTGTCGAATAATGGGGCTAGATTTGCCATGTCTGCATCGAGTATGCCCTGCGTATTAGGATGTAATTCTCCGATTCCGCGGGCACCTGCTTCGTAGCACCTTTCAACTTCTTTGATGGCATAATCACCCCATATAGGATTGACGCTACAGAAAGCGATTAAACGATTCGGATGCGATCTTGCGGCTGTTATGTTGTAGTTGTTGGCTTCAAAAGCTACTTCTTGATCGGTCCATCCGAAGCCTGCGCACACAGAGATATCAATATTGGAGGCATCCATAGATGCGATTAGATCATCTGATGTAGCAAAGTTTGCGTTTGGATCTGTAAAAAGGCTTTTGAAAGTAGCGTCCTGGCTTGATAGGGCATTCCGTTCAGCAGCGAAGTATTCTGGAAGAATATGTGTGCATGTGTCGATTATCAACATGGTTTAGTTTTTGAAATTTGATGCCTGTCGTTTGTGGTATCTCTTGTAGCACCAAAGATACACTGTCAATATACTTTCGAGTTCGGCGAGTTTAATGCGTCACTACGTGGGTATACGGTTTTACGGCAAAATTTTTATTTTTCGAAACTCTTGGTGAATGGCTTAAGAGCAGGATACAGGGTAAATAATTCATATGGTCTCAATGATCAGAGATGATGGCCGAGTGATGACTCAGCCTGACATTCCTCACGCTGAACCTAAACTGGGCAAAGTGGCCGTGATCTATACCAAACCTGAAACTGTAATTCAGGATTACGCCCGGTTGTTGGACCTCGCTGAGTATGAGACTGCACTCAGTCCCGGCATAGATACCTTTTTGAAAGTAAATATTTCTTGGCAACACTATTATCCGGCATGCTCTTCAGCTCCGTGGCAGATCGATGGAGTGGCTCAGAAGCTGATGGCTGATGGCTTCAAAAATATCATAGCCGCTCACAACGGTACTGTTGTGGTAGACCCTGTTGAAGGACGTGAGAACAACAAACACAAGATTGTTGAAGACCGATTAGGATTGGATCATATAACTCTTGATGTTCCACCAGTCAAATGGGTTCCATATAGGCCGACCGCCAAAATGCTCGTACTTAACGACGTGTACAAAGATGGTCTGTACATTCCTGAAGTCTTTCCTGGCACGAATATCGTTCAACTTCCGACAGTGAAGACTCACGTATTCACGACAATGACGGGGGCACTCAAGAACGCTTTCGGTGGCTTGCTACATAGATATCGTCATTGGACTCATTCAGTGATCCACGAAACTCTAGTTGACCTATTACAGATACAGAAAGAGATTCACTCAGGTCTGTTTGCGGTTATGGATGGCACTTTTGCTGGTGACGGGCCTGGTCCTAGGGCAATGAGAATTCACAATAAGAATGTGATTTTAGCTTCTGCAGATCAAGTTTCTATTGACGCTGTTGCAGCAAAGATGATGGGTCTTGACCCTATGTCTATACCCATGATTCGCATCGCCCATGAAATGGGACTTGGGGTTGGTAAACCGTCTGAAATCGAAGTGGTGGGTGACGATATCGCTAATGTGAATTGGAATTTTGCCGGTAACGAAAGCACATTAGCGTCACGTGGTCAGAAGATGATTTATCACGGCCCTTTGAAGCCTCTGGAAAGCGCGTTACTTCGGTCATCTATAGCACCTTGGGCTTATTGGGCATCTAACCTCTATCACAATAAGTTCTGGCTTCCTATGATAGGGCGTAAGCGAGTTCAAGAAGCATTGAAGACTGATTGGGGGCAACTATTTCAGAATTACAGATAACTTCTTTATCTGGAGGTTTATTTTTAGTCTATTTGGGCGTTCTATTCGAGATGTGGCAACAGGAACTAAGTGTACAGACCTATGCGATTAGGGTTCAATTTCATAAATGGTTTAGGAGATCACTCCCTCGACGATTTACTTAGGTTTGCCGCACAATATGGCGCAACCGATGTTGTACTTCAGTCATATACCGGGAAGGCTTCAAATGAGAAATACACGATTGTTCCTGGTGCGAAGCACTGGGAGCTAAATGATCTTATAGCTCTACGTAAAAAAGTCGAGTCTTTTGGTTTGCACCTTGAGGCGTTGGAGAATGTCCCTAGTGCTTTTTACGACAACATAATGCTTGGTGCATCTAATAGAGATGAACAAATAGAGAACATGATTTATACGATTCGGAATATTGCTCGCGCCGATATCCCGATCTTTGGATATAACTGGATGCCATCCGGTGTATGGAGAAATTCGGTTAACTCCAACCACCGGGCAGGAACCAAGGTTACGGCTTACGATCATTCCCAGCACGTAGAAGAACCATTGACGCACGGCAGGGTATATTCAGAGGATGAGATGTGGGACAACCTTGAGTATTGGATAAAAATAATTACACCGGTTGCAGAGGAAGAGGGCATCCGATTAGGAATTCATCCCGCAGACCCACCGGTTTATTCAGTAGGTGGTGTGCCAAGGTTGTTAAATAGCTTTGACGCATATAAACGGTTAATTGAAATCATTGATTCACCATCTAATGCAATCGAATTTTGCCAGGGTACATTTTCTGAAATGGAGGATGCTGACGGAGAAGGTATCTTCAATATGATTCGTTACTTTGGCGAGCGAAATAAGATTCTCTATGTTCATTTTAGGAATGTTTCTAATGCGGGGGAACCATTTAAAGAAGAGTTCATCAACACTGGCCATGTCGATATGATTCGAGCGCTTAAAACCTACATGGAAGTAGGTTTTGATGGTGTGTTGGTTAACGATCATGTGCCTATTACGACTGGTGATAGCGAGTGGGGGCATCAGGGAAGAGCCTATGCAAACGGATATATACAGGGTTTACTGGATGTATTCGATCCGCATTAGGTCTTTATAAGGGCTAAATATTCTTGATGGGTCTTTTATTTCGCCGCTGAGGTTTTTTTGACCTGTTGATAAAAGTAAAAATTTTGAGTTACTTTTACGTTCTCACTTGCCCGTTGCCTCGGACTTTCCACTTGTAAGTGGTGATTTCTTTAAGGCCCATAGGTCCACGTGCGTGCAGTTTGTTTGTTGAAACTGCAACTTCAGCTCCTAAGCCAAATTGCGCCCCATCGTTGAAGTAGGTTGAGGTGTTTGCAAAAACAGCAGCTGAATCGACTTCACCGAGAAATCGCTCTATTGTCTCTTTGTTATCAGAAACAATTGCTTCTGAATGCCTGGATCCGTATTCAGCTATATGGTTCATCGCTTCCTCTATTGAGTCAACGATTTTTACCGACGCTATAAGAGCGAGGAATTCCATTCCGAAATCACCGGCTTGGGCTGGCACTATTCTGCCTTCCTCCGTAACGGCATCTAAGATGCTTATAGCGCGGCTATCCGCTCGGAGTTCAACATCACGTATGCTAAGAGCTGTAGCTAACTTTGGCAGGTATTCTCGCGCAACATTTTGGTGGATTAGAACAGTGTCCATCGCATTGCATACAGTAGGCCGTTGTGTCTTTGCGTTAACAACTATCTTTATAGCCATGTCAATGTCTGCTTCGGCGTCTACGTAGGTGTGGCAGACGCCAACGCCGCCGGTTATGGCGGGCATTTTTGCGTTTTCACCAATGAATTTGACCAATTCACCACCACCACGCGGGATCATTAGGTCAATGAAATCGTCCATGTCTAGCAATTTACTTACTATAGAGCGATCTGTGGTCTCAATGAACTGCACTACATCTCTGGAAATACCTGTGCTTTCAATTGCATCCTTGACGATTTCTGCGAGCAAGGTATTTGTGATTATGCATTCTTTGCCGCCGCGTAAAATTACTCCATTGCCTGATTTTAGACAAAGTGTTGCTATATCTATAGTTACGTTGGGTCTGCTTTCATAAATAACACCTATCACTCCTAACGGCACTCGTATTCGTTGAATATGCAGTTCGTTCGGGAGCACTCTTTCTTCAAGAATCTCACCGATGGGGTCAGGGAGTTTTGCTATCTCGCGCGCAGCCGTTGCCATAGCTTTTATCCGTGCATCATTTAGGGTCATACGATCAACTAGGTGGAAACCCATGTTTGCTGTGGTAGCTGCTTCGAGATCTCGTGCGTTGGCTTGCAGAATACGTTGCTGGTTATCTTCAATTGCATTGGCGATTGCCAAAAGAGCGGAATTTTTTAAATCGCTTGATGCCGAAGCTAGTTTTATGCCAGCCTTATTTGCTGCCTTTGCCTGCTCTTCTACTGACTTGGTATTTGTACTCATGTACTTCTGACCGATCCATTATCTGTGAAACACTATTATCGACCGAAATCTTTATGGAAGTGCCAAGTTGTTACGGTGTATAACTTCAGCACCGTAATAGTGCCCAACCAGTTTTGGTAACTCGCTAGATTTTGAGCCTTTTATTCGTTCGACTTCATAAGACGAGTAGGCTGCCAATCCCCAACCGATCGTTTTGCCGTCGATTTCTGTCACTTCAATGATATCGCCCCGTTCGAATGAACCGGTTACCGAGACGATACCTATGGGTAATAGGCTATTGCCATTTTGTTGCAAAGCTTCAGAGGCTCCTTCATCTACGGCTACGCTACCACGGTGTTCAGACCTGCCTGTTAGGATCCACCGTTTTCGACTCTCTCGTCTTGATACGCTGGAAATGAATCGAGTGCCGGTTTGCTTACCGTTGCAGATCGTCAAGATGATATTTTCGACTCTACCGGAGCCAATTACCATTGGAATGCCTGAATCCATTGCAATTCGAGCTGCATCGAGTTTACTTGCCATTCCTCCACTACCTCGCTGGTCGTATGGACCTAAAGCGGCCGCCTCGATTGAATCATCGATTTCTTCCACGATTGAAATTAGTTCCGACTTAGGATCTATATGTGGATCGGTTTTGTGAAGTCCATCCATATCTCCAAGTAAGATGAGAAGGTCGGCATCGACGGTGTTAGCAACCATCGCTGAAAGTCGGTCGTTGTCGCCGTATATAAGTCCTGCTAACTCTTCTACTGCGACTACATCGTTTTCATTCAGAATCGGTATTGCACCAATAGATAATAGGGCTTCAAGAGTGTTTCGTACGTTTAGATATCTCGATCGACTTTGAAGATCTCCTCTTGAAATTAGTGCTTGTGCGATTTCTATGCCGTGCGCTGAAAAAATGTTCTCAAAAGTCATCATTAACTGAGGTTGACCCAACGCTGCTAGGGCCTGCCGATACGCGACGGTACCTCGCTGTAATTTGTCTTTTTCGGGAGCACGGGATAAAGAATCTCGTCCGGCTGCAACAGCACCTGAACTGACAATTAGTACTTCGATCCCCGATTTTTTGATATGCGCTATCTGATTGGAGATGCTGGTAATCATTTCGATATCGAGTGAATCTCCACCATTGGTCAGAAGATTGGTGCCAAGTTTTATAACTATTCGATTGGGTCGCTTGAATATCATTTTTATGATTTTGGCTGTTTATATAACCAGCTTTGCAACACTGTCGGAAATTCTAGTGTTTATTTTGTATCGTATTTACCTCCGAGTGCTAGCATGGAATTACACCGAGGCTAGCGGATTTTTATTCGATGGCCAACAAAATGCGTTGGTACGGTGTTGTATGAACTTGATTATTGGTCCTGCGCATAGCCCAGAAAACGGGGTTTCGTAAATCTGATGAGCCTATCGGGGTTGCTCCCACTGGTCGGCCAAACCGAGCAGTTTGCGGTTCTTCTAAATAAGCTTCGCTCTCCTCGAGTAAAAGCGTCCGTGATAGCACCAGAATCCGCCACTGAATGTACTGTGGCAACAGTCTGGAGTCACTTTGACGCGCCTGTCTTTGTATTAACCCCAAATCCTGAGTCAGCCCGTAAGCTTCACGATCGTTTGTTCACTTGGCTAGGAGATGATGCACCAGTTTTCCTTTTTTCCGAATCTGAAGATATTCCGTTTGAACGCTACATCCCTGACCGTGGAGCTAGTCATAATCGTTTAAGAGCTCTCGCTGCGATGCGGGGTGAGGTTAAAGGCGTGCGCCAGCCTCTTATAGTTTGCTCTGTAAACGCGGCTTCACAGGCAACCATTGAACGTTCTGTATTTGATTCTTCCACCCACATCTTAGGCGTTAAAAGAACAATTAACCTTGATGATTTGATTAATCGCTGGATTGAGATGGGTTACGTTCATAATCCAACTGTTGAAATACCAGGAACTTTTTCAAGGCGAGGTGGGATTTTAGATATTTATCCCGTTTCTATGGAACAGCCCGTACGCATAGAGCTTTTTGATGATGAAATAGAAAGTATCAGGTACTTTGATCCCGGTACTCAGCGTTCAGCAAAAACCATAAGATCTGTGACTGTTACTCCGGCGCATGAAACACTTCCAAGTTTAGCCGATCAAGAACTAGTAGAAAAGCAACTCGGACAGATGGATTTAATTGGGACTTCAGAAGAAGCTCAAAGGCGGATCCCTTACGAACTTAGTCGTGCTCTAGCAGGCGAAGTGCTTGATGAAATATCTTTCTATTCTGGTTTTTTTAATTTAGGGACGGTTTTTGATTATCTTCCTGCAGAAAGTTTGATGTTCATACTTAGACCTGGTTCGATTGAGGAAACTGCTAGATCACAGGATATAAGGCTTGAGACCCTTCGTTTAGCTAAGGAGAAAAGGGGTGACGTTCCAATAGGCTTTGCACAGCCTCACATTGAATGGGGATTCATTTCTGATGCAATAGATGCTCGTCCTAAAAGCGTCATCTTGTCCCCTTGGGGCGTAGATTCTAAAAACGATGATGGTCCTCTAGCCCTGCCGTTCAAATTGCCAAGTTTGGTTACCGCCGGAGTCGATACAACACTCGAGATTGCAAGAAAGGGCATGGTTGAGAAAAATCGTGCTGTCGTAATAACTAATCATGCTCAAAGATTTCATGAACTTGCTGGAGAAATTGGCATTGAAGCAAGTTTAGTGCCCAGCATCAATGTTGCTCCTGAAAGAGGTGAAGTCCATGTAGTTACAGGGAACCTTCTTAGCGGGTTTTCTATAGAGACTGCTGATGGTGCTGAATTATCGATTCTTAGCGATGTGGAAGTTTTTGGCATACGCAAGGAACGCAGGAGGGTTCGAAAACGGCAGATTCGTAAAGGTCCGGCTCTTGAGCAATTAAAACCTGGTTCTTATGTTGTCCACGTTGAGCACGGTATCGCGAGATTTATAGGCACAGAAGTCATGGAAAGTAGAGGTCAAGAGTATTTAGTTCTGGAGTATGCAGAGGCAGATAAATTATATGTACCAACAGAACATCTTGACCGAATTCAGATTTACCATGGCACTGCCGATAGATCACCTAAGTTGACTCGACTAGGCACTCAGGAATGGAATAAAGCTCGAGCAAGAGCGAAACGGGCTACCGAACAACTTGCCGGTGAATTAATAGCTTTATACGCCTCAAGGCAAGTAGCTGTCGGCTTTTCAGCTACTCCTGATACTCCATGGCAAGACTCTCTTGAAGCGAGCTTTCCATTTGAAGAAACACCAGATCAACTGTCCACCATTGAATCGGTAAAAGGTGACATGGAATCTCCGCAACCTATGGATCGCCTAGTATGTGGTGATGTTGGATATGGTAAGACTGAGATTGCTCTCAGAGCGGCATTCAAAGCCGTTCAATCTGGTAGGCAGGTGGCAATACTGGTTCCGACGACAGTTCTAGCCCAGCAACATTTTGAGACTTTTGTTGATCGGCTCGATCCGTATCCGGCGAAGGTCGATATGCTTTCAAGATTTCGGACCGATGCTCAGCAAAAGGCGACTGTTAGTGGAGTTGTTGACGGCAGTGTAGATATTGTCATTGGCACACATCGCTTACTTCAAAAAGATGTGAGTTTTAAAGATCTTGGTCTTGTGATAATAGATGAGGAGCACAAGTTTGGAGTTTCACATAAAGAAAGATTGAAGCGCCTGCGTACACAGGTTGATGTACTTACGCTTAGTGCGACCCCGATCCCGCGAACATTGCATATGTCACTGGCAGGTGTTCGTGATATGAGCACGATTGAAACTCCTCCGGAAGAACGACTCCCTATAAAGACTTACGTCTCTGAAGAAAGTAACGATCTTGTTCGAGAGGCAATACTGAGAGAACTTGATCGGGGCGGTCAAGTGTTCTATCTACACAATCGCGTAAAAGATATCGACCTTGTTGGTAACAAGATTCAGAAATTAGTACCGGAAGCAGTGGTTCGGATAGCGCATGGTCAGATGCCGGAAGATGAGTTGGAAAAAGTTATGGCGGCGTTTGATCGAAATGAATTTGACGTTTTGTTGTGCACTACGATCATTGAATCAGGCGTTGACTTGCCAAATGCAAACACACTGATCGTTGATAGAGCGGATATGTTCGGATTATCTCAGTTGTATCAGATTCGAGGACGCATAGGTCGAGGAATAAATCGCGCTTATGCATATCTGATGGTGCCTCGTGCTAAAGCTTTGACTGATCAAGCTGAGCAGCGCCTGAATACAATTTTAGCTGCGACGGAACTTGGGGCTGGTTATCAGATTGCATTGCGAGATTTAGAAATTCGAGGGATTGGAAATCTTCTTGGGTCAGAGCAATCAGGACAGATATCTGCTATTGGATTTGATCTTTATTCGAAGCTGTTGGCTGAAGCCGTCAGCCAATTGAAAGAGAATAAAGATGGTAAGCAAACAAGCGAGATAAATACTTCTGAATTTTCTACTGTTCGTGTCGATATTGGCATCGATGCGAGAATCCCTGATAGCTACATCGAAGATATAGCACAGAGACTTTCGATTTACCAAAGGTTAGCCAGAATTACTAATGAATCAGAAATCGATGAAATGGAAGAAGAGATTCGTGATCGATTTGGCCCTATGCCTACACATGTCACATTGTTAATGAAGTCAACTCGTATAAGAATTATGGCTGAATCGGCTGGAGTGGAATTGGTTAGTGCTCGAGAGTCACGAGCAACATTTTCATTAAAAGAAGCTACTGGAGGAGCTCGAGCTCCTTTGCAGAATCAGTTTGGAAAAGGTGTTGATGTTGGTCATCTGCAAATTCGTATTGATATCGACCGCGATGACAAAGATTGGATCGATGAACTTATGGCTGTACTTGAACAGTTCAAGTTGTTCAAGGAGAGGATGATACAAATGATGCAAGCAGCCATTGATGCGGATCAGTCTGGCGATCACGTATCGTCTAACATGATTCTTGAGTAAGTTATTCTAAATTTGGTTGTGATAAAGCCTTAATCTCATAATTGATCATTCTTGATATACCCTGAGATTCTAGTTTTAGATTGTGTAAACAATTATTTGCTTGGGAGTAAATATGGGTGCGAAAAAGCCATCTACACCGGAAATTACTATCATTGGATGCGGAACTCCGACTCCATTACCCGAGAGGTTTGGTTCGTCATATGTGGTGCAGATTGGTGATGAGAAATTGCTTTTTGATTGTGGCCCTGCGACCACTTGGAAATTAGCGAGGAATGGCATAGCAACTACTGAGATCAACGATGTTTTCTTTACTCATCATCATTTCGATCATGATGCAGATTTTCCCACCTTCATTCTGACTCGTTGGGATCAGATGGTTCCTAGAGATAAGAAACTTAGTGTTTATGGACCAAAACTTACAGAAGAATTTACTAATGGAATTTTGGATGAAGATACAGGCTTATTTGCTCACGATTGGATAGCTCGGATCCACCACCCTGCATCTCAGATTACGTTTCAAGACAGAGGCGGTGAACTCCCTCGACAGAAACCAGACGTAGATCCTCACAATATGGGGCCCGGACTGATTAAGAAAGGGGCATCATGGGAGGTAACAGCCGCGCCTGCTGATCACGTTCAGCCTTATCTTGATTCTCTTGCATATCGAATTGATACGGAAGATGGATCAGTCGTATTGACTGGCGACACTGCTCCTTGCGGCACCGTTACTGATCTTGCTCGCGGAGCTGATGTTTTGATGATGATGTGTTGGGAGACTCATGACCGTATGGAGGGAAATCCGCATGCTGATGCTTCTTCGTCGGTATTTGGTGCAGCTCAGACAGCATCGGAAGCTGGCGTAAAGCAACTCGTTATGGTTCATATTGGAGCGCGTCTTACAACTGCCGAATTGAAGGGTCCTAGAGAAATCGAAGCAAAAAAGGCATGGAACGGCCGTTTGGTCTGGGGTGATGAAGGTATGAAAGTGCCATGGCCCATCGATTAATCATATTTTTGAAAAGAAGTGCAAAAGATGACCTCACCTGACAAGAAATATCCTAATTTAAACCTGCTTGAGGTGTCAGTTGAGAACAACCTTGAAATGGTTGCACGTGATGGCGTGACGTTGCGGGCCGATGTTTATCACCCGAATGATAGCAACAAGTATCCATCTCTGGTTTGCCGAACTCCTTATAACAAGATGACGCCTCGTTATGTTGAAACTGCTACAGATTTAGCATCAAGAGGGTATTGCGTTGTAGTACAAGATTTTCGCGGGCGATACGCTTCGGACGGTAATTACGAATGGATGTGGCGTGAGAGGAGTGAGACTCACGACTCCGAAGATGGTTATGACACGATTGAGTGGGCTGCAGTACTTGAATGGAGTGATGGTCGGGTAGGTACTTGGGGTCATTCCAACGCGAGTTGGGCGATTTGGATGATGCTGGACTCTTGCCCACCTAGTCTGACGTCTACTTTAGCAAGCGGTATTTCGAAAAATATTCTAGACATTAACTTCGGAATTTTTGAGACAGGTCGTCGCCTTGAATGGACATATATGATGGCAGCCGATATGCGTCGACGTGCTGAACGCATTGATGGGCCGACAACGCCAGTAGAGGCTGTAAAACGATGGAATCAGGTTGAGCGAGGAAAATATCTCTGGTGGCTACCGTTAGGTGATATTCCAGATTCAGTGTTTTCTGATTTGAACGATCAACTTCAAAGTTATTACGGTGCCCAAAATCAAGAATTTCAACACTTTAGTGATGTGCACCCAAAGGTCCAGACGCCTATTTTTCAGATAACCGGTTGGTGGGACCGTTTGATCGGTACTATAGATCATTATGAAGGGTTGATTACTAATGGGCGAAAGGATTTACGGGAACAGCACCGATTGATTATCGGCCCTTGGGGACATGATGCAACACAGTTCACCGGAAAAATAGGACCTATAGATTACGGACCTATGGCTGAGACTACCTACGCTGATTTGATTTCTCGTTGGTATGACTTTGACATCAAGGGAATTGATAACGGTTTATCAGATGAGGCTCCGGTTCAGATGTGGGTGATTGGCGAAGACAAATGGCGTGGCGAGCACGAGTGGCCTCTTGAGAGAACCGAATACACCCCGTTTTACCTTCACTCTCAAGGTGGTGCGAACACGGTTGGTGGTGATGGTTATCTTTCAATAAAACCTCCTATGCCAGGAGAATCCGAGCACGACAAATACGTTTATGATCCAAAGGATCCCGTAATGAGTCTGATGAGGGCGGATTCTCAAGCAGCACCTGTCGATCAATCACCTCATGACCATCGCGAAGATATTCTTGTTTATGATTTTCCCGTTTTTGATTCTGAAATTGAGGTGACCGGCCCGGTATCTTTGAAGCTGTGGGCGAAAACTGATGCCCCTGACACTGATTGGACCGCAAAGCTGTCAATTGTTTATGAGGATGGATTGGCTGTAAATTTGACCTACGGCATTATGAGAGCACAGTACCGAAACGGATATCAGAATCCGACGTTACTACAGCCGGATGAAATTGGTGAGTACACTATCAAACTAAATCCGATCGGGTGTCTATTTAAGCCAGGGCAAAAATTGCGTTTGTCTGTATCTAGTTCGGATTTTCCGAACTTTGATCGTAATCACAACACAGGTAATGATTATTGGTCAGATGCGGAGTTAAGAGTTGCGCAGCAGACAGTTTTACACTCAAGACAGCACCCCTCACATTTATTGCTGCCAGTTATTCCCAGATAGTCTCGAAAATAACATTTCGTTTATATGGCCAAAAATGATCCAAAAAGATAAAACATATTTTCAACAGGTTAGAGCCTCCAGCCGCGTATTCGGTTTTTTAGGACTGATGTTAGGTATAACAGGCGGAGTTTTGACCGGAGTAGCAGTTAAGGGTTTAGTTGATGACCCGCTTGTTTCCGGCGGGGGAGCATTAGTTTTTTACAGCGCTTTTGCCCTAAGTTCGTTGCTGACACTATATGTGATGTTGAATTACCTATCGATGAGTTTACGTATAGCTCGAGGGAAGCTTGATATACGTATGGGTATTAAGAGTGCAATTATTGAAATTGATGATATATGCGATGCCCGAGTTGCCCTACCTGCTAATCGTATGGCAAGAGCTGCAATACAGACTCGTCCTGATCGGCGGAATATTGCAAAGATGTGGAGTGTATTGGGTGTAAAAACGGGTATTGAAATGGATATAAAGACTGATGCCGGGGATGTTGAGACTTGGTTTATTGCATCTATAGATCCAGAGACATTGAAGCAAAATCTGGAGGCAGAGATGTCAGTGATTGATGGAAATGAAATAGATCAACAAGATACCGTAAATTCAAATCAGTAAGTAATGTTTTGTTTGGCTCATTGGTGCAGATACTTTTCTGTTTCTAAGTCAAGGGCTTCCATCTCATCATCGGAAAGTGCCCATTTCATGGTGTCTGCGTTATCAGAAGCTTGAATCGCTGATTTTGCTCCTGGAATTGGGAATGTGTTTTTCTTTATTAGCCAATTTAGCGCCACTTGAGATTGCGACGCTCCATGAGCGCTAGCTATATCACTCATAAGCGACAACAACGGAGGTAGCAGCTTTAGTCGTTTTCCAGCCCATCTTAGTTTTCGCATCAATGGAGGAGGGTTTTCGATTCGATATTTCCCTGTGAGGAGCCCTTCAGCTAACGGACCATATGAGATTACTGATACACCGATTTCTTTACAGGTTTGAATTAATCCATCAGATTCGACTTTGCGGTTCAGTAGACTGTATCCGACTTGATTTGACGCTAAAATTATTCCGCGCTTCTCTAGAATGTCGTAAGCCCGCTTTGTCTGATCTGAAGAGAAATTCGACACACCGACACTACCGATCAATCCATCTTTTGCTATATCTGCTATTTCCTCGACCCACACAGCGTAGCTTCTCGGAGGAAACGGAAAATGGATTTGGTATAAATCTATCTTTTCAGAGTTGAGTCGAATAAGACTGGCCTTTACCGCTTGTCTCATAGTTCCTCGTTTCCATCGCCATGGGTACGGAAAGAATTTGGTGGCTACGAGCGGTTTTTTTATTGAAGAATTGTCGTATGAACTATACTTTTTGGTTAGCCAGCTAATTAGTTTTTCTGATTTTCCTCGCCCGTATATCTCGGCGGTGTCAAACCAATTGATTCCGTTTTCGATGCTGGCATTGTATGCGCCTGCAAGATCCTTATCTGTGTAGGTGCGGCCGTAACCCCAATAAAATGCACCGCCCCATTGCCATGTTCCAGTACCTATTCTGCTGACATGGAGATTGGTCTTGCCGAGTGGTACAAGAAATGGTCTTTGTGACTTCGTTTTTTCTTTTGGATGGTCTGTGGTCACTTTTATAAGAATATGTTCATTCAATGTTTACAGGATTGATACATAACCATTGCTGGCTTAGTCTTCCATATGTTTCGAGCAGTTTTTTAGAGTATCTAGTGTCACCTTTTTATCCAGTGGAGTACTAATTTGTCAGTAGCGCAGAACCGTCCAAATATCGTTTTTCTCTTTCCAGATCAATTTCGAGCAGATTTTGCTGGATGCAACGGGGCTGACTGGTTGCACACCCCAAATATAGATTCTATTGCTGAGAATGGAATTAGATACACGAATTCTTTTTCTGCTTCACCAGTATGTGTCCCTGCAAGAACCGCCCTGTTAACCGGAATGAATGCAATTCGAAATGGGGTAACCGGTAATCTTCATAACCTTAGAGCTGATTGGCGTGAAGCCGGTCTTAGAACTTGGCCTGAGATTCTCGGTGAAAATGGTTACTACACCGCTGGAATCGGTAAGATGCACTTTTATCCTTGGGATGAGCGTCGAGGATTTCAGTACAGAGTTGTATGTGAAGATAAGCGATGGCTTGAAGTCCGTGACGACTATTACCACTACCTGCGTCGACATGGGCTACGAAAGCTTCATGGTAATGAGATGCCCGGTTATCATCAGAACAAGGGTGCGGTAATTCACGATGTGCCATGGGAACACTCTTGGGATCGATTTGTCGGTTCTGAAGCTGTGAAGTTCATTGAGGAGTATGGGGCGGATCAGCCTTTCGCAATGATGGTCGGATTTCCAGGCCCGCATTGTCCATATGATCCTGATGAACGATTTCTTGAGGGCATTGATGATTCAAAGATTCCAACTGCTGCACCGGAGGTCCCAGGTCACGCTCCAAAACTTCGTGATGAAAATGTCAAAGGTAATAAACGACCTTGGAACGGAGTAGATTATTCGGAGTTCGACGATCGGTCTAAGCATACCGTACGTAAGCATTATTCCGGACTTGTCCAACAGATAGATTTTGAAGTTGGGGCGATAATTGACGCTTTGACAAATAAAGGGTTGCTTGAGAATACGTTTTTGATACTTGCTTCAGATCATGGTGACTATCTTGGCGATCACAATCTTATTGGTAAGGCATCTTTTTACGACTCAGCAATCCGAATTCCGATGATGGCTATGGGCCCTGGAATTGAAGCTGGACAGACCGAGGAAAGCCTTGTGGACGTTCGTGATGTGACAGCTACGATGCTTAGCTGGGCAGACATTGACCGACCCGAATGGTATGACGCTCAACCTCTACCCGGAGAAGGTATGCCGGGGGACTCAGGTCGTAAGAATATTTTTGGTTTTCTTCAGAATGGTTGGATGAATTTTGATGGCAGGTATAAATTACATAAGTACCGGACCGGTGAAGTGTTGTTATTTGACATGATCAAAGATCCTAATGAACAGGTTAATTTATACGGTAATTCTGAATTCTCAGATGTCATTAATCGACTTGAGTCTGAATTGGCAATCGAACTTATGGCTTCCATAGATTCATCAATGGATGATCGGCTTGCTCAGAATGGTGACATGTCGCAAGATCCTTCTTTCGGTTACGAAGGTTGGACTCGCCCTTGGCCGCATGCTCCTCGTACTGCACCGCCAACATATAAGAAACCAGTTAGGACATAAATATCGTCAAAAAAACTAGCTGTAAAAGTTTGTTTTGACCGTTATTGGAGGATTAGGCGATGGCAAGTGAACAGTCACATTTAGTGAATAATAAGCCAAATATTATTGTGATGATGGTCGATGATCTCGGTTATTCTGATCTTGGCTGCTATGGCGGCGAGATTAAAACCCCCAATATCGATGCGTTAGGTTACAAAGGACTTAGGTTCACTCAGATGTACAACGGAGCTCGCTGTTGTCCTTCGCGAGCCGCCTTACTTACAGGATTGCACCCACATCAGGCAGGTATTGGTCAGATGACTGCTGACCTCGGCGTACCTTCTTATCAGGGTTATTTGCGTGACGGCTGTGTGACTATCGCTGAGGTACTAAAAACTGCTGGTTATCGAACTATGATCTCTGGTAAATGGCACGTTGCCGGTAGTTGGGACAATAGGAATCGAGACCAATGGGTTCTTGGTGATAAGAAACATCCTATGCCCAAACAGCGAGGTTTTGACAGGTCTTTTGGACTTCTCAATGCCGCTGATTCATTCTGGAATCCAAAATCTTTGATTCTCGAAGATATCCTCATCGATGTCGAAAGCAAAGATTTTCATATGACGGATGCAATAGGTGATCACGCTATAGACCAAATAGAAGAAGCGGTCGATTTGAACATGCCATTTTTCCAATATATTGCCTTCACTGCACCTCACTGGCCACTTCATGCCTGGGAAGATGACATTGTGAAATATGAAGGTAAATATATGGAAGGGTATGACGCAATACGCACTTCAAGGCATGAACAGCAAAAAGGGCTTGGTGTTGTTGACGATAAATGGGAGATATCGCCGCGAGATTCCGATGCTCCCGCATGGGAAGATGTTCAAAATAAAGAGTACGAAGACATTCGCATGGCGGCATACTGCGCGATGGTAGAGCAGGTAGATCGCACGGTAGGCCGAATTATTGACTCTTTGAAAAAAACCAATCAGTACGAGAATACGGTAATTATGTTTTTGTCTGATAACGGTGGGTGTGCGGAACTTTTCCAGGAAGACACTGATTGGCCAGATCCATCACAATGGGAGACATCATTAACCCTCGACGGGGAACCCGTGCGAGTCGGCGATATCCCCGAAGTGCGACCGGGGCCAGATACTACTTTTCAGGCAGTTGAACTTCCTTGGGCGAACGTTTCGGATGCCCCTTTCAGGTTGTTCAAGCGATGGGTGCATGAAGGCGGTATTTCTACTCCATTTATAGTGCATTGGCCTAACGGCATCGATAGGACAGGCATCCTCCATAACCCTATGCACATTATTGACATTTCAGCTACTTGCTATGACATTGCTGGTGCTAAATACCCGAAAGAACATCACGATACAGAAATTACTCCACTAGAAGGCGAAAGTTTTCTACAAGCGATTAAGGGACAAGAGTTGAAACGTGATAGACCGATCACAGTCGAACACGAAGGTAACAGAGGAATCCGTATAGGAGACTGGAAGCTTGTTGCCGAATGGGATAAACCTTGGGAACTCTACAACATTACTGAGGATCGTACAGAACAGAATGACTTAATCGAAGGAGAGAAAGAACGTGCAAAGAATCTTGAGAGGCAGTACTTTGAATGGGCTGAACGAGCCGAAGTTCTTGACTGGCCTGTTGACCCCAATGTTATTGCCAAGAGACTAAAAGGTGCACATGCTCACATATCTCAGCACAGGGCGGCTATAGACGGGGTGTGGAAATGATTGGATTCCCTCACTCATAGCATTTATGCCTATAGGTCTGAGGTACAGATTTCTGGTGCACTATACTGTCCTGCAACCTGATTTCACGTTCGGAGAGTTTTAGATGACCAGAGTGAATATATGTAATTATAAATTGGCACTGTTTATGGTCTTGTCTGTGTTGCTGGCAGTGGGTTTTATGGCCTGTGCTGGAAGCGCCGCTAATGAAGCAGATAATTTTGTTCAGATTCGTACTGCTCCTACTAATTACACTATTGATGACCTTAAAGCGTTTGGATTTAAGACAAGTAAGGATTATGACGTCCAAGGCTTACCTGATGCATTGGAGGCTTGGAAAGGATTCTGGGGTCTAGATCCCTACAATCGGCACGATTATGAATTAAGGTTTTACCCTTCACATGATTTGGCGGTTTCAAGCGGCAAAGGCCATGCTATAAATGCTACAGGGGCTGAGTTTGAGGCAACCCGTGACAGTCAAGTCTGGACCGAGGGGGTAAAAGATCGTTGGCAGGCTCGAGGAGTTACTGATGTATCAAGCGCAGGTTCTCGTCAGGCTCCCGGACCGACTTATCAGGATTGGGCAATTGTAGGAAATTTGATAATGCTATGTGATGGTCTAGATTCAGAACAGGCGATCATTAGGTGTGGTGATCTGATCAAGCAACTTCAACCTGAGTTATCAGATTAACCAGATTTTTTGCCTAACTTTGTTGGAATCACGATTGTATTGTGAAGGGTTCTTTCTTTTTTTAAACCAATCAGCAATATGATTGATGCAATTATTATCAGCGCTCCAGAAGTTAGGCAGTATTGGCATACAGCCTTAATAACGAATATTTCGATAGCAGTCAGATAGACTGAAGCTATAACTCCGATCATTGATGCTGCTACGACTAGACGTCGGCTGCGTAAATCATCAGTTGGTGATTTGTAAGCATGGAGGGCGCCAAGCATGGTAGTGGCATAAATTGTCATGCCGAACACTGAAACGGGTATTTCGAATAATCTTGCCCATTTACTGTTTAGGACAGTGTTGCAACCGCTGATACTGCAACCTACGTCAGTGTTCGAAAATGCTGTTGACGTAAGGTAAGTTGTTATACCAAGGCCTATAAGGCTTATTAATGCGATCAATAGCCAGAAAGTTAGGCTTTGAGTATTCTGATTGGTCGTTGATTGAATCTTTATGCTGGGATTGTTTGACACAACTATCCCCCTGAGGTTTTCAATGCCTCTTCGATTCTGATTCTGAAATATCCATAGTCAGGAGAGTTGTCCAACTTCTTTCCATCTAGGAATAATGTGGGAGTTGAATTAACGCCTAGATCCTGTCCTGCAGCTAGATCTGTTTTTACTTTATCAAGGTACTTATTATTGGCCATGCATTCATCGAACTGGTTAAGAAAGAGGCCGGTCATTTGGGCGAATATCCTGAGGTTTTCATCTGAATAGGTGCCTTGATTCACACCGTTCCAATTTACAAATACAGTTTCTTCATATTCGTGAAAACGTCCTTGTTCTGCGGCGCATTCAGAAGCTTCTGCAGCTCTCCACGACTCATTGCCGAGGAATGGGAAGTGCCTGTAAATAATTTTTACTCGACCATTGTTGACGTATTCCCGTATGATCTGTTGCCCTATCCCGAGGGCAAAATTTCTGCAGTGCGATCACTGGAAATCACCGAACTCGACTAGCGTTACCGGAGCATTAGGGTCACCAATTACTGACCCTCCATTTGCAACCATGTCTGGTTCTGTTTCGGCGGACGATACATCTGAAGATATCCTCGACATCACTACGATTGTGATTGCGGCAAAAACTAATACAATTCCGAATATAAATAACCAGTTCTTTTTACCCGTAACAGAGTTTTGGTTGTTTTTGGATTGCTCCCGCCTTCTCTGCTGTCGCATGGTGAAATTGTTGCTCTCTTTTCAGTCGTCTATCGAATATTCGATGGATAAACATTATCAACTCAGTTTTTTTGACCGGTAAATATTACGTGACGAATTCCACCTTTTTTATTGTGAGCTCGAACGAAATGCTTTGTAGCTCGTAATCCATTGCGTTTCATCTTTATAACGAATTTAGGCTCGTCATCCGCTGACCATATAGCCACCTTACCACCGTTTTTGAGAGCTCCCTTAATCGCTTGGAGTCCCAGGTCTGTATATAGCCAGTTATTTCGTTCGTTTACTAACGCGGAGGGTCCGTTGTCCACATCTAACATAATCGCATCGAATTCGTTTTTGGATTTGCGGATTATTTTTGTTACATCGCCTTGGACCAACTCAGTTCGCTCGTCATTTAACGGACGATTAGCAAATGAGGCCAGCGGTCCTAAATTCCATTCGATTACTTCAGGTACAAGTTCAACTTGTAAAGCAGTACCTTGCTTTGGTAGTAGCTCTAATGCTGCACCAAGTGTATAGCCTAGTCCGAGCCCGCCTATCATTACTCGCGCACCGACCTTTAGTTTGCTACAAGCAAATCGAGCGAGCTCCAGTTCGGAATAATGCATCCGAGTTGACATAAGTGGGAGGCCGTCAGCCTTAATGACATACTCGCCGTCGTGCGAAATTAACTCTAATTTAGTGCCGTCCGGAGATACGGCTTCACCTGCGATGGTCCATGGTTTCATAGCTTAAATTTGGAAGAACTGGCCTTGCTTTAGGTTAGTTATCCGGTGTGTAGTCGGGTTCTTCAAATGGATACAGAGGAATTCTTCGATTGTGGAATTCAAAGGTGTTTAGGTCTGCAGAAGTTACACCAGGGCTATTCACTACGATAATTTCTGCTGCGATCGGCTGGTATGCCGGCCTTGGTGAGCTGACCCCTTTAGCGACGACAATTCTGTAATCCTCGGGATTGATTCCCATTGAGTACATTTGCTCTCGAGCGGTGTTTCCACTTCGTTTTGAAGTCAAGAGTATCGTCATGCCATCGGTAGTGTTGAAAAGTACACGCTTGCCATCGTTATAGAACCTGAAACCGCCGTGTGTGGGTCTCGTTT
>MDTE01058831.1_pt1 | contig 23961 bp, 33 predicted proteins | sample 811231 | NCBI WGS metagenome assembly MDTE01 (sample SAMN05326651, study PRJNA326480) | marine metagenome | isolation source: seawater | place: Indian Ocean: Red Sea | collected 2010 | reverse complement strand
TTCCAGATGCAGAGTTTCCAATCACTAAATTTGAGGATGAGTTAGTCCCAAACATATCGCCAGAGAACGTAATTCCACCCGCGAACGTGGCGTTGCCTGATTCATCAAGCAGCATAAGCTGAGTGCCGCTGCCTGAATTTCCGTTAGTAGTCCATTTGAAATATCGGTTGGTGTCATCGTTGTCGGTGTCGATGTTGAACGTCATCAGCTCGTAAGAGTTCAAATGTGCTGAGGAGCTATCTGCCGTACCGATGAAAATCTGACCACCTGAAACGGTGACATCGCCTGAGAATGTTGCGCCGTGACTAAAGTCAAACTCGGAGTTAGTCTGATCCCACAAGATCGTCGCGTCTGTCGAAGCATCCACAGCGTCTTGTATGGTTATCCCTGCGCCGGGTGCATTCGCTGAGGTGTCACCCGTCCCGTAGTTAAGGGTAATGTTCTTGTCTTCGACATTTAAATTTGCCGTGTCAATGGTTGTGGTGGTCCCTGATACTGTGAGATCGCCGCCAATAATCACGTTTCCATCTGTGCTTAGATTTCCATTATCAGCGATTGATAAGCCAGTGCTGCCGTATCCTCCACCAATGCTCGCCGTTCCCGCAGTTATTTCTCCAGAGCCAGTGTAAAAGTTACCAGTAATTAATATGTTGCCATTGCTTACAAATGATATAGGTGTAGCCGTTCCGTTATCGAATTTAAAATTAAGTATTCCAGATCCAGATTCCTGATAACCTGTTAGTCCTTCAATAGACCAATTTTCATTTTGGTTATCAGTATCACGCCATGAAATGGAACGTTCGCCACTCGCCGCCGACAAAATTACGTCGCCAGTTAGTAAACTGCCTGGAGCTTGGTCTCGAATAATATTGTTGCTGTCTATGGTGAAATATTGCGTGGCACTATTGAAAAATACCGTGCGCTTGCTTGAGCTGCTAGGATTGGCGCTCGTTCCGCCACTACCTGCAACAAAGCTAATCTGTGCCCTTATCGCTTGATCGCCTACTGTGTAGACAGCCGAATCGGTCATTACAAGATTGAATTGATCGTCGATGCCGTCTTTGCCTTTTATGTACCAGCCAGTACCAGACGTATTTACAGAGTAGTAATCATCATCTGAAGCATCGCTCGCGTTGTAGGCTCTGCGTGTAAATGTTTTAGAATCGACATCTACAAACGTACCGGGTGTTCCGTTGGTCACGGCTGCTAATTGTAGTTTTATAGTGATGCTGTCTGGAAAATCTTCTGCACTCGATATTGCGAAAGGTGCGTAACCTAACGGAAATAAAACCTTAATCGTTAGGGTTTGGCTCGATGCAGATAGTATTAGCCTCGCGTAATCTGTATTGCTGGTTAACTCATCTGCTACTTGAACGACTGCGTTATCAGAATCAGCTGATAAAGCGGCCAAGCCAACACCCACTAATCCATCCTGTGCGCTGTCAAATATTACTGCGCTTGAATCATCTGGCCTTGTTATAACGATGCGATCCGCTGTCACTACGCCGCCAGCATCGACCTTGAAAGGTGAGTCACCCGGTGCTGCTGCGCCTGCATAAAATTTAAAGTTTGGATCATTGCCATCCATAGTCGCGGATGTTGCGCCCGACCCTGCTATAAACTTGCTGCTAGTGCTTACGTTCCCAGTGAAATCGCCAGAGGTTGCGTTAACAGTTCCCCTAAACGTACCGCTGCCCGTCTCAAACGTGCCATTCGACTGCAACTTAAAGCCTGCCGAACCCGATGAAAAGTTGCTTGATTCTAGGCTTGTAGAAGTGACAGTGATGCCGCCTATGCTACCGCTGCTCGCAGTAATACCGCCTTGAATCGTCGCTTCTTGGAAAAAAGCAGTGCCAGATTTGTTAATTTGCCAGCCAGATGTGCCTGCAGAATAATTATCCGATTGCAGGGTTGTCGCTATCTGATCCGATCCTATGTTGTTATCGATAACCTGTGCAGTGCCTACACTGTCATCGCCCATAACGCCCTGACCAATCTTCGTTGCGGCGATCTTGCCGCTTGCTGGCGTACCCGCTGCGACCATTGGCGACTTAGCTTTATTGGTGTTACCGCTTGTTGGCGTTGACCCTTGCGGATATCTAACAGATTGAATCCAATAATAGTATTCGGTCCCGTCTGCTGCTCGCTGATCGATGTAACTGCTGGCTCTAAGTTTCGCTATGGGCGTGCTGCTATCAGTTGGCGTTGTTGCGCTAGTGCTTCGGTATATCCAGATTTGCTCCCATGCACCTATGTTAGATGGGTTGGTCCAGTTCAGTTCGATAGCGTTTATCTGTGATGTCAGCGTTAACGCTGATGGGCTAGGCACGTCTGGTAGAGCTGTGCTGATTACCCCTGCGGCTGTGATTGTTGAGTAGTCACTGGCTTCTGGATCGTTGTAGTTGTTGCTGTCATCTTCGATTAGAGTAAGGTTGATGCCTTCTCCGCTGTCAGCAAACCGCCAGCCAATACACTTAAAAACCTTCGGCGACCAGTTGCCACTGTCCACGTCGTTAAAATCGCTAAGGGTTAAATTGACACGATCACCGATTGCAATACGCATACCCTTGAGGTTTACAGGTACGGTAACGATTGTCTGATGGTATGACTGCGCCACCTGCATTAATGCAAGCCGTTGCGCCTGATATCTATTATCGGTAAACGGTAGCTTAACTTCTTCGGTCAATACCTCGCCGTTGTCTCTAGCGACTGCTCCTTTCGTCTGATTATTAAAATCGCTAGCCCCTATGGTTACAGGGCCGAACTCCATCATCTTGTAGTTTTCGCTAGGATCGATGAACAAACCCTTGATTGTGTTGACTCGATCCGACCTGGGTATCGCAGTTCTAATCTGCACAGGCCCAACTAAGTCATCCTCTGTCAAGGTTTCGCTTGGGCTTACGTATTTGCCAGCGGTCATGATGTATTTGCCTTGGCTGTAAACAAGGCTTCCATTCATGGCCGATAAAATCTTAGAAATCGATCCGCTGTAAGTATCAGCGCCAAAAATTACGCCCGACCCCGAAAACCGCTTTTGTACGGCGCTGTTAGGAATTGGCACTAGCTGATCGCATAAATCTGCCGCAGTGATTACTGCAGCCCAATCTATCTTTGTAGACGAGATACCTAACCCAAAGTCAGAATCCATAAGGAAATCAGCAAGTTGCAATGCTGGATTTTTGCCCTGATCGCCACGGTCATAATTACCCTGCGCTGATCCGGTCGAAAGGCTGTCATCGTCATATTTTATATATGCGGCGTTTGTAGGGCTTTGTCCGGCGAAACTTGCATTGTTACTGTTCGCAGCTACCTCTAATCGAGGGTCATAGACTTTCTTGCCTTGCACCACGCATTTGATGTTTTGGACGTTACCAACCTCGTCCCATGTTTCAGCAGAGCCTTCATTAATTAGCCAGCGCGTATATATTGCAGCAACGCTATCACCTCGATGGGTTGCTAAATATTCGCTGCTGGTTTCTGAGTTCGACCGCAGCCCTGCAAATGCTGTCTGAGTAGCCGCGCCTAATCTCGTGTCGATGTAAACAATGCTCTCGCTTACACCGCTTTCGTTATCTTTAGGCCCGAAAAAGCCCCCAGTTACTAGCTTCGTTGTGCTGTTGTAATTGCTACCAGTTAGGTCAATGCTTTTATCGTCGAAAAATACTGTTTTTATAGAGGTTAGCTCATGCCCCGCTAACGCGATGACTTGATGTAAATATTCGTTATTCGACCCAGTAACCTTTGCATAGGTTAGTGGACCACTTACCATAGTCTCGCCATAAACTAACTTGCGAGGTTCAATAGTAGATCGGACGGTCTGCTGTCGGCTCCGATCATTATCATCGATGTTGAAATTTATTTTCGGCTTTAAGATTCTAGAGGCTGCTACTGTTGCTCCGATAACAACTGTCGCACCGATGATGCCTGCGACTGCGCCTCCAGCCGCGCCAAATGTGGCGACTGTGCCGACTTTGATTAGGAAGGGTACTATCTGTGGCATAGATTCCAGCCTGCAATTATTAGGTTATCTGGCAAACGGATAAAGCCTTTTTGCAATAAGCAAATAACCGTTTGACCGTATTTTATCCCTGCGACCTGACCGATGCCATCTAAGTCAACTACGCAAGGATCTCCGTCTGTTTTCGCCTCGTTTGGCTGTTCCCCGATTGCACGTGTTAGCACTCCCACTAGATCACCATACTTTGCGATCAAGGCATTAGCACCTAACTCGCTCTCGTATTCTAGCCCGTCTGCGTGGTTTTTTCCGGTAATTTTATAAACAATAAATGCTACGAACTGGCAGCAATCGACCGATCCGTATTTAAAAGAGTTGCGGCCCCACTCATTGAGGGCTTGATGAAGTGCGAAACGTCTATCTTGTGCTCGTTCCAGGTGCGCCGTTGTCTGTTTCGTCTGTTCTTGCGGGTGTGCCACCGCTGCCGCTCCCTGCTTTGCGTTTGCCCCAGTCTAACGTCAAATCTTCCATTTCTTGCAGGTGCGTGAAAAAAGTGTCCGGCTGCGGGTTGTTTGAGTCTGGACCAATTGGCGAATCGTGTTGTTGCTGTGCGTTTGTGTATAAGTAATTGCTAGACCGCTCGAACATAGCTAACTCAGATTCAGCTGTTACCCTAATTGCGTCACCGTCTCCACCACCTAAAACTGCGTCCATCGTATCGATGAACCCTGTCCAAATCACGTCTGGGGTCGCTACAAGCGTATCTGAGGCGTTTAGAGCGCCAATGTATAGGGTAACTGGCCTTTGATAGTAAGTCTCTCTCGCGGCTTCTGCTGCAATCTGAGAGTCTATACCACTTAGCGTTAGTTCGATGCTGTACGGGCTTATTTCGTCGCCTTCTTCGATTGCACTAATTTGCCCGAGATCACCTGTTCCGTACCATTGTTGATTGCCAGATCCATCATCCCACACGTAAGTGCCTAAACCGTTGTGCAGGCGAATCGTACCAGTGCTATTCGGTGCACCAGTATCGAACTCTAGCTTAACGAAAATGATTGGGTTGACGTGGTTCGCAGCATATTGTGCTGCTGTGTTAGCAGCTAAATCGCGGCTCATGCCAGAACATCCTCAACCGCGTCGATTGTGAACGATGCGATTAGCCCTGGCTGCGTAGTCCACTTTGGTTCTGATATCAGCATCATCACCGACTTTGGAGCTTGATACTCTATTGCTGTGCCATCGCCCGGAGATGATCTTAGTGGTGGTGCGATAGGTATCGCCACTTGTCCATCGCCGTTTGAGTTGCAATCTAATGTGACGATGTGTAGGCGATTATTGACCTCGATGTAATCTCCGGCCTTCAGGTATCCTGTCTGGCTTGCTGTTGCGCCATCTGCGTTTAGAGTTGAGCCTGTCTGACTAGCTCCATTTACAACCAGCGTATCAGCTGACCCGCCTACAGGGGCCACCCCTTGTTTGTCGTAGCCATAATCACCGAACTCAAAGCGATGCTCCTGCCCGTTTAACTTAGCCAGGAAGCCTTGCACCTTGCCTTTGTCAGCGTCTTGCAAGTTTGAGAAGGTCGCTGTTGTTTTCCAGAATGCGCCCTTTCTGCCTTGCGTTTGCACAGCATTTGTTAAACTTGACCGAAATACTCGGGTATTCTGCACCAGCTCGAAAGTCTGGCTAGATGGTGTCAAGCCGACCTGAGCAGCCCAGTCGAAGGTACTCATACAAATCGCCTCCTACGCATCAGATCTTGAATAGACGCGATGGTTTGCTGTGAGCTTTGCTGCATAGCTGACCTAATCTTTAGGTCAACATCTGAACTCGCTCCAGATGCGTCCACATTATTTACAACTGTTATACCGCCACCGCCGAGCTTGTCATTGGGAATAATAGAGCCTGACTGATTAGGGACGAACATTTCAGGACCGCGCTCACCGACCATGTAGGGTTGCCCAGCTTGTACAGATCCGCCGATAGCTTTACCTGTCAACCCTTTAACGAAAGACAAAAAGCCACCCGTTATTTTGTCAATTACGAACAGCTGAATGGCCTGCATGATTAGCTGTGCTGCCATTTGCTTAAATGCGTCAGCTACCGATGATGTACCCTTGACTATGCTCATTAGGCCATCAGACATGCCTTTGAATGTGCTTTTCGTTAGCGTGTCAAGGTTTTCCTTGAGTGGTGGCAGGGTTTTTAAGAAATCACCGATACTGTCGCCCATTTTTTGAAAACCAGAAACAGTTTCCGGCGGTAGTTTCGCTATTCCATCCTTTAATTCTGCGACCGACTCAGCTGCTTTTCTGTTAGCAACAATAAACTCGGTCATCTGTGCAACCAGTGCATCGCCGGGGTTTTGTTGTAGCAGTTCAGCTATTTTTGCTTTCGTTTCTTCAATAGAAGCTGGCAAGTTGCCGATGATCTCTTGGCCTGTTCTGCCAATAGCTTGTAGTCCGGGTACGACTTTTGCGATTGTGTTGTATATGGCAATGAAGCCATCTAAAAACGGTATGAGCTTCTCGCCTATCATGTTCGCAAACTGCAGTACACTAAGCCTTGCTTGTGTAAAAACAATCTGCAACCCATGCACGATGTTACGAACAAACCCAAAGGCCTTAACTACCGCACTTGCTACTTTTTGTCCTATATTCCCGAACGCAGTCGAATCTATTGCAGCTTGCCTAAATCCGTCCGCTACAAAGGTAATAATTGGAGCAAAGGCTACCGAGAGTTGATTAGTTAGCCCAGTGAATACTGCTTTGAGGCGTGTGAGCGCATCGTTGGCAGCTTCCATTTGTGCCGTATCTGTACGGCTTAAGGTCAGGCCTAGATGCTCAGCCTCTGCGGTCATTTGCTCCAGCGCGGCAGCGCCACCGCCTAGAGTATTAACGAGAGCGACACCCTCAGAATCGAACAGCTTCATAGCAATCCGAACCTTGTCAGATTGCCTTTCGACACCCGACATGGCCTCAGCCACTACGCTCATTTGTTCATCGAGGGGTAGGTTTACTAGGTCTTCGGCATTGATGCCTAACTCTTGCAAAGCACCTTTGGCCTCTCCAGTGCCTTGTGCGGCTTCTGCGGCTCTACGGGTGAACCGCTGCATTGCCATGTCCATCGTTCCCGTAGAAACGCCTGTTAGCTCTGCTGCGTGTCTTAACCCTGCGAGTGCAGTAGTCGTAACGCCTAGCTTGTCAGCTGTTTTTGCTAACTCGTCACCAGCGTTGATTGAGGATTTCACTAAAGCGCCGAAACCTGCCGCACCTACTGTCCCGACTAGCGCCGTTTTGACATTGAGGACTGCACCAGATACCGACTTTAAGCCTCGTGTGACGCCTGCAAAACCTGCTTTGGTTTTATCGAACGCCCGTATGATTATGTTGACGTCTTGGCTAGCCATCTTTATCCTTCAGAATCTTAAAATATGCCATCCACTCGTTAATTTCGGTCAATGACATTTGTTCGGCTTCTGCGATGCTCATGTGTAACCGATCAGCCAAGGCAACTAGGTTCATCCTTAACGGATCGGCTAGGAGTTTTTTTCAGCATCCTCCGCTGACTGAATTTCGGCGAACATTTGTTCGGCAATGCTAGAGATCACCGCCGTTTCTTCGCCCATTAAGTCAATTCGATCTTCCGCAGCTTTGAATAGCTTTTCGCCATCTGCGCTCGCTGCCTTCATTACTATGAGATCAACCATTGCAGCGACCGTCGTATTCTCGAGGAATTTTGGGTGCTTCTTTTGCAGTTCGTTGATGTCGTAGCACGTGATCGGGAAACAATGCATAACAAACGGCTGGCCATTTTCGTCAGCCCATGCGTCGACACTTATTGTGCGAGGGGTTACTGTGCGTCTGTTGCGTAGCTCTTTCGCTAGGCCCATGTGCTTACCCCTATGCTGTTGCTTCAGTAACTGCGCCTGAAATCTGTACCTCAAACGAACCTTCAACCATGCCATCAAAAGATGCAGTGATTTCGTTGCTCGTTACAATGCCGCCGCCAGTGTAATACTTTTCGCCGCTTCCCGTACCTGTAGGATAAACCTCAAAGTCGATGTCGGCTGCTGCGTCCATTACTAACTGCACAGCGTCAGCGTCGTCCCAATAAACTTCGGCAGATAATGTGCCGCTCTTTAATGATGCTAAATAGGTCCTGTTACTGTCGCCCATGACTGTATCTTCTAAGGTGTCTGCTGACTGCGTGAAGGTGTAGCTACGCACCTCACCCATTGCAGCAACAGTGCCGCCAGTTACGGCTAACTTTATAACGCCTGATGAGCCTTTTGTCGTTGCCATTTTTTATTCCTTTAAGTTGTGCCTCTAGTGAATTGGTATTCTATCCTTACGGTTATAATAACACCGCCAATAGGATCGATAGAACCGTCGTCAGTTTCAATGCTTACGATTTGCGTATCAATCGCGTTTGAACCCCTCGTTCTGTCTACGTCTAGCTTTTCTTCTATCGCTTCAATGATGTTATTGCGTGCTGTATCAATCGCTGATGCTTTTACATAACAGACCAGCTGATAATCAACTGTCGCAAATCTCTGCGTCAGCGATCCTTTAATGCTTGAATCTTCTCGATCTTCGTTTTGCGTCCTGACCAAAATCGCAGGAAATTGTGCATTGCTTAGTTTGTCGAAGTCGAACGGCTCACGAGTGACATGCTTAACGGTTACTGGCGTAGTTATTGCTTGCAGCGTGGTAACTAGGTTTGCAGCTATGTCTTCCCTAACGCTCACAGTTGCCGCCTAAAATAATTGCCGAGCCTGTCTTCTTCTTTCCTATTAAATCCGAAGAACGGTCGCGTTTCATTGTTCATTGCAGCTTTTTCTGCTGCGTTTTTGTTATCAAAATATATTTCGGCCGTGCTTCTATCTCTGCGTCTCACCTGCATAGATCTAAGCATTTGTCCAGTGTTAAATAAATCAACTGGCGATGTGGGCTTACCCTCTGCTGATAGCGCCGACATATATTGTGGCGAATACCCTTTAAATGAACCGCCAAAACCAACACCTTTCGCTGTGCGAGTCTTGATGATCTGCTGACCTAGCAAGCCCGTTTTGAGGATTGCTTTAGGAATATTTTTTTTGATTTCCTTTATAGGTTTATTCGCAGTTTGCTCTACAGCTTTAGGCTTTAACTTGAAGGTAATACCTAAGCCGCGTGCTATGCTCCCGAGAGCCATTAGCGCACCAATCGACCAAAGCTGACGATAGTCTTTTCGTCGTCGTCAATGCCGCCGCTGTTATCGTCGTCGTATTCAACACCATCCTTAAAAATGTCGCTGATCTCTTCCTCATACCTGACTTTGTAAAAGTTAAGCATTTCTTTAAACCTATCGCCATCTACCCAGTTCGTTAGCTGTGGGAGTGCGTACTTCCACAGAACTAAGTAAGCGTTGCATCGCGTCCACTGTGACTCCGTTAGGTAGGACGATACCATCTCGCCCTTTATGCCTTTCTTGTGCCACCATTCATTGCGGATCGTGCGTATCAGGTCCGCCTCCGCTCGTGCGTGTTCGTCGGAAAATGACGTGATTCCAAACGTTAGAATGTCTGGAATTAAAGCTGTAAGGTCTGAATCTTGTGAGAATGCCATTACCACTTAACCTTGTCTGCCCAATAAGCCGCTGATGCGGTTTTATCTTTGCGACCTGCGGCAATCTGCTTAGCAAATCTAGCCTTAAACGCTCTGCGCTTGGCTTTATCCGCTTCGCTTTCTCCTTTCCGTGGCGGCTTGTTGTCTGCTCCCTGCTGCCCAAACCTTATCAGGCGCACTTTGTCGCCTTCTTTAGCCAGTACTGCGTGACTTTTGTCTGGGTGCTTAGGTGTGCGCTTGGGCTTGTTGTAGCCCTCAAACCGTTCGCCTCGGTAGGTAATTGCCATAGATGCCCCTGCCAGAAACAAGCCCCGCCGCAGCAGGGCCGTTCCAGGATGCAGATTAAAGTGCTGAGTCGAAAAACATCTCAACGCCGAAGCTGTCATCAAGCTCACCTACGCCGTAAATGGCGGTAGCGTTAAGCTCGAAAGCTCGGAGAGATGCATCGCGCTGAGGCTCAATCTGAAAGTCACGCTTCATTGCAATGGCAAGAGCTTCAGGTGCGAATACCGCGCCTTTTGCGTCATCGTTGCCATCGACAGTGATGTTAGCTGACTCGTAGATATCGATTCCTGCAATCGTGCCGACGTAGCCGTTAACCATTGCAGTGTTTTGCGCGTCGCCACCGTTCGGATTAGCGAAGGTGTTGGTCAAGTTAGCCTTGAGCTGGTACGCCTGATATGGATGCAATACAGCAGCCAACGGACCAGTTACCTTAGCGTTACGCAGAGTGGCAGCAGCCTTAAACATGTCAGCTACAGTGATTTCTGTGCCAGCTGAACCCAGCCCACTAGAAAAACCGTCGAACAAAGCAATTAAGTCCTTGTCCATCTTCGTAGCGATTGCGTTACCAAGTACAGTGCCTAGCTCCTCAGCAGGATTGCCAGCGCCCATTGCAGCTACGTCAGTCAATACGACCTGCGCGCCTACTTCTGCGACAGTTACCGTGATTGAGCTGGTGCTGACCGTGGTGCTAGACATGTCAGTGCCTTCAGTCAAATCAGCAGCTGTAATTGCAGGGTACTTAGGAACCTGTATAGTTTTGCCAGCGTCCGCGCCAATGTCGTAACGAGTTACAAGGCCCATTAATAGTGATTGCTCCTCAGCCGTGAAACGGGCTTGAGCAATAATGTTGACGAATAAATCGTCTAAAGTTGTGCTAGTTGAAGCAGCCATTAGTTAAGTCTCCAAAACTTGTTAAGGGGTTATTTGGCCTTCTTCATAGCGGCAAAGGCTTCTCGCCCACCGCTATTCCAATTTTCGACCATATCTGCCACCGATACAGGCTTCGGAGTCAAGCCACCAGCGTTGCCCATGCTACCTGTGCCGCCACCAGATGCGCGTACAAAGTGTGGGTTCGCTGTTAAAAAGTCAGAAACTAGCTCGTCTACCGAGAGCAAGTTCCCTTCATTGTTGTATCGCGGCGTTCCTTGGTCATCTAGCACCTCAACCCCGCCATCATCTGCGAGTCGTACTTTGCCCTTTAACAACTGCGATACTTGATCAGGCGATACTGCGTCATGCTTACTGGCCGCGCTTAACAATGATCCATCGACCAGTGTTTCGTGTAGCTTCTGCTTGTACGCCGTGATCTCTTGATCTTTCTTTTCGACGGTCTGCTTTAGGATATTCTCAAACTCGCCGCGCTCTTTCTGCCGTTCGATTTCGGCTTGTTCACGCTCTTGCATGATCTTCCGCGCTTCTTCGAGGTCTATCCCTTCGAGCTTTTTCTCTGCTTTCTTGCGTTCCCGCGCAATGCGGTCAGCAACGATGCGGTCTAGCTCGTCTTGCGTAAACGTCTTCTCTGCCGGAGTGGTTTCAGTCGTCTCCGTTTCGACGCTTTCCATGACTTCATCGCTCATGTAACGATCATCCTCTAAATGAGTAACTTGCGAATCTTAACCCATAATTTCAGGGGTTATCCACATCTATCGCTTCATCGGCTTTTTCTTCTTCTTCTTGCCGTTCTTCTTGTGTCCGTAATGGTTCGGCATCTTTCTTCTTCCTTTTGGTTTTGGGTTTTTCAAGGGGCAGCAATTCATCGATCACTGCGTGTAATTCTGCAAAGTCTGCGTTCTCGCTAACTGGTGCAGTCGCCTCTAACGGCTCAATTAACTGCCTAATAGCAATCGGTATGGGCCTCCTGGCGCATAGATTTCTTGCTCTGTCTAATTCTTTTGACATATTAAAACCTCAGTTCGCCTTTGTTATACGCTTCGAGATCTTCAGGCGTCAAGAATAAACGCTCGTCGTATGGTTCGAGTTTATCAATTGCCTCATAAATACCATCAAGCAACTGAACCTGCTCGGACCAGTACAGCCCAATAATATACGGCGGCACGCCAAAAACTTCTACATGTTCTGCTATTGCTTCTTCCATTTAACCAAACTCTCCGACTATGCTCAAAAATTCTTCAACTAAATCCGGGAATAACTCTTGAGCCTTTTCCCAGCCCTCATTGTCTTCGGCCCACAAAGCAAACAGGTTTGCAAAGTTTTCGGTTTGCTGTGATCGCACCGCATTTATCATGTAATACCTACCGCCATGCCCGAATCCATAGGCTTCATCGTACATAGCGCCCTCGCTCATGCTGTCGATAATGTCTGAGATTTGACGAGCGCCGGGGAATTTAGGCTCTACCGTTGTCCCGCGCACCATGCCTTTGTACTTGCCTGATTTTGGTATGTAATCGACCGTATCCATTAGCTCATCCCTTAGCTGCTTCACCCGATTGACTACCGCTGGATCTCGCCTTTGCATCTTCTGGTGAGGACTTAGTCTTTCATTCCATACTTGATGAATGCCTAATTTCTTAGCGTCTGACATAGCCGCAGCGGGGAAAAACGACTCTGATAAGGTCTGATTGACCGACCCGGTTGCAATGTGGTCAATGTGGTGACCGTACTCGTGCAGGAACGTGCTTTTGTTTTTCTTGTAAGTGGTTATTTGTTTTGTCCAAGGTCGATAAAAAGCGCCCTGCTTTTTGCCCTTGCTGGCAATAATTTCGGGTTTCTCATAGGCGTTAATAACCGTCACCGCTTCGGGCCTGATGCTACCGTCAGAGTTTGCTAGGTCATTCCACTGCTTAGGCAAGCCAATGTCAGCCTTCGGGAATGCCTGCCTAGTGCGTGGCTCTTCTTCCTCAACCTCTACCTCTTCGGGTTCTACAATGGGTAACCAGTGATGGCGACAGTTGTAACCACCTCGCACGATGAAAGGGTCGCCAGGAGCTTTACCTGCCCATGATCCCTCCCATTTGCGCTGGATTTCTTCCTCAGTAAACACCTTGCCGACGTTGTTGATGCAGAATTCGCGGCTGTCAGCTATCACGTCGCCGTAATATTGAAAGTTTGTTATGCCTGCCTCGTTTGCTGTTGACCTAGTAAGAGATGCGCTGTATTGCGCTAGGCTGTCGTTAGCCATCTGAGTTGCGTAACGACGCATATTATTGCCAAGCCTATCGCGTGCGTAGATGCTGTGCAGCTTGTCAATTGCGTCTTTCTGTCGCTGGCCTGTCGCAGTTTGCGCTATCTCGACCAACTGCCGCGCTTGCTCGTCATCTGACTGCTGATATACGCCGTTAATCTGACCGCGCAGATCTTTTATTAGCTCGTCTTTGCTGCGACCAGTCAACGTCGACTGATATATACCTGTCGCTAGAGTGTCTAGCTGTTGATCAGCAATTGCTTGAAAGCCTTGAAAGCTCAACTGCTGCAAGGCTTGTATAGTTTCAGGTGCTACGCGTGTAAAAGCCCCATATTGGGAAAGCATTGCAAACTGCTCATTTGCGACGTCCATGTATCCGTCGATGATAGATTGCGCCTCACCCAGGAAGCTGGCATCGATCTGTCTGCGTATTTCCTGCCTAGCCTGTATCGACCATTCGAGATCAAACAGCTTGCCAGCCCTGTCTGGTGCGGTGTTGATAAATGACGCTACGTTATTCTCTAGCGTCTGCAATACGTCTGCCAGTCGCCGCTGGTGTCCGTCAGTGAGCCGCTCTAGAAAATCGGCGTAATCATCACTGGCCGCCATTGTTCGATGGCTCTATAAGTGTGTCACCGCCGGGAACCTCGTCTAGCCCGATCTTTTCTCGCACTTCGTTGAGGCTAACCGCCCCGCTATCGATGTGGTATTTGTAGATTTGAGTACGCTCTGAGAAGTCGCCTACTGCTCTGGTGCTTTCGATTATCTCTTCATGCGCCTGTGCTAGCTTTTCGTCGTCTAAGACTAAATCAGCAATTTGCTTATCGACTTCCTGCATCATCGTCAACGATCTAACACCGCTGGCTCTAACCTGCTGCAAAAACATCAATTCTTTCTCGTAATCGCGCAGATCGAAGGCGTCGGGATAGAAAACTTCGACGTCTGGCGTTATGTTTAGCCAGTTACAGAAATAAGTCCAGACGTGCTCTTCAGCCAGTTCTAACAAGTCAGCTTTTTCTGACAGCTTAGCATTAAGCATTTGAAACTCGGTCTGCATAGCCACGCCTGATTGCGTCAGCGATTCAGTGCCGCGTACCGCGCCCATGTGCGCCATTTTGTTTATAGCTTCGACCTTATCTCTTATTGATTCGCGTATAGAGTCAATGTTCTGTCCGCTAGGCTGTAACAGGTATGGGTTCAAGCCAGGGTCGCTATCTTCTTGCAAATTTATGACCGAGCCTGCGCCAGCACTAGCGTCTGCGTCGTAGGTTTTGACCAGTGACGGGTGATTACTGATCCTAATTAACTGTTCGATCTCGCTAAGTTCTTGATATATAGCCTTCTGCATCAAAGCTACATCACTCAAATCGCTGACACCGATGCCTCTAATGACGCTACGCGCTGCGGGTAGAAATGCTGCCGGGATCTTGCCGAGCGGGTTTGGTATTTCCTCAATCTTAGTTTCCGTGTGACCATCGTCTTTCCAGAACTCAATAATGTCTTTGCGCCACAATCGGAAATAGCTAACCGTTGTCGTTGCATCTTCGCGGTCAATAGATTCGCGCAGCTTTAGGTAGGTCAGCTCGAAACGTCCGCTAGGCGTTCGCTCATATTTCCAATCAAACACATTTTCGGGTGTGAACAGGGTTACATAAGGTCGAATGTCTTGATCTAGTTCTTCTGCGCGTGTTTGGGCATTGCTCTGCGGTTTGTCTACCAAAATCCAGACGTGACCATAGACCGATGCCCAGATCTGCGCCTGCTTCATAAAGCTATTGAAGCTCATGCCATCCAGATCAGAATCCTTAACAAATGATTCGAGGGCTGGGTTGTTAGTTAGCCCGTTGAAGTTACGAACTGGCGGCACACGCCAAAGGAACGAGCTATAAATGTGAACGATGTTTCTGCAATGGTTATCAACAGGCGTTAACGCTACCCTACGGTTGTACTCGTCTTTGCTTTCGTTCATGTATGCGGTCAGATATGACCCGTTTTGGTAATCTTCACCGCCTAAGTACGAGCGGAGATAAAGCTCCCAACGTTTTTCATTTATATCGTAGTCAGGATGTTGATATTCGAGAAATCTCATGTCCACCTCTTTGGCTGTGGCGTGTCATGCTCCTTGCGAATCGGGAACATGTATTCAATAAGGTAGCCAAGCGCGTCATTCATGTGATCGAATCCGTCGTTTTTGTTTGGCTGGCTCGTCCCTTCTTTGTAGGTCTGGCGCTCTAGGCTGTTTATGACGTTTTTGCAGTTAGGCGTTACGAATAAGCGCCTTTCCTGCTTGCTCGATAACAGTCTGCTGTTAACGCTGTTGATCCTATCACGTATGGCAGGATGTCTTTGACGTACTTTAACCCGAAACCCTGCATTTTGTAATATGTTCAAATCCGTCCGGCTACCTGCTGACGTTTTGCGCTGCGCCGCAGCTGGGTCAGGGTATATCGTTATAGCTTTTTGCTTATAACGCTGTCTGATCTCATCTACCATTTCATCAGTATTAGAGCCAAACATAACAATCTCATCTATTGCGTGCAGTGTTGCGCCATCCCTTACACAGATCACCGCCGACATAGGATCAACGTTGAAATCCATGCCAATGTGTAGCTCGCTTGGCTTGTCATTATAAGGCTTAACCGATTCCTCTCGACTAAAGGCGTAATAAATTATCCCCGAATAGTTAACGAACCGCGCTTCGTATTCTTGTTGGAACGTCCTGCTATCTAGGTCGTTTTTGGCTGCGTCTATTTCTTCTCGTTCAACGTTGCCGCCCTGAATGGTCGTATATTGGAATGCTTGCCAGGACTCTAGACCGTCAATGCCCCTGGTCCACAGATCATAGAAGTGATTCCTTCCTTTTGGCGTTCCTATGAACAAGGCACTGCCGAGCCTGTCAGATAAGGAGGGTCGCAGCACCTCGTGCCAAGCCTCGGGCCGCATATCCGCAAATTCGTCTAAAACGCAAAAATCTAAAGCCCTACCCCGCAAGTTGTCAGGCTTTTCTGCCCCCTTCAAAGCTATGCTTGACCCGTTTCTTAGGTTAATACTAAGCGCCGTTTCGTTTTTTTTGATCATATAGCCATCTGGGATAGCGTTAACCAACATATTCCACGCAATTTCCTTAGCTGCTTTATACGTCGGCGCTACGTACCAGCAATTGCGCTGCTTACCTTGTAGGGCGTGCTTCAGAAGCTCATAAGTAGACAGGAAGGTTTTGCCGAATCTACGACCAGCGACCACTACCCTAAAGCGTGAGTCACTAAAAAAAATGTCATCTTGCGGCTTGGTCAGCTTCATCTGCGCGTTGTATCACGATTGGCTGTAGGTCGACAGGTTCTGTTTCTGGTTGATCAGATTGACCCAACCAGTTCTTGCCCAGCCATACGAGCATCGTCGTATTACCATCCATTGCTGCAGTGTATTGCTTGCGACGGAGGCTCATTTTGCCGCTGCTAGCCTTTTGTCGAAAATACTCCGCAAAACTCATCTCAAAATCACGATAACACGCGCGATTAAGCGTATCGTAACTACAATCTAAGATGGCAGCGATTTCCTCGCCTGTACAGTGTATTTCGCACATTTTGTCGACTTGATCCCAGTTAATAGGGGTTCTAGGTCTAGCCATAGTTATGCCTGCTCATGCTCTCGCGTGAAAGCGTAAAAAGCATCTTCCTTAATCTCTAATTTTTCCGCGTCAAAACTCCTAAGCGCCGCGTCAAATCTTGCCATAGCTGGCTTAGATCTGCCCACGCCTTCAAGATTCCCGTAAACACTAGTCCCAACAGCAATACAACCAACGACGTCATCAGCAGTATTGCCAACATGAAACAAAATATGAGTCCGGCCAGGCACGTCCATAACTTGCCAAGTGTTGGGTCCGAATCTTGGGCTATCTCCTTTTGTAATCGTGTAACTTCCGGCTGGGATGCAGGAAACGAACGGCTCATTGTCTTTCCATGGTTTTTCAACTGTGTAGAATACTTCGTTGCCATACGTAAGCCTGCCTAGAGTCCTGTCGTCAAAAAGCGCAAATCTTGTCAAAGTCAACATTACAACCGCAGCCCTCTGCTACTTGTTGGCGCGAATTGTAACGCATAAACGCAATTTCTCACAAAAAAACACCTAAATAGTAAAAATATTGCTGTACTTTTATGTTTTTATCATTAGAATGGGTTCTAGAAGTTAACGAATAAGGGCAACGACATGCATTCACTAGACATTACAAAGTTAGCGTCAACCAAATATAACGGTAACGAGATCAAGGTAATTCTTAAAGACAGTTGCGTTGGCGTTCTGTGGTGCGAAGATGAAGAAGAGGCCGATTGGCTTTCATGGGAAATTAACGACGCTATAAGTCTCGGATCTCAGTCACTTCTTAATGGTGCTATGGAAAAAATTCGACCTAAAATTCAGTGGGCTTTATGGGTCTGCGTCATAGAAGCTTAACTTTATGAAAGTCTTGGATTTATTTTCTGGAATCGGTGGTTTCAGTCTTGGGCTTGAAGCTGTCGGAATGCAGACTGTTGCTTTCTGTGAATACGATAAACATTCTCAAGCTGTACTGCGAAAAAATTGGCCTAGTGTTCCTATTTTCGATGATGTAAAAACGCTCAACAAAGAATTATTGGAAAGTGAGGGAATTTATGACATTGGACTTATTTGCGGAGGATACCCATGCCAGCCTTTCAGCGTCGCTGGTCAACGGCGTGGCGCAGAAGATGACCGTCACCTCTGGCCTCAAATGTTTAGGCTTGTCCAAGAACTCAGGCCCACTTGGGTTATTGGAGAAAACGTTGCTGGGCACATCACGATGGGCCTCGACCAAGTGCTCTCTGACTTGGAAAGCGAAAACTACACCGCAAGGCCGTTTGTTATTCCAGCTTGTGCCGTTGATGCTCCCCATCGACGAGATCGAATCTGGACTATTGCACACACCAACGGCGAAAGCCAATCAGATGGCCCCATCAATGAGGACAAGAGACGCAGGGAGTTGGTGGAGGACTCCGAATGCAGATCAAGGCGGGACACCAAAGGCGTTGCTAGAGGGCAAGACTACGAGGCCAAGCGGCCACAAGATTCAGATCCGACTGCAAGATCAAGTCAAAATGTGGCCGACTCCACGGGCGAGCGAACACAAAGGCGTAGGACCAATAGGCAGCAAGAGTCATTCACACATGCTGGAAAAAGGCTACCTTTGCGCTATAGCGCAACAACAAGACCAAGCCAGTGGCTCGTTGAACCCTCAGTTCGTCGAGTGGCTGATGGGGTTCCCAATCGGACACACCGACTTAAACAGTTAGGCAACGCGGTAGTGCCACAGGTAGTTGAGGTAATTGGGCACATAATTATGCAAATAGAAAACGGAGGGGTGTGACATGAAACATAAAGGATTCATAGCGTTTGTTGTTTTGATTATAGCTTTCATGGGTGCTGGCTCTATCGATTATCAAGCCGAAATAGACGAAGAGCGAATCTATCGCGCTAACGTCTGCGACGGGATCTGGCCTGATTTTAAAGGTCAGGAACCCTCTTGCGAAAAGAACCTGTCGAATAAGAGTAAAAAGTAAACAATGAATAAGGTGAAGATGGTGGATTTAGGCGAACAGATTTTGACGGAAATCGACATCGAGATGGATCAAAACTTACGAGAGATACTTGAGCGAAAACTTGTAAAACGTTTGCATCAAGTATTTTTCGACGCTTACTACAGCACAATGGACAAAGAGCGTCGTACGGATCGGCACAAAGAGGCTTACGATAGAGTCAAACCTATATTGGATGATTGCCTAGACAGAGTTCTTGGACAAAGGCACGAGAAATGATCGACAAAACAAGGCTAGAAGAAATGCGCGATCAGTGCAAAAGGTTTCACGTGGAACATCCCCAGGTTTGGTCGCTCTTTGTTAAGTTTACCTTACAAATGATTGATCGAGGCTATAAAAACTACTCGGTAAACGCTGTGTTTGAGCGCATCAGGTGGGAAATCGATGCAGGCGGGGATGGTGTTAACGCCTTCAAGCTCAATAATAACTATCGAGCGTTTTACAGCAGGGCATTCATGAGAAAGTACCCGCAGCATGACGGATTTTTCCGCACGCGAGAGCAAGCCTCAGAAGATGTTTGCGCTACAAATTTACCTGAGTTAAGTCCGAATCACTTTTGATTTGCAATTAATTTGAGCCTTGCATCTTTCAACGATGTTTTTCAAATCATCTATTGTAAAACGTTTGGATTCGTGTGGCCCCTCAAGCCAAACCACATTTTTTTCCCCTATCTTCCGTATGAGGTTGACGCGATACGCGGTTAGGTTGCCGCTCTTGAAATTATTGCATTGAGCGCACTGAGCATGACAATTTAGCGGCTCAAATCTCAGCTCAGGGTGTGCGCCTGTTGAACGGTAGTGACCTGCATGAATTTGTCCCGTCATCACTTTTTGACATGAGATGCAGGGCTGGCCTGCGTCTCGAACTCTTATGTATTTGTTAAACTGCGCCTGAGCCTTTCGCAGCCACCATCCTCTGTCGTTATCGCGGTATTCCTTCCTTTTCTTGCGATCTTCTGCCAAAGCTTTTCTCTGCGCTTCCCTCTTCCCCCAAGAAATAATGCACGCCATTTCATTGCACGTTTTTTGGAATGATGTGTATTTAGGCTCAAACTTTACCTCGCAAACCTTGCATTTCTTCAAATTAGGCTATCTTCATGCGTTAACTGCATACCTAAGCCTGTCAAATGTTCTTTCACTGCGTCAAGGTATTCTTGCATTTGCGCGACTGTAAATAACTTTGTGACCGGGAAGTCGAAAGGCTCAACCATGTAGGCGATCTTGGTTTCATAGGGCAAGGGTTTCACAAATTGATCGTACTTATCTGCGTAGGCTTTGCTGTCTCGTCTCAATATCGGCACGCCATGATGCAGTTTACAGTAGGCGCGATACTCCCAGGCTTTCATGTCTCCTTGTCTCTCAGCCTCTTTATACCAAACGTATTGCAAGTTGTTTTGACTCAGGCTGCGGTCTGACTGCGCCTTTTTTATGGTTACTTGCACAGGTAAATCAAAGGTCAAATCACTCAAGAGCTTTAGCAGATCGTCTTTATCGTCATTGCTATGCAAAACCATGCTGACCTCAGACGCGCCCAAAACCTCAGACGCCACAGAGGTCGCACGCCTAACCATCCGCTGGTATGCCTGTGCTCGTTTCATCGACGCGACCTTTTAGCCCTTAGTGCGTTGATAAAGTCTTTGGTTTTCTGTATTTCTTCGGCAGTAAAAACTGGGTCAGTATCTATCCCCATGACACAGACATCGTTATGACGCTGTGTTATTTGGTAGCTGCGGCACTTCCTGCATAGCGGCAAACCCATTCTCGGCTGGCTGGTAGTGTTAGTGCTTTCGAGCAATGCTAAAAATTCGCCAAGCGTTGGCGCAAAAGTCTTATGTTCCCTAGTCATTCTCTGTAAAGCCAGATCTAGCTTTTTGGCGCTGTGACCTTGCAGTTCCTTCCACCAAAGCCGTTTCATTGCCTGCACGTCTTCTGGTTCAGTATTGGCTAAGTAGCCAGGATAGGCTAACTGCATAATCCCAAAAACCTCGTTAACGTGGCTTTTTTCTACGCTACCAGTTATTGTCGATAACTGATTTCGTCGCTGACTTTCCTGCTCGCTTTTTTTGCGGATAGACAGATTTCCAGCCGTTTGAGTAGGCTGATTCAATGAGTTCGTTTGCATTTTCTCCCTCCTGCACATGCTTTTCTATTTTGTGTAACAGCGTTCGCAATCCCCTCGGAGTGTTTTGAGCTTTTAACCGTTTCCGCATTCCAAGGTAATCTTTCCACAGAGCATTGTCTATTTTGAGCGACGTTAGGAGCTTATTAACTTCTGTCTCTGTATCTGTATCTGTATCTGTATCTGGTCCGTTCATTGGCCGTTTTAATTCCGTTTTGCGAACGGTTTTTAAACGTTCAAATTCCGTTTGACTTTCTTCTTTCTTTTTTGCGTAGAATTTGCGCGAGCGAGCGGTGCTGTGATCTGACTTGTACTGGCGCTCGGACCAGCCGATAGGCGTGTAAGTCTCGTCAATCAAATCAGCGGCTAACAGTGTGTCGCGGATCTTGTGCAAGGTTTGCTGGTCAATCCCCAGCTTTATCATCAGCACGCGCTCTACATGGTCAGCGTCGCCCTTAACGATGTTCTGGCATTTGCAAGCCATGATCGCCACGAAAAACCACCGATATTGCGGCTCAATCATCCGAATCTTTATGTTGTCAACTATTTCGCTGTACAGCCTAAACCACGGCAGGCTAACATCGTCTTGCATATTACCTCCAGTATGCAGCCCCGCTCCGGCGGGGTTTTTATTTTTCGTACAAAACCTTGATTTGCTTATCAACGATTTTTTCAATGTTGTAGCTATCATCGCAATGCACCCAAACATCCCGCCGCACTAACCAGTCGTTGATGTTCTGCTTTGACGTTCCGACGAGCTGAGCTAACTGGACCTTGCTCATCATCGACTGCTCCAAAAAGAAACTAAGGTTCATCTTGTTCATGTCCTACCTCTTTTAATACCCGCCGAGCATAATAAAAAAACCTCTGTACTTTTGCAAGCGTAGCATATAAGGTAAGCGTGTGCCGTAAAGAACAGGAGGAAAGCGATGCACAACGGACATAACAATGATTTGAGTTTGCTAAGTGACTATGTTTTTGAGCTAGTCCGATGCACTGGCTTAGAAAGTAAATTCCGAATCGAGCTAGAAGGTGAAGAGGTAGAGGAGTTCCAGTCAGCTCTGAACATCCTCGACAAAATCTCAAAGCGTGTTTGCGACACCGAAAAGCAAATTATTGAGTACGAAAACGAACGAAAAGAAATGAATCGCGAATACTACGCAAGCCGAGGGGTTAGGTAATGCAAACAAGTCAAAGCGTTACAAAAATTACTGAGGCTATCATCAGCGCAGCAGGAAAAATAACTCCGTTAGTAAAAGACTCAGCAAATCCGTTTTTTAATAGCAAATATGCTGATTTAAACCAAACTGTTGAGGCATTGCGGAAGGTTTTGCTAGAGGAGGGTTTATGGTTCATGCAATTTCCGACCAGCACGGATAATAGCGTTGGCGTACTCACGCGAGTTGTTCACATTTCAAGTGAGTTTATCGAGCATGAATTTGTTTTGCCGTTAGCCAAACGTGACCCGCAGGCAGCGGGCAGCGCGATAACATACGCTAGACGCTATGCTTTAGTGTCCATATTTGGTTTGCAAGCAGTCGACGATGACGCGCAAAGCGCAATGCCCACGCCGATTGACGAAATTAGCGTAGAGCGTATAGAAAATTTGCTCACTGAAACAGGCAAGAAAAAAGAAAGTTTGGTAAAGCACTTTGGCGTCAAAGAGATAGCTGATCTTTCTTCTGAACAAGGTGTAGAGGCTATAGGCTTGCTAGAGTGGAAAAACAAGCAATTGCTGAAAGGTAGAGAAACTGATGATTAGGCATGAGGTATCGCAAGGCACTGAGGCGTGGCTGTCGCTGCGTCTTGGGATGCCTACCGCTAGCGCCTTCGCTAAGGTTTACTCGTCAGCTGGCAAAGTGCCTAAATCATTTGATGATTACTGCTATCAATTAGCAGCAGAAAAGGTTACAGGCAAGCGTACAGCGGTTCACGTGAACGATCACATGCGGCGAGGTACTGAGCTTGAGCCAGTCGCTGTGTCAGCCTACGAATTTATAATGGACGAAGAAACGGAGGTGATAGGTTTTGTCACAAACGACGAGCAAACGATAGGGTGCTCGCCTGATCGAATGCACCTAGAAATTAAATGTCCTGCCGCGCACAACCATGCGCGTTATTTGGCAGAGGGTAAGTGTCCGAGCCAATACTACCCTCAGGTGCAGGGCTGCATTTGGCTTTGCGAGACTGATCGCTGGAATTTTATGAGCTATCACCCTGGCATGGCTCCGCTAATCGTCACAGTGAATCGTGATGACGCATACATTAACGGTTTAAGCGAAAGCCTAAACGCTCTGCTTGAAAGGGTAGAGGAAATAAAACAGACGATAGGAGAAAGTAATGTCTGAAAAGAAATACTTGTCTGGCCTTTACGCCAACAAAAAGCACAAAAACCAGCGTGATTTTGTGATCTGTCAGCTAAAGGTGAAACCCAGCGTTTTAATCGAAAGCCTGCGCGAACATGAGTCGATGAATGGGTACTTAACGCTTCAGGTAACAACTCCTTACGAGGAAGATCCGAACTGGCCTGAAAAGTTAAACGTCAAGATTAGCGATCATCAAAAAGATCAAGGTCCTAAGCTGACGCCACCAACGGCCCCAGTAACGCCTAAGCTAGATGAGGATTTTGACGATGACATACCCTTTTAACGTCCTTTGCAAATACTGCGGTGAAAATTGCTTGATACGTAATCGGTTTACGCAGCAGCCGATTTGCAAACGGTGTCGCGACGAGCAAAAAACGGCTCAAAATATGCCTATGTCGTCAGTCTCAACCGAATGGATTAGTCGCAAATGGTCGTAGACGGGATCGAACCGCCTTGCAGCGCAGGGGCGTCAGAAGGAGGTGACGACACGCTACAGGCAACCAGCCACGACCAAGATAAAGAGGGGCGCTAGCCCCTACCTCTTCCTGTCAACCCCTGATTTTTTCTCATACGTTCTCATAGCACCTAGCCCAAGCATACCCATCAGTACAGGCATCATTGTCTCTAGGTCTATAAGCGGTATAACTATCTCTATGCTTAACAAAGCTAAAACAAAATTGGCAAACGGGATAGTGATAAAGTTCCCGAAAAATCCAAGTCCACAACACCAGCCCAAGAATGGCCGCCACCCGGAAACAAATAAGCTATGATGAGCCGCCTCTACTTTGTTTACCTCTAGCTGTGCTTTAGCCAGCTCCTGAGCGTGATTATCAGCCATTGTAGCGAGGTCATGAGCGAGCCTAGCCTTTTGGTCTTTGTC
>MDTE01126987.1_pt1 | contig 23968 bp, 29 predicted proteins | sample 811231 | NCBI WGS metagenome assembly MDTE01 (sample SAMN05326651, study PRJNA326480) | marine metagenome | isolation source: seawater | place: Indian Ocean: Red Sea | collected 2010 | reverse complement strand
TATCATCATTCTGAAAATAGAAAAACTCTAATTCTGTCCCAACATAATAGGTATAACCAGATTGGGCCAATCGTTCTAAATTCTGTTTTAATATAGTTCTTGGATCGCCCGGGAACGGTTCACCTTGAGGAGTATGAATATCACAAAACATTCTGGCAGTGGCATTATCTTGAGGTCTCCAAGACAGTATAGTAAACGTAGATGGATCCGGAAACGCCCTCACATCGCTTTCATTATTTCGGGCGAACCCCTCAATAGCGGCTCCGTCAAACCCTACTCCGTGATATAAAGCATCCTCTAAATCTTCAATTGTTATAGCAAAACCTTTGAGGTTTCCAAGGATATCAGTGAACCACAAGCGTATAAATTTCACGTCACTCTCTCGAGCGTTCCGTAAAACAAATTCTATTTCATTTTGTGAATGGTCTACATTCATCAACTATCTCCACAACTAAGGGCTTGATACTAGTATATTACTACTATCAAGCCCCTATTTTAGTTATAGAACCGTACTCTTACGTATAACTACGCATCAAATGACAGGAAGAATTCGTATGGGTGCGGTCGTAATCTAACTGGATCTACATCATTTTCCCGTCTAAAGTTTATCCATGCCGAAATTACATCTTCAGTAAACACTCCACCTTTTAACAGGAACTCATGATCTTCTTCCAATGCATTTAACGCTTCTTCTAAACTACTAGGAACTTGAGGCAATTTTGCTAACTCGTCTGCAGGTAAGTCGAACAGGTCATGTTCTAATGGTTCTCCAGGTTCATAACCTTTTTCAATTCCGTCCAGACCTGCCATTAGCATTGCTGCAAATGTTAAATAAGGATTACAGGTTGGATCTGCTGATCTGAATTCAACTCTCTTGGCCTTAGGACTTTGAGAATACATGGGAATTCTACATGCAGCGGACCTATTTCTTGCTGATAATGCGAGAATAGTTGGAGCCTCAAACCCCGGGGTCAATCTCTTGTATGAATTGGTAGTTGGAGCAGCAAGAGCCATCAACGCTTTGCCATGCTTTATTAATCCACCAATATAATTAAGTGCTAATTTGGATAATCCTGCATATTCATCACCTGCAAACAAAGGAACTCCATCTTTCCAGATAGACTGGTGAGTATGCATGCCAGTACCATTATCCTCGAAAATAGGCTTCGGCATAAAAGTCGCAACTTTGCCGAATTCTTTTGCGACGTTTTTAATTACATACTTATATGCCATTACATTATCAGCTGTTTTTAATAGTTCATCGAATACGATATCGATCTCCCCTTGACCAGCTGTAGCAACTTCATGATGTTGTTTTTCAACTGCAATACCAAAAGCACTTATTAAAGTTCTGACCATCTCACTCCGCATTTCTTGCTGAGTATCTGCGGGAGGAGCTGGAAAGTATCCACCCTTATGAGTCGGTCTCGCGCCTTTGTTTAAAGTCGTACCATCAAGCATGGTATCAGCACCTGAGTTCCATATGCCTTCGTCTGAATCGATGTGATGAAATCCATGATTTGCCCCATAGCTAAACTGTACAGAATCAAATACGAAAAATTCCACTTCTGGTCCCCAGAATGAACCATCTCCGACTCCTGTAGTCTTAAGATAAGCTTCAGCTTTCTTAGCTATATTCCTTGGGTCCCTAGTGTAATCCTCTCCAGTCAATGGATCTCGTATATCTGCAATAATAGTGACTTGACCTTTGTAAAATGGGTCAACCTTTGCAGTAGAGGCATCTGGAACTAACAGCATATCGGATTCATCGATAGTTTGAAATCCTCTAATGCTAGATCCATCAAAACCTGTACCATCAACAAATAATGAATCTACTACTTCACTTATCGGAGCTGATACATGCTGCCAAGTACCAGGCAGATCTGTAAATTTGATATATAAAATATCACAACCATTGTCTTTCATTAGCTTCAATACCTTGGAAGCTTCATTAGCCATAAGAAATCCTCCTTTCTTAACAAAATAATAGTGGCTCTAATCGTACGAGAGATGCTAACACACATTCGTTACAATTATGTTACAAACATCGCATAACTATTAGAGCCACTAAACCACACGGATCGTATTCACCAGATGTTACCTATTATAGGCAATTTCTCCATGTTGGTTATGATCCAATCCTTCTTCTTCTTCTTCACTTGAAACTCTTAATCCAATCGTATACTTGATTGCCAAAAGGATTAAAGCAGTGAGGACAAAAGCCCACACCCAAGTAACTACGATACCTATCACTTGCACTGTAAGCTGATTCCAATAATCAGCACTAAATACTTCTGGCATACCTGCAGCTGCAAAGCCCACTCCAGCAAATAGTCCAGTGGCCAAAGCACCCCAGGTACCGCCCATACCATGAACTCCCCACACTGCTAGTGCATCGTCTACTCCTAGTTTCAACAGTAATTCAATGCTTAAGTAACAAATTACTCCAGCACCTAAGCCTATAAATATAGCGGCGATTGGGCCTACAACTCCACAAGCAGGTGTTATAGCAACCAAGCCAGCTACCGCTCCAGATGCAGCACCAACTGCACCAGGTTTCTTGCCCATAATGACAGACATTACAAGCCACATTACTAAGCCGGAAGCTGCAGCTATATTAGTCACTACGAATGCATTCACAGCGAATTCGTCTGCTGCCAAAGCACTACCTGCATTAAACCCGAACCAACCAAACCAGAGTAAACCAGCTCCCAATATAATCATGGGAAGATTATGTTCCGATGCATCATGTTTGACACCTTGTGCATTTTTGAATCCTAACCTAGGACCAACAATCAGAGCGGCGGCTAAAGCGGCTATGCCTGAGGTTATATGCACTACCGTTCCACCAGCAAAGTCCAAAGCTCCCATTTCAAACAACCATCCTCCTGAAGCCCATACCCAATGAGCTACTGGGGCATAAACTATAGTTAGCCATAAGACAACGAAGAGGGCATACGATGAAAACTTCATCCTCTCTGCGAATGCACCGGTAATTAAGGCAGGAGTTATGATTGCAAACATGCATTGAAATATCATAAAGAGCTTATCTTCGGCACTTTCAACACCAGCTAACGCTAAATGATCTAATCCTACTACAAAACCTGAAATGCTAGTCCCAAAAGCAATGCTATATCCCCATAGTACCCATACTATGGTGCATAGTCCCATTGCTACAAAACTATGCATTATAGTTGTGACCGCATTCTTGCGACTCACCATGCCACCATAAAAAAATCCTAATCCCGGTGTCATCAAAAGTACAAGTGCTGAACACGTTAATATCCAAGCCATATCGGCATTCATATCATTCCTCCAAAATGGAAATTTCATGGTAAGGATAGAAGTTCTAGATTACGACTGAATTACAAATTTATTACAAGTTTGTAACATTGCTATTACATATTTATTTCAGCTCATAAGAGATAGGGTTGAACTAGTAATCATATATGTTGTTATATGTGTATCTCTGATAAACTAGAACTAACACAATTGGGGGAAATTATGACAACCATTGATGACTTGCAAAACGACTATACGGATCTTGAATTCGAAATAGATATAAAACCTGAAGAATCTATCCGTTCAGACATCTTACTCACATTTCAATATGATTACCCCAACAGCCAAGCCACTATCGAACTCGACACAGATGAATTTACCGCAGTATGCCCTTGGACTGGATTACCTGACCTAGGAACACTGCAAATTTCCTATGTTCCGTCCGATGCTTTAATAGAACTTAAATCTCTAAAGTACTATCTACTCTCCTTTAGAGACGTGGGAATCGTTCAAGAACACGCCGCCAACCGAATCCTGAATGATTTAGTGGAACTCACAAAACCAAAATCAATGAGTCTCTAATTAACCTATCAAACCCGCGGAGGCATCAACACAACTGTAAAAGCTAGTTTTCCAGACCCTAGTTAATGAGATTACAAATCCAAACTCATATGGATCTGTTCTTTATTTTCACCATTAGAGATAAGTCCTATACCCATCCACCAATGCTTACCTTGACCTCTGCGCTTACGTTCAAAGCCAAATTCTCTTAATCCTATGCCAAAACCTCTTTGAGACAATGGTGTGATCCCTGCACCAGATGCCCACGTTTCATATGAATCAAACAAGGAACCCGCCAATGACATCGAAGAATCGCTAATGTCGCATTGTTCCATTATGAAATCTTTAAGATGCTCATATTGCGCGGAACGTTTTCTCGACTTTAGGCGTAGTTCGTTCGGGACATATGTGATGGTAGTTTCAGCTGTTTTCTCAGCTGTTTTTATAATTTCCAAAGCATTCTGTAAAATCAGAACAAAACCTTGAATTCCTCCGAATTGTTCCCAATCTATAGGAGTACCATCAATTTCTCGTGCATCGAAACGCCTATATGGGTTATAGGTCTCATACACATTACAAAATTCCATGGAGCATTCCCATACAGGGTTCATAGGATCAGCAATGAATGATTGCCCAAGTAACGCTATGATCACCCTAACATATCTAACATTGATATCTTCTTCAGTCACAGGATGGGTTACAAACATGCTCCTAAATATTGCATCAACCTCAACTGCTGTAAATGCAAATGTAGCTTTAAAGTTGTTTCTCACCGCCGGCTGAATAGCACCATATGGCGCATCTCTACTCTCTTCACGCATGTTTGCCTGATCAAACGGGTTCCTATTTCGCGGAAGAAAAGAGAAATTATCCAGAATAAGCCTTCCATTGTTTGCTGTTTCTAATATGGATAAAGACAGATAAAAATTCCGGAGTAAAGCTTCTATCCTATCTGATAACTTCATATCAATATATTGAACACCTATATAATTTGTTTACTACTCATCCAAATTCATTATGACTTTGATTATATTATCTTCTCGTTGTTCATACATGTCATATGCATTTTGCACGTCAGAAAATCCCATTCTGTGAGTTATCAGGGGAGCAGGATCGCACCAGCCGCGCTCTCTAAGAGACACAATGTCTTGTATTTGACCTATAGGATCTAAACTGCGAGCTCCAGTAGTAGGTATAATAGTCGGTTGCAAATTCATCAATGTATTATGCTCTACAGGTACCAAAGCATCACTTTGTATACCAAATACAATTACAGTCCCAAACTGGCGTACATTATTAAAAGCAAGGTTGAGAGTGTCAGGATATCCAGCTGCTTCTACAGTGATGTCAGCTCCTTGCCCATCGGTCAATTCTTTAATAGCTTCACTCAGGTCTTCTTTGTCAGGATTGATAGTGTGCGTAGCACCAAACGTCTTAGACTTTTCCAATCTATAATCCAAAGGATCCACCACAATAACTTTACGAGCTCCCATTCTAGAGACAAGCATTGTAAAACTCAGACCTATACTTCCTTGACCAAATATGACCACATTCTTACTTAATACGCTTCCCATTTTTCTACATGCATAAAGAACTGTGCCCGATGGTTGACACATCAACCATTCGTCTATAGGTCCTTGCTCAGGAAGCAAAATCATTCTCCCAGGATCCGAAACAATATATTCCTGCAGTCCTCCCGTCCCTGGTCTGGCTATTACTATCACTCTTTGGCCTTCTTGAATTCGGTCAGTTCTGCTTTCAACGACTACTCCAGCTAATTCATGACAAGGCAAACCTGGATCCATTGGATATGCAGACTCATCTTTTATTGGGCCATAATGATGCCTTATATCACTACCACATACAGAAACTCTTTCTAATTTCACCAAACATTCCCCATCTAATGCCAGAGGTTGTTCAACATCGATAAATTCAAAATGTTTAGGTGCCGTCAATCTAGCTGCTTTCATAATTCCCTCCAAAACTGTTGAATTAGTGCATAATACATTCAAACTATAATAAATATCAAACTGATACTCATTTTAGCAAGTTTGACACCTTAAAGTGTTAACTGTAGCCTGTAAAAAAATTGGGGTCAAAACCATATGGAAAACAGTACAAATACGATACTCTGTAGCAAATCAAATAAAGTTACAACCGTAACAATTAACCGACCTAGGTATCATAACTCTATTACTGCAGATATGTGGGAAGAGCTTACAAATACACTATCTACATTAGATCAAGACCAAGAAACTCGATGCATCATCATAACAGGAGGAGGGGAGAATGCCTTTTCCGCAGGTGCTGACATACAAGAATTCCAAACACAAAGAATAGATTCAAAAACAGGATATTCTTATAACCAGAAAGTAGACAATTTGCTTAGCACTATAAGGACACTTCAGACACCAATAATAGCCATGATCAATGGTATAGCCGCAGGGGGTGGCTGTGAGATATCAGTCGCATGTGATCTAAGAATCGCTTCAACTAACTGCAGAATTGGTATACCTGTAGCTCGGCTTGGGATTACAATAGGACATACAGAAATGAAAAGTCTGGTGGAGTTAGTAGGAAGAAGCACTGCTCTATATATATTACTCAGCGCAAATCTACTTGATTCAACAGAAGCTTTAAGAGTAGGTTTAGTGAATCAAGTCGTGCCACAAGAAGATTTACAAAATGTTACGAACAAACTAGCCCTGCAAATTGCAGAATTAGCACCTTTGTCTCACTCGGTTAACAAACAAACTCTTAACCAAATTTACGAGATTCCTAATCTGGAAAACCTAAACGAACAACAAAAAGCATTACCCTTAAACCAATTCGATACTGATGATTACAAAGAAGGATTCAACGCTTTCCTAGAAAAAAGGAAACCCGAATTTAAGGGCAAATAATTAATTAAGTGATCTGCTTTGTCAAACAAGAAAACTAAAATACGTGCTGATGTCCTCATGGTACAAACCAACCTTGCAGAGACACGACAAAAAGCTCAAGCTATGATCATGCAAGGATCTGTATACGATCCTTCGGGCAAAATTTTAAAGGCAGGCACATTACTAGATCCTGAATACGAACTAATAGTTAAAGAACAATTGCCGTACGTAAGCAGAGGCGGTGTGAAGATTGCTCATGCGTTAGAGTATTTTGATATTGATCTAAAAGGACTAACTATACTTGACGTTGGAGCATCTACAGGAGGCTTTACTGACTGCGCATTACAACACAATGCCAGTCACGTATATGCGTTAGATGTAGGCCATAGCCAGATACACTACGGTCTTGCGAAAAACAGTCAAGTTACCGTCATAGAAAAAACTAATGCTAGATACCCTTTCGAACTTCCTTGCAAAGTAGATTTTATATGTATAGATGTCTCTTTCATTTCTACTAAGCTAATAATCCCTGAAGTAATTTCCCATTTGAATCAACGAGGGAAACTATTATCTCTAATAAAACCTCAATTCGAAGCAGGTCGAGATGCTGTAGGCAGAGGAGGAGTTATAAAAGATCCAAAGGTTCATGAACAAGTCCTGAATGACTTCATTTCTTGGTGTGAATCTGAAAGTTTTGACTTAATCGGAACTTGCGAATCTCCCATCTTAGGAAGGAATGGGAATAAAGAGTTCTTCGGACTATTAGCAAATTAACAAATAAATAGGAGTTTACACATGAATATTGAAAGTATCGCCAACACATTAATCAATTCTAACCAAACGGTCTCTGTAGCTGAAGCATGCACTTGCGGACTCCTCGGAAGTAAATTAGGGTCAGTATCTGGCAGTTCTAAATATTTTCCTGGTGGTGTTATTGCCTATACAGGTGGACTCAAAGAAAGTATTTTGGGAGTTCCTAACCACATTGCAAACCAATATGGTACCGTTAGCGAAGAAATGGCAGTTGCAATGGCCGAAGGAGTTTTAAATCTGACCAACACTGACTATGCACTTTCAACTACTGGTGTGACAGGCCCTAATGCAGGTAGATCTGGACATCCCATCGGTACTTTTTGGATTGGATTCGCAGCGAAAGATGGCAGGAGAATTGCAAAAAAAGTGCAAATAGATTCTGACAGAAACGGTAACAAAGATGGAGCGGCAGACGCAGCCTTAGATTTACTTATTGAAAATATTGCTATAGATAGCTAGGAGAGCAACATGCAAATAACTGAACATGTATATAGTACACATATAGAGGAAGACCCAAACACATTCGGGGCAATGCATCCTGGCGGAACCCAAATTTATTTCGTAGGAGATCCAACCAAAGAAATGGTTGTGATTGATTCAGGTGAAAATTATCGGCACTGGACAAACCAAATCATCGAATATCATACTGAGTTAGGAAGCCCCACAATAAATGCAATATGCATTACACACGGACATGGAGACCACATAGGGGGATTAGATCGATTACAGGAGTATTTTAACTGCACTGTAAGATGCCATCCCAAGCTTGCCCCTTTCTTAGCGCACAAACTTAATTCAAACCCTGTAACTAATACAGTACAAAAACTTAAATCAAACGAAATTATACAAGTCAATGATAAAACAACTCTTAAAGCTGTATTTACACCTGGTCACGAAGAAGATCATATCGTATATCATTTAAAACAAGACAAAGTACTGTTTAGTGGAGACACAATTCTAGGAAATTCTACCGGTAGCGTAAGAAATCTTAATCAATACATTAGTTCGCTAAGAAAAATGTTAAACCTCAAACCTGACATAATTTGTCCCGGTCATGGTAATACCGTTTCCAATGCAACAAATCGTATACAATTTTATCTTTATCACAGACTGGAAAGAGAAAAACAAATCATTACGGCAATTAAGGAAGGCTGTGCTACAGTAGAGCAAATCGTAGATTCAGTATATCCAAGAAATCTGAGAAAAAATTTACGCGCAGCAGCAGCAAGGAATGTTGAAACTCATCTAAATAAACTCATAGAAGAGAAGTTGATCCTCAAGAATGAATCAACTTATTCGCCAATTTAAAAAACTAAAGAAGAAATAATATGTTTGACAGAAATAATACTCGGCGCCCATTCTTACCAATCGGATGCAGTGCTCTCATAATCTTGGTTGGGGCGATTCTAGCATTAACCCCTATAATTGAAATCATTGCCCAGATACTCGGATATATGTTAATACTACTTGGTATCATTCTGCTCACATTCAATTTGGTTAAGAAATTATTTCTGTAACTAGTAAAGGAACTGTCTGTTGCTCTGGATATTAATAGCGTGCCTATCTGCGTTTTTGATGGGGATAGTAAATGTTTTCGACAAAATAATTCCAACTAAATTTAGTAGTCACTACAAAACTTATCCTCTTAGTATAGGAATTATCGGGCTTCCCATCACTTTACTGTTACTTATTGCTGTTATTCCCTTCAGCCATACGACTCTCTCAGGAGTAATGTTGATAATATTATCAGGCTGCCTTTTTGGATTGCATGCCACTATAATTCTCAGAGCACTATATGCTACAGAAGCCTCCCGACTTTTCCCTGTTGTCCATACTCATCCATTATTCACAGCTTTCATAGCCTTCTTCCTTTTTGGTGAATTTCTGTCACTATTTCAATGGATAGCAATACTTATAATTATGTCAGGAGTGGTAGTCATATCAATAAATCCATCAAAGGGAAGATCAGGAAACGGACTTTTATTGAAAGCACTCCTGCCCATAGTATTAAGCAGTGCTATATTAGGAACATCTAATGCGGTTCTGAAACCAGCACTAGACAGTTCTTCTGTGATACTAACGCATGCGATTCGCCTAATAATCCTATTTCTGATACTTATTGCGTTCAACTTAAACAAAACGACTTGGGCAGACATTACCGTCTGGTGGCGACACAAGAAAGGTGCTTTGCGACTAGTAACAACAAATGAACTAATCGCTCAAGTCGCTTTAATTGCTTCAGTTTGGGCTATATCTCTCGGACCAGTTTCTTTAGTATCCGCTATTCTCAGCGCATCAGGACTTGTCACAGTCGCTACTGTTCTTATACTAGGGAAATACGTGAATTCTATTGTGAACGAAGATATAACTTTATCAAGTATAAGTTTTAAAATTTGTGGTACTTTGTTCATTATAATCGGAGTGATTGTAATAACTCTGACAGGAACTAGTTAGAATTATTCTCTTTCTAGCAACTCAATTCGGACGTTTTCAGGCCCCCTAACGAATGCAATTTTTACTCCAGGCCTAATCTCATGTGGCTCCACGACAATTTCAGCTCCTTTAGATCTTAGTTCTTCTACCGCACCGAAAACATCATCCACTTTAAAGCCAAAATGATCGAGACCTAAATATGGAGTGCCAGGACTGTTTGGGAGATCCAAATCTTCGGGAACTGCCGCAATAAATATAGCCAAACCATTAATATCTAAATCAATACGACTTTGACCGTCTGATTGCACAGATTCAATAACCTCTGCATCAAACATTTTATTGAAATATTCCGCCATTCCCTTCGGATCCTTGCTTCTTATATGAATATGGTCATATGAAAATGTAGCTTTCATAACTACCCCCTTAATATTTGCTAATATTCACTGCATTTGAATTGACGCATAAATTGTGATGGTGATAATATCAGCTTCAAAGTTAATATAGCATCTTTGGCACACATGTTTAATAGGGAAGATGGTGAAAGTCCGTCACGGTTGCGCCACTGTAAACACAATATAGAATCTGAAGCCACTGTCATGATTTCGGGAAGGCTTCAAGGTGACCTCGTGTAAGTCAGGAGACCTGCCAAAGGAACAGTCTGACATTCTGCGCATACAGAATCAGGGCCCGTATAAAGCACTTGTCAGATGGCAAGTGCTTTAATCATTTATAAGGATTTAGATGAAAAATAAACCTAAAATAAGTGCGTTAATATGTGTCGATCCTGCGAGATGTTTACGGAAAACGGTTGACAATAAAACACCTCTAGACATTTTATGGGATCTGAAGCAAGCTTTTGATTCGTCAGATCAAGTAAATGTCACACCTTGCAAATGCATATTTGGATGTACATATGGACCTCGTATGGATGTTATTAATCACGAGACCAAAGAAAAAACTGTTTACGGATCAATAGATGGAAAAGTGGAAATATCTGTCAGAGGAATCGTAGATATGAATAAGATACCTAATAACCCTCAAGACTTAATAAGACACTCAAATATTAGTACGGATAAAGGATAATTCCATGGGAGGGATAGTAATAGCAGGAGTCAAAAGCGGAGTGGGCAAAACAACAATTGCAACTGGTATTATGGCTGCACTAACCCGTGCTGGCCATAGTGTACAGCCATTCAAAGCAGGTCCTGACTACATAGATCCTTCATATCATACGTCTGTTTGCAACAAGGTTAGCCGAAATTTAGATTCTTGGATGCTAGACGAAAAAGTAATCATTGAACTTTATAATAGATCATCCTCAAAAGCAGATATTTCCATTATTGAAGGGGTAATGGGGCTTTTTGATGGACACTCTAACCTGAACGAAGAAGGTTCAACCGCTCATGTATCTAAACTACTAAATCTTCCAGTGATACTTGTATCTGACGCCAGTAAAGTAGCAAGGAGTATAGCTGCAGAAATATTAGGATTTAAACTCTTTGACCCGAAAGTAAAAATAGCTGGAGTGATCCTAAATGGAGTCAGCAGTGAACGACATCTAGAATTCTGCAAACCACAAATTGAAGAAACAACTGGTATTCCGGTTCTAGGATATATGCCTCGTAGAGCTGAACTAATACAACCAGAGAGACATCTAGGCTTGATTCCGACAGTCGAAGGAACCGTAGCAAACGAATGGGTTGACTGCCTAGTTCAGCAAATCAAAACATCCATTGATTTAAACAAAATAATCGCAATATCCAAAGAAGCACATCAGGTGCGGAGTGAACCTTTAATTTTCCCTCATAACAATATCGATCCAGAAGTCAAAATAGCCATCGCACAAGATCATGCTTTTAATTTCTATTATCAAGATTCACTAGACTTATTATCCGCTTGGGGCGCGGAATTAATACCATTTAGCCCGATATTAGATACTAAACTCCCGGAGGATTGTGATGGCATTTACATTGGTGGAGGCTTCCCGGAAGTATACGCTGAAGACCTCGCAGCAAATCACCTTATGATGAATTCAATTAAGGAAGCCTCTGATCAAAACACTCCCATTTATGCCGAATGTGGCGGATTAATGTATTTGGGAAAAGATATTATTACTGAAGATGGAACCAATCTTCCTATGTCAGAAGTCTTCCGCTACCAGTCTATGATGACTAACGCTAAATTGACTCTAGGATATCGAGAAATCCAATCTAAAATCCACAGCCCCATATTACAAAAAGATCAATCAACTAAAGGACACGAATTTCACTGGTCATACTTAAATGAAGAGCCTGCTGAAAAACAAGTCATGTACAAGATATTGAACCAATCTGACCGGACAGAAGGTTTCTATAAAAACAAAACATATGCCTCATATATTCATATACATTTAGCAAGCAATCCAAATCTAGCGCAAAATTTCATACAATTCTGTAATACTAAGTAGAGGTAAAAATGACTATAAATGACCCAAGTACAACCCCTCAGTCTGTGACTGGGCCAAGAATCAATAAAGGCCTAGTCATAGTAAATACCGGCACAGGCAAAGGTAAAACTACAGCGGCTATGGGAGTCATGTTCAGAGCATGGGGCCGCGGAATGAATGTGATAATGATGCAATTCATAAAACATTCAACCGCAAATTTCGGCGAACAGAGAGCTGCGAAAAAACTAGGAATAACAATGAAAGCAATGGGAGATGGTTTCACTTGGAGGTCTAAAGACCTAGATCAAAGTGCAGAGTTAGCAAAAGCTCATTGGGAAGATTGTAAAACAATCATTTCCAGCAATGAGTACGATCTCTTGATATTAGATGAATTCACATATCCAATGCATTACGGTTGGGTAGATGTTGATGAAGTGATAGAAACTCTTAAGAGTAAACCGGAAATGCTGCATATCATAATTACTGGCCGCAACGCACCTGAAAAGCTAGTTGATTATGCTGATTTAGTAACAGACATGACTTTAGTGAAACACCCTTATAAAGAAGGAATAAAAGCTCAACCAGGAATAGAATTTTAATATGATAAATATCAACATAGAACCGTTAAACAGTGAGGCTCAAGATCAAGCACGATCTCGTCAAAACACACTCACAAAACCTCCTGGAAGCTTAGGGAAATTAGAAGAGCTTTCCATCCAATTAGCGGGAATCTACAAGGATCCCATGCATAAGATTGAGAAGAAAATGACGATTGTAGCCGCTGGAGATCATGGTGTCGTTGATGAAGGAGTTAGTCAGTACCCACAAGATGTTACCGCACAAATGGTTCTAAATTTCTTAAGTGGCGGTGCAGCTATAAACACTATTTCAGGAAACTCTCAATCGGATATCATAGTAGTGGACACTGGGGTTATATCTGAATTGCCAAGCCACCCGAAATTGCGGTCCATGAGAATCGATTCAGGTACAGAAAACTTTGCACGACGATCAGCCATGACTGTAGAACAAGCAGAAACATGTATTAATAACGGAATAGAATTAGCAAGGGAACTTTCGCTGCAAAATATAGACTTAGTAGCTTGCGGAGAAATGGGAATTGGGAATACTACAGCAGCGAGCGCCATTACTGCAGTTATTTGTGATCAAAGAGCAGAAGATGTGACAGGAAGAGGCACTGGTATAAATGAGGATTCCTTGAACCTAAAGATAAATGTCATAAATAAAGCCATAAAATTACATAATCCAAATCCTACCGATGGAATAGACGTTTTGCATAAAGTAGGTGGATTTGAAATCGGATTCTTAGCAGGAGTGATGCTAGGTTGTGCAAGTAATAACATAGCCGTTTTAATCGATGGATTCATATGCACTGCAGCAGCATTAATAGCATCAACTATAAATCCCAGGTCCAAAGAATACATGCTTGGATCACACCAGTCAGTAGAGCCTGGCCATGTGATAGCTCTAGAACACCTAGAAATAGAACCTTTATTGAATTTAAATTTGAGACTGGGAGAAGGCACCGGAGCCGCTTTAGTAATGCCAATAGTAGAGGCTGCAATGAAATGCCTAACCGATATGGCCACATTCGGTGAAGCAGGAGTGTCTGATTCTTCATAATGATGCTAATCATTAAATCTTTCATTTTGTCATTTTCTTTTTTAACTTGGATTCCAACCCCAAAGAAACTCAACTACTCAAATGTGGAATTCAGTTTTTCTAAATCTTTTTACCCTGTAGTTGGATTATCAATTGGTTGCATATGTTATCTAATATATTGGAGTTTAGAATTTTATTTTCCTCACTATGTAACCGCAGGGTTTATTTTAATGTTTCTCACTTTCGCTACTCGATTTCTCCATTTAGACGGATTTATGGACTGCATGGATGGCTTTTTTGGAGGTCATAATTCGGAACGCAGGTTGGAGATAATGAAAGATCACCACGTAGGAGCATTCGGAACGGTCGGGGTTATCGTACTCTTACTAATTAAATTCTCATTAATCTTCTATGCGCTAGAATCAGGCACAAGTTTATATGTCATGATAATGTTTCCTGTTTTTTCTAGGTGGGCAATGGTACTCGCACTGGTAACTTTCAAATACATAAGGCCTATGGGAATTGGTAGCTCATTCCAAACAGAAAAAACTAGAGTGTCTTTTATGATCGCAAATGTATTAACGATAGGCATTGCGATCCTATTGACCACTTCATACCTAGCACTTATACCTATTCTGTTGGTGGGATGCTGGACTATTGCATTCGGATATCTAAGTAAGAAACTATTAGGAGGAGGATTAACGGGCGACTGTTATGGAGCAATCAATGAAACTTCAGAAGTCATTGGTATGATTACACTTCTAATATTATTCAATACCAATGGATTGCTAGGATGATTATCTGAATGTCTGTTTTACTAGATATCGATTCCTCTGTTTTGGTTATATTGGTCTCATCATTGGCGGTCGACTTAATTATAGGTGAGTGGCCTGCCAAAATTCATCCTACAGTATGGATAGGGAATATAATTAGTAAGATATCTAGGCCATTGCCACGCACAGGAAGCAGATCTATCATATGCGGAATTATCCTAGCACTATGCCTGCCTACAGCTATACTGATTTCAACATGGATTCTACTAGTATATTTGAAAAATTTGAATCAGTGGATATATATATTAGTATCTATATACTTCCTAAAAAGCTCTTTTTCTCTACGACTCTTAGGATCCACTAGCCTCAAAATATCCAATACAATTAAATCATCAGGCTTGGAAAGATCCCGTAAAGATTTAAAAGCATTAGTTAGCAGAGATCCTAGCCAATTGACGGAGCAGCAAGTTCTTGCCGCAACTATCGAATCCGTATCAGAAAATACGTCAGACAGTGTTATAGCCCCCTTACTTATGTTTGCAATATTTGGGGTAGCTGGGGCATTAGCCTATAGAAGTATCAACACACTCGATAGCATGATAGGTTATAGAGGTGAATTCTAACTTCTAGGTAAAGGATCAGCAAAATTAGACGACATAGTTAATTGGATACCTTCCAGGTTGTCTGGGGTATTAATCGTATTGTCTTCTATTTTCCTTCCTGCACAAAAGTTTTTACCTAGTCTTAGCATAATGTTAAAACATCACAAGAAAACAGAAAGCCCAAACGCCGGTTGGCCTATGGCAGCTATGGCAGGGGGATTAGAAATCGAATTAACAAAACCAGGACATTACAGCTTAGGCAAAGCAAAACATCCAATCTCACATAACGATATCAGGAATTCAGTAAAGTCCCTATATTCCTCTTCATTAATATTCGTGTTGATAATCTCAGTTATTATTGTCAGCAGGGTTTACTAAAATGGAATTAATTTCACAAATCATTACTTTACCGAAAGAAGAAACTCAATATTCCAAAGCAATCCACGGAGGCACCAATATATTGGAATCCCGTGAGTTAAACTATGGAGAGGTTCTAGATTTCAGCGCCAGCATATCTCCAATTAACATCTCTTCTCAAATCTTAGAGATAAGTCAAAAATTAGACTTATCTCAATATCCCGATCCAGATTGTTTGCTTTTAAAGGAAAAAATAACAGAAGGTTTAAAACAATACTCTCTCTCTCCTACCAATATATCTATTGGGAATGGTTCAACCGAACTAATTTATGCTATAGCATCTGCGTTTCTGAACAAAACTAACACGCTCACAAGTAGATCCTTAATTTTTCATCCTACTTATGGAGAATATTTTGCTGCCAGTTCTCTACACAAAGCAGAAATTTCACTAATCACCCCTAAATACATCAATCCAGGCTGGGAATGGGAATGGGAATTAGCCCAAAATTTCATACAAGAACACAATCCAAACCTAATATTCTTATGCAACCCCAATAATCCCACTGGAAACTATTTCAGCAAATCTCAAATAGTCCAACTACTAGAAGTAATAAAAAATACCTCATCAATACTAGTAGTAGACGAAGCCTATATTGATTTCGTGACTGATTACAAAGTGCTATACGATTTGATACTGGAATACAAACTGATTCTTTTAAGGTCACTAACAAAATCATACGGAATAACCGGACTGAGGCTTGGATATAGTCTTGCTAATCCTGAAATCACTTCACAAATCAATCAATATATCCCACCCTGGTCAGTAAATACTTTGGCGCAAAATGCCGGAATCCATCTTTTCTCAGGGAATAACTAAATACAAACAGGGAAAGAGATGATTGATGAGTCTAAAAACTATCTAATACATGCATTAACGGAACTAGGCTATACTGTTGAACCCTCAAAAGCCAATTTCCTACTATTCAAAGTCACAAATGCCCAGAAAATGCGGGACGCCCTAATAAGTAAGAATATCATAATACGAGATTGCACTAGCTTTGGGCTACCTCAACACGTTCGAATAGGCATCAGGTCAATATCAGATTGCGAAAAACTAATCGAAGCAATCCATGAAATAACATAAAATTGCTATACTAAACAAAAAGAAGGATTAATATGGGAAAAATTTATATGGTTCGCCATGGGGAAACACAATGGAATACCGAAGGAAGAATTCAAGGTCAAACCAATATTCCCCTATCTGAAGTTGGGAAAAATCAAGCTAGACTAGCTGCTGACCGACTATCAACAGTCACATTTGATGCCGTTTATTCAAGCGATCTAGATAGAACATTAGAAACCGCTAAAATTATAACTGAATCAACTAATCTGAAAATCATAACAAATCCCAGCCTCCGGGAAAGATTTTTTGGAATATTCGAAGGGTTGACTATAAAAGAAAGAGAGGATACCTATCCTGAACTCTTCGCGCAATCGACTAAGAATGATGTCAATTTCGCTCCTCCTGAAGGAGAAAGTATAAAAGAGACATCTACAAGGATGTCAGCCGCAGTGCAAACATATAAAGAGAAACATATAAACGATAATATATTAATTGTTGGTCATGGCGGTTCTTTAAGGTGTGCGATCAGTTCTTTGCTTGATTTGCCTTTAGAGTCTTCATTTAAGTTCGTCCTATCCAACTGCGGGGTAACTATTTTTGAAACATATGAAGATAATACCGTTTTACTTTCTTACAATGACACTCATCATTTACAAGGTGTAGAAAACAAGGAAGGATATTAGTGCTTGGCAAAGTAATTATGGTCCAAGGAACCGCTTCTCACGTCGGTAAAAGCGTTCTAGTGTCAGCTCTTTGTAGAATCTTCCGACAAGAGGGTTTCAAAGTCGCCCCATTCAAAGCGCAAAATATGTCTAATAATTCGTTTGTAACATTGGATGGGGGAGAGATCGGAAGAGCGCAAGCCGTGCAGGCAGAAGCCTGCGGAATTGATGCTACAGTTCAAATGAACCCTGTTTTACTAAAGCCTGAAGCGGATCATCGCTCTCAAGTTGTTGTTTTAGGCAAACCTCTATTAACTGCTGAAGCAAGAGACTACTACGATTTGAAACCGACTTTGTGGGAATCCATCACACGATCTATAGATGAATTGCGAGAGCTTTTCGATGTAGTCGTGATAGAAGGTGCGGGCAGTCCAGCGGAAATTAATTTGAAAAAAAACGAAATTGTGAATATGAGTGTGGCAAAATACTGCCAGGCGCCTGTTTTATTGTGCGGAGATATTGATAGAGGAGGGGTTTTCGCTTCTCTTGTAGGCACTCTAGAAATACTAGAACCAGAAGAACGAGAACTTATCAAAGGGTTCATTATTAATAAATTCCGCGGGGATATTAGCCTGCTTACGGATGGGCTAGACTGGCTAGAAGACAAAACCCAAAAACAAGTTGCTGGTGTAGTTCATCACTACAGAGACATACATATTCCCGAAGAAGATTCCGTAGCTTTAGACCTCCCTAGCCACGCAACACAAGCCGAGCACATCACAATCAACGTCATACAACTTCCTCACATTTCCAATTTCGACGACTTCGATCCTCTTTTAAGAGATCCCTTAATAAATCTCCAATTTAGCGAAACTACAGAGTCTTTAAGTAACACTGATTTAATTATAATTCCGGGAAGTAAATCGACTATATCCGACTTACAGTGGCTAGAAGAAACTGGCCTTGCAGATGAAATCACCCAGCTACACCAATCCAAAAACATACCAATCATTGGCATTTGTGGAGGATATCAAATACTAGGACAACAATTATTGGATCCCAATCTAGTTGAATCGAAGTTACCTGAATACTCAGGATTAGGTTTGCTAAATCACACCACTACTTTCGCCTCAACTAAATCAACTCACAGAATTACCGGCAAAGTAGCAAGCAGTCACGGCTTATTAAAGTATGCGACAAATTCCCAAATTTCTGGATACGAAATACACATGGGAACTTCTGTGCATGAATCCCTTTCACCATTCATACTAGAAACACGAAAAGATGTTCCTGATTTCAAGCCTTCTCCAGATGGTATAGAATCCATCGATGGTCTCGTTTTCGGAACCTATATACACGGACTCTTCCACAACACAGCTATCAGACAGTCTATAGTCAAGTTCATATCTGAATCTAAAGGAATAATGGTTGCAAATAACGACTACGAGTACTCTATGGACAACGAATACAATAAGTTGGCAGATTGGGTTAGAAACAGCCTAGATATGGATTTACTTTACAGAATAACAGGATTAGAGACCCAAATAAATTTTAGGGATTAAATATGGCTGGCAAAATTAGCCTTGTGATTGGAGGCATCAGATCTGGTAAAAGTAACCATGCCGAACTATTGTCTGAAACCTCAGGTAATCAGGTGATATATTTGGCTACAGGCAAAAACATCGATGAAGAGATGCAAAAAGGATCAAGGTACACAAACAGAGAAGGCCTTCTAATTGGATTACTTTCGAAGAGACATTGATGATATCGGACACTATATCTGAATTCGCAGCGACCTCAGATACCCCTATAACCCTATTAATTGAGAGCCTGGATTTTTGGATCACAAATCGCCTTTTAGATCACCCGAACTCAACATACGAAGAACATGAAACATGGCTAACCAGTCACATCACTCAATTGATTCAAACTTGTAACCAACAAATTTCTAACACCATAATTGTTACTAGCGAAGTAGGAACATCATTAGTATCAGAGCATCAATTAGGACGATGGTTTCAAGATCTTCTAGGAACAATCAACCAAATTATAAGTGCCTCCTCTGATACGGTTGACTACATTGTGGCAGGAAATGTTCTGAATTTAAAATCTTGATACTGGAATCGGCCTGACTTAAAAATGTTTGAAAACCAATCCACATACAGGACACCCGCATCCTGCGGAGAATTATTGCAAGGCGTCATAGAAGATTCTTTTGCACTAATCTCTTGCCCTGTGAATTTGTATAACACTGTCACCATACAAATAGATACAAGTGGAGTAATCAAATGCGACTCGGAACTGCAGAAATCTATCACCGCTACTGAAAGAACTTTGGCATTCTTTGAAAAGTCCAATTTAGGAGCAACAGTGAAAGTCAGCAACCCTATCCCAAAATTAAAAGGATTAGGGAGCAGTACTTCCGACATTACTTCATGTATAGCAGCAACGGCCGACGCGATCGGAGAACCAATTGAAGCGCTCCAAATCGCCTCAATTGCTACCAGCATAGAACCTAGTGATGCAACGATGTTTGAGGAAATGGTATTATTTGGTCATAGAACAGGATTGCTTATTGACAGGTTAGGTGATTTGCCTTTACTTGATATTCTGGCAATCGATTTTGGTGGAACTGTAGATACAGTAGAGTACAATATGGTAGATCGGTTTTCTGTGTGGAAACAGCATGAAAAAGAGACCCAAAATGCACTCATTGACATAGCTGAAGGAATCAAGACTAATAATGTTGCATTAATAGGGAAAGGCGCAACTGCCAACACTTTTACAGCCCAGAAAATAAAACATAACCCTGATTTGGACCAAGTGATAGAACTAGCACAATCTATTAACGCAGCAGGGATTTCTTTGGCTCACAGTGGGACTATAATATCAATTATATTAGACCCCAATCAAAAACAAATGACATATGCACTCAAACAAGCCAAATCTAAACTGAGAAATTGGGAAAGTATTAACCATTTCAAAACTACTCGTCCGGGTCCAATCCAAATAACATAAGGTGAAGAAAATGTCAGAACACAAAATAGCAGTTATTCCAGGTGACGGTATAGGCATCGAAGTAATCACAGAAGCAAAACGTATTATGACTCATATAGAAGAAACTAATGCAGGAATTAAATTTAATTACATCGACCTACCTTGGGGATCAGAATATTACCGGCAAACCGGTCTGATGATGCCAGATGATGGACTTGACCAAATCAAAGATTCTGATGCTATTTTATTTGGAGCTGTTGGAGACCCTAACATCCCAGATCACATAACTTTACAAGGCCTACTGCTACCTATGAGAAGGCAATATGACCAAGGTATTTCAATAAGGCCAGCCTATTTATATCCTGGAGTAAACTCTCCTATAAAAGATAAAGGTCCCGGAGAGATTGATATGGTTATTTTCCGGGAAAACACAGAAGGCGAGTATGCTCCTGTTGGTGGTAGTTTGTACTCAGGTACTGACCACGAAACTGTAATTCAAACAAATGTATTTACAAGAAGAGGTACAGAGAGAATCATAGAGGCAGCATTTGAATATTGCCTGCAGAGAAACACCAAACTCAAAGTTACCTCCGTGACAAAATCCAACGCTCAAGCACATAGCATGGTTTTTTGGGATGAAATATTTGAAAAAGTGTCATCCAAATATCCCATGATACAAACTGAATCTTTATTGGTTGACGCTGCATGCATGGACTTAGTCAGATGGCCAGAAAATTTTGATGTAATCGTAGCTTCAAATCTGTTTGGAGACATCATGTCAGATATTGCTGCTGTAATCACTGGAAGTATGGGCCTAGCTCCTAGTGCAAACATTAATCCTGAGCGAGAATATCCATCTATGTTTGAACCGGTACATGGTGCAGGCTTTGACATCACTGGTAAAGGAGTAGCAAATCCAATCGCCACATTTTTCGCAATCTCCATGATGCTAGAACATTTAGGAGAAAATGATATCGCCCAAAAACTTAATAAAGCAATTATAAGCTCTTTAACTACGCGAAACGTACTTACTCCGGATCTAGGGGGAAACGCTAGCACTTCTCAAGTAACCGACGAAATAATGAGTCTTATGGATTAACCCAATAAAGAGGTGACCATTTTCTGTTCTAGTGCAAGTCCAATTTGTTCACACAGCTCCATCCGAGAATATGTTCCTTTAGTCCCTACAAAACACACTCCCAGGAGTGTTCCGATTTTGAAGTCAATTATGGTGAAAGACACTTCACCTTCTGGTCCTTCTTCAATCAAGTTTACTGCTAGTGAATGATCAAAGAAATGTTCTGAAAGCATTTCTTTGACATCAACCAGTTTTTGATTAATTCCAATAAGCTCTCCAATCCTATCTATAAATCTCTTCAGAAAAACCTTCTCCATCCAATCATTGACATTTCTGTCATTATCAAAAGAGTGTGCAACACAACCGACTACAAAATCATCTCCATCGTACATCTTATCCCGGCTGTTTATACCAAACTCTCGCATAAAGCCGGTTTTTCTACCCTGATTAGAGAAATAATCTTCTGTATCTCCATGAAAACCTGATTCTGCTAGCTGGCGGTTCGTAAGTATTCCTTCATTAACCATCCGCAGTCCTGGTACAAAATTTGAAATTTCATCCAAGTTAAGTACCATGCTTTCCAGTTTGGAAATATCTGTATCGTGAGTGATCGAATTTAATCTAATATTATTCAATCTATGAGCTCCCTGCACTCGACTAACACAAACTATTGATATAGCTGCTATAAGTCGAAAAATGATAACACATGAAACATTTAATCACCCAGTATTAATGTCAAATACAAATCATATGCCAAAATTAATTACTTGTCGTATAATGATTCCCACAAACATTCGAACTATAATTATTCCTATGTGCATCACTATGGAATACTACCTACGGAGTTAAAAATGAAAAACAAAGTATTCCCAAATTTCGACGAGGCAGTCAAAGATTTCCAAGACAATTCAGTATTTATGTCACCTGGATTCGGGAATGTAGGAGTACCAAGAAACCTGATATCAGCTGTCAATAAACAAGGAGCCAAAGGCCTTACAGGAATCTCAAATAATGCAGGCGCATTAGGAGACAGCATAGACGTAGGCACACTGATTCAGGCTAAACAAGTTAAAAAAATGATTTGTGCATTTACAGCTCCTACCCATCCATCTCAAGTAACTCCATTTGTGGAGATGTACAACAACGATGAACTAGATGCCGAACTTGTGCCTCAAGGCACTATGGCAGAGCGCATCCGAGCTGCTGCTGCAGGCATTGGGGGGTTCTATACTCCTACTAGTGTAGGAACTGAATTAGCTGAAGGTAAAGAACACCGAGAGATCAATGGTCGTATGCATGTATTAGAGTTTCCTCTTCATGCGGATTATGCCCTAATAAGAGCATATAGAGCTGACACTTTCGGAAACCTCCAATTTAGATTAGCAGGAAGAAACTTTAATCCAATAATGGCCATGGCCGCCAAAACCACCATCGTAGAAGTAGAAAAAGAGATAGTAGAATTGGGAGAATTGGACCCTGACCAAATTCATGTATCAGGAGTCTACGTTGACAGGATAGTACTAATCCCGGAAGACGGCATATTCTATTAATCTAAAACATAAGAGGATAAATATGGCAGAAAAAGAAAAACTAAATAGACAAACCATGTGTGACAGATTAGCTATGGAATTCCAAGATGGATGGATAGTGAATTTAGGAGTTGGAATGCCTACTTTATGTTCCAATTACAAAGATGAGTCAAGGGAATTAATCTACCACTCAGAAAATGGGGTGATAGGCTATGGTCCTATAGCTGAAGAAGGACATGAAGACAAACATTTAGTAAACGCTGGAGGGCAAAACGTTGTAGGTATACCGGGTATGGCAATCGTAAACCATGCCGACTCATTCATGCTTATACGAGGGGGCATGATCGATGTAACAGTGATGGGTGCATACGAAGTAGCTCAAAATGGAGACTTTGCTAACTGGAGAATTCCAACCAGAAAAGGTGGAGGAATTGGAGGAGCTATGGATCTGGCCGCTTGCGCGAAAAGAGTCTATATAGCCATGGAGCATACTACTAGAGACGGAAAACCACGACTACTAAAGCAATGTGCTTTACCTGTTACAGCGCCTGGAGTAGTAAAACTAGTATCTACTGACCTAGGCTTATTTGAAATTGGAACTGATGGATTCATTCTAAAAGAACATGCTCCGGGATGGTCTGTAGAAGAGATCCAAGAACTAACTGAGGCGAAAATCATAGTAGATCCAAACCTATGTGAAGTACGTACAAGGGACAACACGGATTCCAACCAAGGAACTGGTAGACATTTCGTAGTATAGCTTCATCGCACGTCAACACCACAACCAGGACAATAAATAAAATCCAGATTAAGTGGTGTTTTGCATCTTGT
>MDTE01041106.1_pt1 | contig 23979 bp, 23 predicted proteins | sample 811231 | NCBI WGS metagenome assembly MDTE01 (sample SAMN05326651, study PRJNA326480) | marine metagenome | isolation source: seawater | place: Indian Ocean: Red Sea | collected 2010 | reverse complement strand
CTCGCGTGGAGTAACGAACCTCCAACTAAAGAAAAGGATCACTAGAGGGGCTTTTAATATGGCACAAATAACTGAAGCCGCACATCACGAAGAAGAGCATAATTGCACAGGAATTGACAACCGGAAGTTACTTTTCTGGGTGTTCTTAAGTACTGACTGTTTGTTCTTTGGCGCGTTGATTTCGACTTATATGGTTTATAGAGGACAGAGCCTGATAGGACCATATCCGATAAATATACTAGATATTCCTTTAACAACCATAAGCACATTCGTGTTGCTATGCAGTAGCTTTGCTATGGTGATGGCCTTATCGGCTACCCAGAAAGACGATACAAAAGGCATTAGAATATGGTTAGCAGCTACCGCAATCATGGGAATGGTGTTTATTGGATTCCAGATTTTTGAATTTTGGGAATTTGCTCATCATGGCCTTCTTATTAGCACTAATTTGTTTGGAACCACATTTTTTACTTTAACGGGTTTTCATGGAGCCCACGTATCTCTAGGAATTGTGTGGTTATGGGTTTTGTTTATATTGTCTTTTAGAGGAAAAGTAAATTCTGCACGGGCATTAGACGTGGAGATTTGTGGCCTATATTGGCACTTTGTTGACATTGTATGGATTGTGATATTCACGTTGATTTACCTTGTTGGTGGATTTGATGCTGGGCCTGCTATAACGGGCTAATACGGTATTTGACTAAGATGAAGAAATGGAGAATTAAATGAGTAGCGGGCACGACAACGAGCATTCAAAACACCCTTCTACTAAGCAATACATAATAATTGCATTTATATTATTTGTTGTAACAGCAATTGAATTTGTCATCATATTGCCAGAATCAATGCAAGGAACACAATTAGCATTTTGGCCTTTGATTGTACTGTCCTTAGCCAAGTTTTACATTGTTATCATGTTTTACATGCATTTGAGGTTTGATAATCCTTTACTTACAAAGATTTTTTATGGAGGATTGGGATTAGGGGTTGTTGTGGCCATAGCTTTATTAGGGTTATACGCAGGCATTACAGGAACACCCAGAGAATATGCTTCTGAGAGAGCAGTTCCGTATGAAGGACACTATGCTGAGAAGAAACATGGAGAAGAATCCTATGCTCAGAGTTTGATTCCTACTCCAGCGCCCGTTAGTGACTCGGCTGATACTAGTGGAAGTAGTCAAGTAGAAGGTAATATTGAAGATGGAGAACTGGTGTTTAGTGGAAGTCTTGGATGCGTTGGATGCCATACCATGGAAGACTTGCCAGGTGCTGTAGGTGTAGTTGGGCCTAATTTGAGCCAAATTGGTACAGTCGCAGGTACTAGGTCTGGTTTATCTGCAGAAGATTACATACGAGAATCAATTGATGCTCCTGCGGCTTATGTTGTTGAAGGATATGCACCTGTGATGCCAGAACTTCGCAGTAGTATGTCTGATCAAGAATATGAAGATTTAATAGCATATCTAGTATCTAAGAAATAGCTTCAGACAATCTGTAAGTTACCTTGTTCTTATAACTAATAGGCGGTGAGATATGCGTGCAGAAGCTAAGGAAGATTTATCTCTTAAATACATATACGTCGAGCCAGACGATTACCAACAAGATAAAGCTTATGATTTAATGCTGGTTCTTCATGGCTTCGGTGCAAACATGCAAGATTTGGCAGGCCTAACTCCAATGATCAACCATAATGACTACATATATATATGCCCTAACGCTCCCCTAGAATTCGATTTAGGCTTTGGATCTTTGGGTTATGGTTGGCATCCACCAAGGGATTTATGTACAGAAGAAGACTTAGTGGCGGCGGTTTCTACTCTAGACATTTTCATTGATGAAGTTTTTGACTCTTATAATTTACAGGCTTCTTCTAATAAGATTCTAGGATTCTCTCAAGGCGGGGGAATGACGTATAGATGTGGGTTGAGCAAACCTGATAGATTTGATCGATTGATCGGCTTGAGTGCATCAATGCCTAACCCCGATTCACTGTTAAACATAGTTCCTTATGATAAGACCCAGAAAATATTTATTGCTCATGGAACTACCGATTCAGTTGTACCTGTAAACAATGCTGAGGAAACCAAAGCCTTTTTAAGTGGTCAGGGGTATGATGTTGTTTATAATACGTATAATATGGGGCATGAAATTCGAGAGAATGTGATTTCAGATATTGTAGATTGGTTATAATATATTGGAATTGCGTGGGTTGACACTGCTAGAGGTCGGATTTAACATTTCTAAATCAAAGGGACATTGAATAGATGTACTTGTATAGTCTTGCCCCTGTAGCTCAGGTGGATAGAGCGGCGGCGTCCTAAGTCGCGCGTCGGGGGTTCGAGTCCCTCCAGGGGTACCATAATAGGAGCGTAGCTCAGTTTGGCCAGAGCGCTGGTCTCCAAAACCAGTGGTCGGGGGTTCGAATCCCTCCGCTCCTGCCATGGGAATTAATCAAGAGAGACTATGTGATTCTCTCGATAAAAAAGGAATGTTATGGGATTACAATTTGGTGTATTCGACCACATAGAACCCACTCCTGGTGTTGATTTAAATGATTTATATCGACATAGACTAGATCAGATTGAGTTATTTGATAAAGCAGGGTTTTATGGATATCACTTGGCCGAACATCACACTCCTGCTGTTCATAGTTTAGCTCCATCTCAAAACGTATTTCTATCCGCTGCATCGCAAAGAACTAACAATATAAAATTATGTCCTACTATCTATGTGTTGCCTCTACATCATCCATTAAGATTGATTGAAGAGATATGTATGTTAGATCACTTGAGTGAAGGACGACTCGAGATAGGAGTTGGCAGAGGAGGGATTTTAGAAGCCTATTTTTGGGGTAGTGAATCGGATGTTGAGGATAATTTCAGCAAATATAAGGAAACATTAGATATCATCAGGCTAGGTTTAGTGTCTGAAAATTTAACTTACAAAGGTCAATTTTATGAGTTTGATGAACTCCCGATGAGGTTGAGGCCATTTCAAAAACCTAAACCTCCTATGTGGTATATGCGAAATACGGAAACAGCAGCGTTAGAAGGGATGAATTGTATAGTTGTGGGTAATTTGGCAGATTTTGCTCCTAATGTATCTCGCTTTAGAGCTATTTGGGAGGAAACGCATGGAAATAGTACAGGAAACTTGCCAAAAATCGGATTGGTCAACCATATAGTAATTGCCGATACTGAACAAGAAGCTTTGGATGCCGCTGGGCCTGCATGGGACGAATACATATGGAATCTTTCAGCTCCAAGGAGAATTGAAGCAGAGAATCGCGGACTTACGCAATTTTTAAAAGAATTGAATCCAAGGCCTGAAGGTTTGCCCGATAGGACTGCAGATTCACAACGATATGCAGGGAATGTCACTCGAGATAAATATCTAGAAAAAGAACCTGGGAACATAGGTGAATCAAGCAAATCTGCCGGGTTTAGAGCAGTAGCTGGAACCCCAGAAATGATATGTGAATATCTTGATGCTTATCTGGAAACAGGTGCAAATTATTTTGTTTGTGCATTTCATTTTGGGAATATGCCTGATGAGGTTGCTCAAAGGTCTATAAGTTTGTTTATTGATAAAGTGATGCCAAAATACGTATAATTGTGATGTTGTTATGAATCCAAGCTCTGATGAACTTAAAGTAATACTCCAAGAAGCGAAAACTATAGCAGTGGTGGGATTATCTGATAATCCTACTAGGGACAGTTTTAATGTGGCTAGTTACTTGAAAGATAACCAGTACAGCATTATTCCTGTAAACCCGACTCTTCAGGAGGTATTAGGGCAAGATTGCTTTGCAGAATTAACAGATATCGATATCGATATCGATATCGTTGATATTTTTAGACGATCTGAATTCGTTTCTGACATTGTCGATCAAGCTATTTCTATAGGTGCTAAATGTATATGGATGCAAGATGGCGTGATTGATCAGCAATCCGCACAGCGCGCCAGTGATGCAGGTTTGGCAGTGATTATGGATGATTGTATATTGCGTCAGCACAAAAGGCTCTTTTCGGCATAACTTAAGGTTGGATTAATATAATGACCACAGTGAACATATCCCAGCGATTAAAAGACCAAGGGATTCGTATAACACCGCAGAGATTAGCGGTTGCAGAAGTGGTCATTAATTCGGCAGATCATCCAACTGTGAGAGAGATTTATACAAGGGTCCGAGAATTCTTTCCTTATTTAACTTTGGCTACAGTATATTCGTCGTTAAACATTTTGGAAAAAGCAGGACTGGTTTCGCAATTACCATTTCAGAAAGAATCTCGATATGATTCGAACAGCTCACTGCATCTGAATTTGGTGTGCATTGAATGCGAATCCATCGTGGACTGCGATGCAGGAAGTTCGTACTTGCTTGAAATCAAGAAAAAGATTCAAGAATCTGGGATATTTCAAATATCATACCAAAGATTTGATATATACGGGCATTGCTCTAACTGTTCTACGTTCAAGTAGTTTTTAATTAATATTAGCTAGCAATTTATAGAACAGTTACGGAACTTAGTTGATTTTACGATCATTGATTCCGGCCAAAAAGGTGATTGGATGAGATTTGAAATACCATCTTTTGAGCTATCCTGATTTTAATGTCTTAAGATTGAATTGGCTTAATGTGAGATAATGACAATCGGGTGTTATTTGATTTTAGATTATCTTGCGGAGAAGTGATTGTGTCTCGCCTGTCGAAATTGCAAATTACAAACTTCAGGAATCTCTTGAATGTTGATATCGAGTTATCTGCAGGGATAACGGTGCTTTATGGGAATAATGGAGAAGGTAAGACTTCGTTATTAGAGGCAATATATTATTTGTCAGTGGGTAGATCGTTCAAGGCAGAAAACGAACGAGAAGTGGTTAATCAAAAAGTGGCCTTGGCTGGAGGGCAATGCGTAATACATGGCGAAGCGGTGAGATCTGGCAGAGGATATCAGATAATCTTACTAGCTCAAGCGTATCCTAGGCAGGATACAGGTTCTGTTAGCAAATCCTACTTGATCAAAAAACAAATCAGAATCAACCAAACCCCCAAAACTGCATCTGACCTCTTTGGAACAATTAGTGCTGTTATTTTTCACGTGGAAGATATTAGACTGATAGAAGGCTCCCCTTCGGGTCGCCGAAGATTTTTGGATATATTGATTTCGCAATGCGACAAGGAATATTTAAATTCACTAAGAAGATATCAAAAGGTTTTACAACAACGTAACAAACTATTGAAAGCGATTAGAGACAAAAGGGCAGAAAAATCTGAATTAGTGTACTGGGATCAATTGTTAATTGATGATTCATATTCGATTAGTAAAGCGCGTCAAATGGCTGTGAAAGAAATGGAGGAACTGTTAGGACGTCAATATACTTGGCTAGACGGGCATGAAAAGCAAATTAATATTAATTTGGTTAGCATTAACGCTTTGAGTAAGGACAGGGCTGAATTTACAGATTGGATGCAATCTGAACTGCGATCTAAATTTCACGTGGAGATTAAAACAGGGACTTCACTTCTTGGGCCTCATCGCGACGATTTTAATATATTAGTGGATGGTTTTGATATAGGACGCTATGGTTCAAGAGGTGAGAAGAAAATTTTGGCACTGGCTTTAAGAATGTCAGAGGCATCGTTTATATCCAACAGACGGGAAGATGATCCAATAATTTTACTGGATGATGTTTTGTCAGAATTGGATGAATATAAACGGGCTTGCGTGCTTAATATGGCTTCCAGTTACGGACAATCTTTGATCACAACAACTGACTCTAATTTGATATCATCTGTGTCAGGGATATCTGCTAAATATGCGGAAGTCACTCAAGGCAAGGTATACACGGAATGACATATGATATGCTTTTAATGGATTTAACCCCTTTGATAATAATTGCTTCTATTATTTTGTCTGCGCTTATAATGGGAATCCTTGTTTACAAATGGTTTTTTAGGGTTCTGATTAAGATTTCCCACAGCACAGATACAGAACTAGACGATGCGTTACTCAAGTCTCTCCGGTTACCTTTCTCAGGGCTTATAGTCTTAGGTGGAATTTATGTAGCTGCACTGTATTTTAGTAATATTCCACAAGCTATATTAAATAAGACGTTATCAGTTCTATTGATATTCTTTTTGATTTTAGCGTTTTCTAGATTGATTGTGAATGCCTTTGATTGGTATGCCAAGAGCTCCCAGGGTAATGCAAGGACTCCAGTAAATTCCAAGCTAATTCCAATAGGCAGAAGAGCATCAGTAATAATCATATATATTATTGGGACATTATTGATCTTTGATACTTTAGGAATAAATATCAGTCCGCTTATAGCAGGCTTGGGACTGAGCGGATTGGCTGTTGCTTTGGCAATTCAACCTACGCTGACAGATTTGTTTGCGGGAACCTATGTTATCACGGAAGGATCGGTGGCTAGTGGAGATTACATTGAGTTAGATAATGTTATTTCAGGGTATGTCGTAGCTGTAGGATGGCGCAGTACTAAAGTGAGAACTGTAATGAATAATTTGGTTATTGTTCCCAATTCTAAATTTGCCGAAACTGTAATTACTAACTACAACGAACCGAGAAGCTCTTTGAATGTGATCGTAGAATGTGGTGTTAGTTATGATAGCGATCTTCAAGAAGTTGAAAGGATCTGCAGAGAAATCATGACTGTATTAGTAGAAGAAAATGATTTAGCCGTTAAAGACTTTGGGTCGTATTTTGCATTCAGTAATTTTGGAGAATCCAATATCGATTTCTGGATGTTCATACAAGCTAAGGATAGATTGGCTAGTTTTACGTTAAAGTCTGAATTGATCAAACGAATTCATGATGCATTTAATGAGAACTCTATTGTTATTAACTATCCCGTCAGGACTATTCAAATAGAATCTACGAGATTAGAACCAGTAGAATGATTATTTTGAGTATGGTTGATTCGCTTGAATGCTGTAGTTGTGGCGTATATAATTTGCGAGTTGTAGTTAATGGGCCTGTAGCTCAGCCGGTTAGAGCGCAGTCCTGATAAGACTGAGGTCGATGGTTCGAGTCCATCCAGGCCCACCATTAATTTTAAAAAATTGCTATAGGGTTTACCGGAGATCCGGTACCGCCTTCTACCACTAGAGGATTGACCGTAAGAAAAAATTCGTATTTGGATTCCTCTGCGCATGCTTCAGATAAAGGTTGCAGCAACGCATTATCTAGCAAAGCAATACCATAGGCAAAAATAGCAGCGTGTACGGACCAAGCTAAACCGTAGTCGTTTGGAGAATGGTCCATCATATCCCATACTAACATACAACAGTCGCTATCTCGTAAGAATTTCAGGCAAGAAGTATGGAGGCCAGGACGTTGGTCTCTATTGGTTCCCCATGTAGTATTTTCTTCATTGTATTTTTCTCTGCCTGAATATACTAATATAGCGTCTCCGGGCGATAATGTGATTCCTTCAGCCTCTACGATATCTTGAAGTTCTGAACCATGGACGGGAGCGTCTTGGGTGACATAGTTGGTTCCTCGATGTTTCGGGACATCAAGCAGTATACCTCTAGTTATAACTCCTTCTTTCCAGTGTTCTATAGAGCCCCAAGAAGTTCCATTAAATCCTATGACTTCGTCTGGATGCCGGCCGTTCCACATTCCGTTTTTGTCCCATACGTGGCATAGTGCGTCAATGTGGGTTGTTGCTTGTCCATGATAAGAGACTCCATAGTAATCCGTTGCGGCTCCACTTCCGTTTCCGCGAGGGGTTTTCATCATAAAGTGATGAGCTGGGGTTGGATTATTGGCCGCTGGCGTGGTAGGTAGAGGCCTAGATAACGAAACTCTTCTACCTGATGATATCAAACTGGCTGCTTCTGTTATTTTTTTAGGCGTTAAAAAATTCATCGCGCCTAATTGATCGTCTTTGCCCCAGCGTCCCCAATTATTATCTAAGGTTAGGTATTTTTCTATTTCTTGACTTGTTGGGATGTTAGGATTATTCATTCTTTCACCTCGAAATTTGGTTATATAAAGTTGTGCATCGGGGATCTAATATATAAATCTCCAACCAGGCATATCAACCACCCATTGATTGTCTTCAAGTAACATAGGAATTATAAGACCTGGCATTAAACGCTTAGAATTGATTGTGTTTTCGTCTTTAGTCACTCCAAACGGAAGAAATGCAAAGCAGTGGGTGTCGTCAATGTAACTTGATGGGGAGACTCCTAAGTCGGTCAGATCTTCGAGAGCCCACATACTAAGGACCGTGTTACGGAAATCTGCCATCATGTCCTGTCTTTTATTATGTTTGGAATTATATCCTGCTTGGTATGCTTCTTGCATATTGATGTTGTTTTTGGTTGCCCATACTCCCATTCGCATTCCCCGGGTTTCTTTGGACAGAAGATTCCAGGCTGTGTCCATATCATTGTCTCTGATAGCTTCAGCAAATTTGCCGGCTTGATCTCCGCTTTCATCTGGCAGAAGGCTTCTTTTTTCTCCAGGTATATTCATTGTAATTGCCTCACTATACGATTAAATCACCATCCTATGGCATAGCCATCATATCGAGGATCTGCTGCTCCGTGTAACGTCCGGGTGTTTTTATCATGCTGAATAATCATTTCTCTACCAACAATTCCATCCCATGCGTCAAGCATTCGAACGGTATGCCCGAGCTGGTTCAGACCTTGAATTGTGGATTCAGGGAATCGGTCTTCTGCGATTAGCTCGTTGGGAAAAGAATGAGGATAGTTTGACTCGGTTGGACTCAAAATATCTTTCCATCTAGGCGCTTCAACCGCTTCTGCAACGGTATAACCATAATTGATCATATTAACTAACACTTGGAAATTGCTCTGTACTTGAGTGTCTGCTCCAGGAGTACCAAGTACCCATTTTAAGTTTCTGATTTGAGTATGTTCCTCAAATACCATAACTGTATTCATAGTATGCCTGACACGCCTCCCTGGTTGCAGATAATTGATGTGTCCTGGCTCCAAGTGCCAATACGTCATTCTGTTATTTAGGAGGATTCCGGTATTTCCGGCGATCATTCCTGATCCCCAAGAACTTTGCAGGCTTTGTAATTGGCATACGGCATTTCCATGTTGGTCTACGATTACGAAACAGGTGGTATTTTCGGTTTCTTCGGTAGTGCCTACGCGCCTTTCATTTGGCTTTTCATTTGGTTTTTGGTCTTGGAAATCCCAAGGATTTGATTTCTTAATATCTTTTTGGGCTTGTTTGGTGTTTATTATTGATGCAAGGTGGGCTGCGTAATCTTTATTTAGCATGCCTTCTATTGGAATATCGATAAAATCTGGATCAGATAAGTAGTGTTCCCGGTCACTAAAGGCTAATTTTTTTGCTTCTACCATTAAATGTATTAATTCAGGAGAGGTTGGGTCTAATTTAGATATGTCAAAATTTTCTAGAATATTTAGTTCTTGCAGCAATATGTGGCCACTCGAATTTGGAGGAGACTCGTATATGGTATACCCTTTATATGTGGTAGAGATGGGAGACTCTGTCCTTGATGTACAAGCTTCGAAATCTTCTCTTGTTAACAGGCCATCATGTTTTTCAATAAAACTGATCAGTCCCTTTGCGATACTTCCTTTGTAGAATGAATCTCTCCCTTCAATGGCCAGAGTTTTCAGTGTTTTGCTTAGATTCTCTTGAATCAATAACTCTCCTGCTTGTAAAGGTTCTCCATTGCGGGTAAATATTTTTTTAGAATCCTCAAATGAACAAAGCATGGAGTCTTCCCTGATCGCATTTGATAAGTAGTGAGTTACGGGAAACCCTTGTTCTGCGATACGTATAGCATCAGCAAAAGATGTTTTGATGTCTTGAGAACCATATTTGTCATAAGCGTCAAACCAAGCATGAACAAGGCCCGGAGTCGAGACAGATTGAATCCCTTTTGATGGGATTCCGGTTTCTTTAAAAAGATCAGGATTTGCTTTGAATGGAGCCGCTCCGGTGCCATTAATTATTTCGATCGTATCTGAATCTTTCCAGTAGACCATGATGTATCCATCTCCCCCGAGGCCAGACATCATTGGTTCTACGACTGAGAGGGTAGATGCTACAGCAAGTGCGGCATCAACCGCATTGCCCCCATTGCGCATTGCATTGATACCTGCTTGAGAAGCAAGAGGATGCCCTGAGGCTACCATTCCGTTTAGTCCCATGATTACAGGTCTAAAGCTTTCTGATTGATTTCCGTGAGGTGATTTTTTCATTTCTCAATATAAAAAGGCCTCAATAATAGAGACCTTTCCTTTAATTTATTTTGTGTGTTAGTGTCCGCCGCAACCACAGCCTCCACTGCCACAACCTCCACCGCCGCCGCAACCACCGCCGCCGCAACCGCAGCCACCGCCGCCGCAACCACAGCCACCGCCGGCGCTAGCATATAGAGGATTGTTGATTACGAACCCTACTTGACCTCCAAAATTTTCTACATAATCAATCGTGGCTTCTTCGAGAAATGGGGCGCTGTCAGAATCCATTACAAAGTCGACTCCATCCAATGACATTACAGTATCATCTTCTTGAGTCTCCTTCTCCATTGTTAGCATGTATTGCAATCCGCCGTGTTCTGCTGGCATTGCTACTACTCTTAAAGAACTAGCTTGTTCTTCTTGATTAATGACTTCTTTTAGCTTTTCTATCGCAAGTGATGTGACGTTCATGTTGCTTCTCCTATAAAGAGTGCTTATTATGATTTTATTGTGGATATTGTATATTTATATAATACGACTGGTCAATGCAAATAGATATGATTGTAGTATGAAAGACAGATGTTATGTGCGGACGATTTAATTTAGCGTATAGTTCGGGTGATATTTCAGATAAACTGCCCGGTGTTTTATGGGAAATTGAGAAACTTCCTAGTTTCAACATTGCCCCTTCAACTATGATTTTAGTCGTTCATGGATCAAATCAAGGATTTACTGGCAGTTTGATGAAATGGGGGATCCCTATAACGGATGCTTCCGGAAGGCAGGTATTGATGAGCAATACGAGGATTGAACGACTTTTAGAAAACAACTCATTGTCCAGTCGATCGGATGCTCTTTGTTTCATTCCTGCTACAGGATTTTACGAATGGGAGCAAAACTCAAAGACTAAAATCCCCTTTAATGTTCGGCTAACAGACAGTGAATTATTTGTGATGGTAGGTATTTATCGTAAAACTGCAAATGGAAATTATTGTTAAATATTAACCTGTGAGGCCCCACAACCGTTGCGGGATATCCACCCTAGATCTCCGCTGATGTTAGAAGCTAGTTTAGATATTATACAGAGCAACGAGAAAAGATCTGCCATTGAATATTTGAAGTTTTCACTGGACATGCAAAAAAAATTGCAAGTTAACTTGACACAAGTATCGCCAAGAATCAACAATGTGTCGTTTAATTCTCCGGAATGCTTGAATGAAGATGTTACTCATCAGATTCAATTATTGTAATTGGAAACGTTTGTGTCATATTAATAGGGTTGATAGAATAGCTAGGTGCTAAAAAACAAAAAGTGAATTCAATCTTGGATCACTATGATTGGTAAGAGGTGAAAGTTGGATAATACATATGATGTTGTAGTAGTAGGAGCCGGAAATGCTGCTTTAAGTGCTGCTATTGCCGCTAAAGAAAATTGCAGTTCCGTTTTGGTTTTGGAAAAGGCTCCAGAATATTTTAGGGGAGGCAATACGTATTTCACTGGTGGACTGATACGTTTTTCATTTGATGGCATTGAAGATTTGAAAGAAGTGATTTATGACATGTCAGAAACGGAGGAGAATTCTATTGAAGTCGGGAGTTATACAGAAGATCAATTTTATGATGACATGATGCGTGTGACTCACGGTCTGACTGATCCCGAGTTAGCGCAGATATTGACCACACAATCTTTGCCCACTATGAAATGGTTAACGCAAAAAGGAGTAAGGTTTGTCATGGCTTTTGGGAGACAAGCTTTTAAAGATGGCGATAAGTATAGATTTTGGGGCGGAGCGATTGTTGAAGCCGTGGGAGCCGGGAAAGGGCTTTCTGATCAACAGTTTGAGGTTTGCAAACGTGATGGAATAGAAGTGAGGTATGGGACCGAAGCTAAGAAACTTATTCAAGATAATAAAGGTAGGATTTGCGGGATAACAGTTTTAGGCCCTGATGGGTTTGAAGATATATCTGCTGGCTCGATAGTTTTGGCATCAGGAGGATTCGAGGCTAATGCTGAAATGCGATCTAGATATTTAGGTCCAGGTTGGGAAAATGTAAAAGTTCGCGGAGTTCCATATAACACTGGCGATGGTATTAGAATGGCTTTAGAAGTGGGTGCCCAATCCCACGGGCATTATAGTGGTTGTCATGCGGTTGCTTGGGATATGAATGCTCCAGCTTCAGGAGATAGGAACATAACAGAGTTATACCAGAAGCATTCTTATCCTTTCGGGTTGATAGTCAATATTAATGGTAAACGCTTCGTTGACGAAGGGTATGATTTTAGGAATTACACTTATGTCACCTATGGAAGAGCTTTAATGGACCAACCCCAAGGGTTAGCCTACCAGATCTTTGACGGTAAAGTGCTAGAAAGAAACTTGCTAAGAGATGAATATAATATTCCAGAGGTAACCCGATATGAAGCTAATACGATCGAAGAATTAGCAATCGGTTTAGATATAGACCCTCAAGGGTTAGTGGAAGAAATTTCAGAATATAACAAAGCTGTACGAACGGATATTGAGTACAATCCAACTATCAAAGATGGCCGATGTACAGAAGGATTAGAGGTTAATAAAACGAACTGGGCGGAAACGATCGATAAACCCCCTTATGTTGGGTATGCGGTTACAACGGGGATTAGTTTTACGTTTGGAGGAGTAAAAATCAATAATAGAGGCCAGATAATGAACAGTAGTTTAGAGCCGATTCCAGGTTTGTACGCTGCTGGTGAAATGGTTGGCGGGTTATTTTATTACAATTATCCAGGAGGTTCAGGACTGTCAGCAGGAATGACTTTTGGAAAACTTGCTGGCGAAACTGCTGGCCGAGATGCGATGGTATTGAAAGATTAAATAGTAAGACACCTACGATATTAGATTAAGACTTGTCATTATAATTAGATTGGGATAGACTAGGCTTGATCCAATACCCAGAGAAATTATTTAAGTATTTGACCAATTTAGACGGATTGAGAGAGGGAGTATGTTTGACAAGCAGAGCTTAGACAATTTGTTTGAAGAACTCAGAGATGAATTCGAGCTTGAACCTGAATGGGAAGAAATTGAACAAGCAGCACACTTAGGTGTTGCAAGGTCTGATGCTGGAGTAGAACTCGGCGATATCGATGGTCGTGTAGCCGATTTAATCAATAAGCACAAGCCTTAAAAATTCTACTGTAATGGCAGTTACCGTTCTGTAACGAGAACGAAAGACACGTAACTGTTCGTTATATCTTGTATAATGTCCGAATCATGGATTAATTATTGTGCGTTTTAAATGCACGTAGATAATATTGGTATATATAGAGGAGGACATATGGAAATCACTAGATCTGAAACAGGTGCTCGTATGAGCCGAAGTGTAGTACACAATGGAGTTGTATATTTGGCAGGTACCACTGGTACGGCTTATGAAAGCGTCACCTCTCAAACCACAGAAATCTTAGCCAAAGTGGATGAATTGTTAAAGAATGCTGGCTCTGACAAATCTAAGTTATTACGAGCAGAGATTTGGTTAGATGATATGCGATACTTTGATGAAATGAATGCTGTTTGGGATGCATGGGTACCGGAAGGATGCGCTCCCGCACGAGCTTGTGGATCTGCTCATTTAGCTAGAGCAGGGGTTTGGGTTGAAATAATCTTAACAGCTGCTGTTTAGCCTTTTGTTGCGGGCGTAACTCAGTGGTAGAGTGTTTGCTTCCCAAGCAAAAAGTCGAGGGTTCGAATCCCTTCGCCCGCTCCAGAGTTATTTTTGTAAGGCATAAGAATTTGTTATGGGCATGTTAGATGACGATATGAAAAAAATGATCCGGCAGCAAAGAATGGGTTTCATAGCAACAGTATCTCCCGAAGGCTTGCCTAATTTATCTCCCAAGGGTACTACCTCTGTATGGGATGATGATCACTTAATATTTGCTGATTTGGGATCTCCGGACACTGTACGAAATCTCGAAAACAATCCTGCTTGCGAAATCAATGTTTTGGATTATTTTTCGCGAAAAGGATACATGATCAAAGGCCAAGCTCAAGTCCTGACTGAAGGAGAATTGTTTGATTCTATTCATACTAAGGTTACAGCTAACAGAAGTAGTCGAGCCTATCCAAGTAGTAGATATGTGATTGTGGAAATCCAAGAAGTTTCAATGATGATCTCGCCTGGATATTCTTCAGGTCAATCGGAATCAGAAATGAGAAATCAATGGCATAAACATTGGAATGAAGTACATTCTGAGAACTCATAAAAAATCGCGTCATGAATAAGTATGAGATAAACGGTTATGTGATTTTGTTGTTGATCGATAAATTTTTTCCTAAATCAGTTTTTCAGGTTCAACAACTGTTTATGTTATGGGAAGAGAGAATCCTGCCTGTCCTGTCTCAAAACACACTCAAAACTGAATTGTTGGTACGTGATGATGGGAATCCGGTTTGGAAAACCAGGATAGTAAAGGCAATTTCTGAGCTGCTGAATATGGAATATATTAACAGGGCTTACCCTTATAGCATGCAATATCAGAGATATGCGATCACAGATTTTGGTAAAAATGTGATTGCTGCACCAAGCCAAGGTATTAAAGAAAAGCTTTCAGGCAATGAACTCTTTTTATCCAGAGAAATTGAGGAAGTGATTAAGAATATCCATATTAAATAATAGTGAATATTTGAAAACAATAAATTAAAATATATTTGTATGGTTACATTATTAAAAAAACTAGCTGGCGACAATAAGATTATCAAGCGGGCTTATAGACTGGTAGATCAGATTAATGAACTGGAATCAGAATTCTCACGCTATGATGAAGGGCAAATCAGCGCTAAAGCTGCTGAATTAAAAGATTTTGTTGCAAATGGAGGGGACCTGAATGACATCTTGGTTCCTTCGTTTGCTTTAGTTAGGGAGGCATCGAAAAAAACCTTAGGTCAAAGGCATTATGACGTCCAATTGATTGGAGGAATTGTATTACACAATGGGCAGATAGCTGAAATGAAGACGGGAGAAGGGAAAACATTAGTAGCAACTCTTCCGGCTTTCTTGAATGCGTTGCAAATGTCTGTTCATGTAGTCACTGTAAATGATTATTTGGCTCTGCGTGATGCTGCTTGGATGGGACCAATTTATTCTTTGTTAGGACTTACAGTAGGATGCCTACAACATGATTGTGCTTACCAATATGATGTAGAAGCGAATGGGCAAATGAAGTTAGTTGATCGGTCCGTCGCATATTCTGCTGATATTTTATATGGAACAAACAATGAATTCGGATTTGATTATCTAAGAGATAACATGAGTGTAGAAAGTGAGCAACGGGTTCAGAAACAATTAGAATTTGCCATAGTGGACGAAGTCGATAATATTTTAATTGATGAAGCTCGAACGCCTTTGATTATTAGTGGCCCCGCAGATGAACCAGTTAATTTATATGGCCAATTTGCTAAGCTTTCCACTCGATTACGAGAACATGAAGACTTTACTGTTGATGAAAAAACTCAAGGGACATCACTGACACAGGAAGGTATACAGAAGTTTGAACAGTGGTTGAAAGTTGATAATTTATATGATCCGGATAACTTTCACTTAGTACATTTTGCTGAAAACTCCGTTGTAGCACGTTTTTCTAAACAGAAAAATAGAGACTACGTTGTTCGCGATGGTGAAGTAGTTATTGTGGATGAATTTACTGGGAGGCTTCAATACGGAAGGAGATGGTCCGATGGACTACATCAGGCTGTGGAAGCTAAAGAAGGGTTGCGTATCCAAAATGAAAGTGTAACTTATGCCACTATTACGCTTCAAAACTATTTTAGGCTATACAACAAACTATCTGGCATGACAGGTACAGCTCTTACAGAATCAGATGAGTTTTATCAAATTTATGGTCTGGAAGTTACTGAAATACCAACGAATTTACCAATGCAAAGACAAGACTTTAGTGATTTGGTATTCCAGAATACTAAATCTAAATGGAATTCTATTATTGAAGATATAGCAACCACCTATGAATCAAAGAGGCCAATCCTAATAGGTACAGCTTCTATTGATGATTCAGAATATTTAAGTGATCGACTGAAGAAAAAAGGAATACCTCATAATGTGTTAAATGCTAAGAATCATGCGAATGAATCCGAGATTATTGCAGGTGCGGGGCAACTGGGGGCTGTAACAGTTTCTACCAATATGGCCGGCAGAGGAACAGATATAGTACTGGGAGGAAAATCTGATAGTAACCCAAATTGGGAAACAGAGCATCAAGAAGTTGTGGATCTTGGTGGTCTCCATGTAATAGGTGTCGAACATTACGATTCTAGACGTATAGATAATCAGTTAAGAGGCAGAGCAGGGAGACAAGGCGACCCAGGAACTTCCCAGTTTTATGTATCGTTAGAAGATGATTTAATGCAAAGATTTGGTGGAGAACGGATCAAATCAGTAATGAGCTGGACAGGTTTAGAAGAAGATATACCAATTGAAAATAAGCTTATCACTCGGTCTATCCGAGGTGCTCAAGTTAAAGTGGAAGGCTATCACTTTGACGTAAGAAAACATTTGTTGAATTATGATGATGTGCTTAATAATCAAAGAACAGTTATATATCAAGAGCGGAATGAGATTTTAGATGCTAATGACCTACAACATAAGATTAAAAGCTTGTTATGTGATGAATATAACGATCTGGTAGATAATTATTTGTCTGGGCACAATAGTGATTTTTGGGATTACGATGCGTTTTATACTGAGTTAAGGTCTATTAGTACGGTGCCCTCCTCTATACAGGATGAAGAAGAATTAGCTCAGCTAGATCACAAAACTGTTAAAGATATACTAAATGAGCATTCTGAAGAAGTATATTCTGATAAAGAAGAAGAACTTACAGAAGAGAATATGACATTGGCTTCTCGCATATTACTTCTTAAATCAATTGACACAAGATGGCTATCTCATTTGACAACCATGGAGAACCTGCGTACAGGGGTTGGCTTGCATGCTTACGGGCAAAGAGATCCTTTGGTTGTTTATAAGACGGAAGGCTTTAAGTTGTTTACAGAGCTTCTGGGTCGTATTAGATCCGATATGCTTCGTAGTTTATTCAATGTTCATATTGAAATTGGAGAGACACCGATTACTCGCAAACGTAATCAGAGAACTGATCCAGCTGTGATCGGTAGAAAAATAGGACGAAATGAAAGTTGCCCTTGCGGGAGTGGAAGAAAGTTTAAAAGATGTTGTGGTTGATCATAAGTCATAAGTTTTAATTCTTAATGAATTAGATATGACGGTGATTGAGCTTAAAGCCATTGCAAGTGCAGCCATTACGGGATTCAAAAATCCAGAGTCTCCAAATATAAAGCTAAGACTGACAGGGTTGTACCCAATTAATGTAAAAATGGGATACAGGATTCCTGCTGCTACAGGTATCAAAACAAGATTGTAGAAAAAAGCCCAGAATAAATTTTGCTTGATTATTCTGGAAGTTATTGTACTTAGACGTAACGATTTCAATATTGATGTGAGATCTGGTTTTAATAGAGTAATTTTTGAGTTTTCGATTGTTATGTCGGATCCTTGTCCAATGGCCATTGATACGTCTGATTGGATTAACGCTGGTGCATCATTGACACCATCTCCTATCATAAGTACTTTGTGACCCTGAATCTGTAAATCCGAAACAAGCTCGAATTTATTTTGAGGGCTCATTTGGGAATAATATTGCTGGATTCCTATTATGTCTGCTGTATGTTTGACCGCATGCTCGTTATCTCCACTAGCCAAAATGATATTTTTACCCATAGTTATTAAGCTTTGAATTGTGGGAGATGCAGATGATTTAATTTGATCGTTTAGGTTAAGGACACCGGAGTATTCATTGTTTATTGATATGTAAACTCGAGTTGATTTTTCTTGTGTGTTTGGGATGCTTACAGACATGGATTCCATGAGTCGTTCATTACCGATCGCTATATTGTTAGTATTTATGGTGCCTGTAACACCCAATCCTGGAATACTTTTAAAATTGGTGCTTTCAAGGAAATCCAAATTTTTAGAGATTAAATGTTGGACGATTGCTTTGCCTACAGGGTGCTCAGAATAAGTTTCTATTGAGCCAGCAATTTGAATCAGTTTGTCTTGGTTTATGGCAACAGACTCTACGGAACTGACTTGGAGTGTGCCCTCTGTTAACGTTCCGGTTTTATCAAATATGATGGTGTCAATATTCCTCAATTCTTCGAGGGTTTGCGCATCTTTTATTAAGATCCCTTGTTGCGCAGCTTGCCCTGTGCTTGTGACTATTGCTGTTGGTGTTGCGAGCCCTAAGGCACAGGGACACGCAATTATTAATATGGAAATGAATGACGTTGATGCAAGTATCCATGTTGGCTCGGGGCCTAATATCCCCCAGCCTACAAATGCCAACAATCCTATAAGTAATATGGCTGGAACAAAAACAGATGAGATCTTGTCTGCTAGGATTTGTACAGGTGCCTTGGATCCTTGGGCTTCTTCTACCAAAGATATGATCTGAGAGAGTAATGATTCTTTTGGATTTTTAGTTGCTACTATCGTTATAGCACCATCGTAATTGAGTGTTCCGGTGTATACAAAATTTCCAGGGACTTTGTCTTGAGGAAGAGATTCTCCTGTTAACATCGATTCATCTATGCTGGTTGTTCCGGACAAAATCTCTCCGTCTATTGGAACTGCTTCTCCTGGCCGTACTAAGATCACATCACCTGGACTAATGTCTTCGACTTTAACTTCTAGCTGCTGATCGTCTTTCAGAATTGTAGCTGTAGGTGGCCTTAACTGGATTAACTGGCGTATAGATTGTGAAGTTTTAACTTTAGCAATGGTTTCCAGATATTTCCCTACGAGAACTAGTGTGATTATCATAGTTGAAGTGTCAAAGAATAAATGATTACTGAAGTAAGATGATAGCGTAGGATTTACGTATGAAACATTGATTATGGTTAAGAATACGCTGTATCCATAGGCAACGCTCGTACCTATCATTATTAGGCTATTCATGTTTGGGCTTAGATTTATCAAACTTCGGATGCCAGAATGGTAAAACCCATACCCGCACCAGAATTGGATCACACTTGCAATAACCAAACAATAAAGCTCTATGTATGGAATAGAAGAAGTCAAATTATTCCATGGCAAGAAACCCATCGTTGTAATAAAGATAAAAATAGCACCAAGGAATGAAACTGTTAATCGTGTTTTAAGCTGTTGTATTTCCTCGTTTTTATTTAATCTTTCAATTTCTTCGTCTAACGTGCCGGGAATTGCGGCAGAGTACCCCGCTTCATTTACTGCAGTTATAAACAAAGAATAATCTGAAGGACTGTCTGAGATATATTCTATTGTTGCTTTTTCGGTTGCTAAGTTAACACTTGCCTGTAATGTGTTAGGCACAGTTAAAATGGCAGATTCGACGTGATTCACACAAGCGCCGCAAGTCATACCAGACACGTTAAGTGTTACATTGTTAGATTTAATAGAATATCCAGATCGTTCGATTCCAACTTTTAGGCTTGATAGAGACAGAAATCTGGAGTCGAATACTACATTTAAACTGCTGTTTGAAATATCTAGTTCTGTTTTTTGGACTCCTAAAATAGCCCGAATGTTATCAGTGAGCACAGTACTTGTATCTGTGGACAAATTGCCTTCTAGGGGGATATTTATATTTGTTAAATTTAAATTCATTGGTTAATTTGCTGAAATGTTAGACAAACAATCACTTAATATGTACTATACCGTCAATCGATAGTCATTATCCATTATATACAAATGTGTAACGTTTTAGATATTTATTGCACTTAGAGGATGTATGCCTTCAAAAATACATTACGCCTGGATAGTTGTTTTTTCTGCTGCGGTCATGAGGCTGTCAGCTTCATCTTTCAGGACTGCATCTAGCATTCTAATTCCGCGAATTGTTGAAACATTTGGTTGGAGTTATGGAATGGTAGGGTATGGTTTCGCCATACAATGGATCGCTTCTGGGTTATTTGGGCCGACTGCAGGTTGGATTGGAGATAGATTAGGATTCCGAAATGCATTATTGGTGGGGACCGGGATCTTTGTTACTGGTATGGTTCTAACTTCAACTATGAATTCACTATTGGAATTTTATTTGTATTTCGGAATTATAGTGAGCCTTGCGATGGCAATATTTCAAGTTCCATTGACTGTAGGCGTTGCTGTTTGGTTCAAGAAACACTTGGGTGTAGGAATGGGAATTTTACAGTCTTCTCAAGGGCTGGGACCTGTTGTTGCTGTACCCATAGTGCTATATATATTGAGCTTTGAGCATCTCGGTTTGAGAGGGGCCTTTTGGATGCCTGGCATAGGTGGCGGAGTCGTACTCCTATTAGCTATTATGCTTTACAGAAATCATCCAAGTGATATAAACGTTAGGCCTTTCGGTGCTGACCCGGATGATCCAATGGAGCTTCCATCCACTGGAATTGAAGCTAAGATACGGTCTACAGTATTCCTTAAGAGAGCGAGGAAAACGAATGCTTTTTGGAATTTGATAGGTATACATTATTGGGGTTGTGCCGGACATTCGATTATTGTAGTGTGGTTAGCGTCTATAGCAGAGCACAATGGGTTGGATGCTATTCAAGCTGCTTCTGTATTTGTCGTAATGACCATATCTAGCACACTGACTAGATTTGGTTCTCCGATACTATCTGATTTATTGGGAAGTAAATTGATAATGGGCTTATGCTTTATGCTCCAAGTGATTCCGATAGCGATATTGTTATTCAGTTCAGAGATTTGGTTGTTTTACGTTTTTGCTGTTCTATTCGGGATCGGATTCGGAGGTGAAATGAGCTCCTTCCCGATTATAAACAGGCAATATTATCGAGGAGCACCAGTGGCTCGAACGTATGGATGGCAAATGATGGGAGCAGGCACAGGAATGGCGTCAGGAGCCATGATTGGTGGCTTTCTTAGAGACGTAACCGGAGACTTTGATGCCACCTTGATAGTGTCAATGGCATTTAGTTTTATGGGAGTGATATCCATTATTTTGCTTCCTTCTACCAAAAAAGAACAGGTTCCGGATTGGGAATCTTATTTACCGGACTCAGGGTCGGCCAAATCGACATCTTGATTTAGACGAGGAGGGTGTATGTTGGATCTATTGATAAAAGGAGGGACTGTAGTCACTCCGTGGGGATCTGGATTGTGGGATGTTGGAGTAATTGGGGAAAAAATTGCTACAGTTTCACTTCCTGATTCTCATAACCAAGAAGCAATTAGGGAGTTAGACGCGACAGGTAAGATAGTCGTTCCGGGCGGGATAGAACCACATGCTCATATATCGGCTCCTATCGTGGGACATGATGAAAGAACAGCTCCCCCAGAAGAAGTTAGCAAGGCATCAATTTTTGGTGGTACTACGAGCATTCTGGATTTTGCTATTCAATACCCAGGGATTAGTATCGAGCAAGCTCTTGCAGAAAGAGCTAATGAATGGACAGGTAAGTCGTATGCTGATTACTCTCATCATCTGATGCTGTTAGGTGAAATTCCCGACAGAATTATGGGTGGATTGCACGAATTTATCGAAGATGGATTTGCTTCAGTTAAGATTTTCACTACAAATATACGTCCGCCAGAAATGGCTGGCGAACCTCGTATGGTTAAAATGGGACATTTGCACGACTTGATGGAGACCATACATCGTACCGGCGCTATGCTTATGGTACATTCAGAAGATGATGACATGGTTCAACACATGTACGAAAAATTGGCTAGAAACGAAAACACAGAATGGTGGAACATGCATCTTGTTCACAGTAATGAATCTGAGGATGTGTCTTTTAGAAGAGTTATCCGTGTATCAGAATGGACAGGTTCCCCTGTGTATTTTGTCCATGTTAGTGCGAATGAAGGGTTGTTAGCAGTAAGAGAAGCTAGAGCAAAAGGGATGCCTGTGTATGGTGAGACACTTCATAACTACTGTTGCTTCAATGCAGACCACTATAAAGAAGAATTTGGAATGAAATACCATACATATCCCTCTTTGAAATCAGAGTCGGACAGACAGTCATTATGGAGGGGATTAGTAGATTATGGACTGAGTACGGTTGCAACCGATGAATACTGTACTAATTGGAATCTCAAAATTGAAGGTAAGAAAGTTTCAGATGTCACTGGTGGGCATAATGGAATAGAAACGAGAATGGGAGTTACTTTCAGTGAAGGCGTCAGCAGGCAACATATGTCCTTAGAAAGATTTGTTGAAGTAACTTCTAGTAACGCAGCAAAGATAATGGGAATGTATCCTCAAAAAGGGGTAATAGCTCCAGGTTCAGATGCTGATATTGTATTAATAGATCCTTCTTTTGATAAAAACTTGGAAATGAATGATTTTCATATAAGCGATTACAGCATATGGGAAGGTTTTCATGCCCAAGGATGGCCAGTTACCACGATATTAAGAGGGAATATCATGGTAGAAAACAGACAATTAGTCGAGGACACAAAAATAGGCAAATTAGTTAAAAGGAAAGTTGATTCAACTGTATTAAATCGTCCAGTGTGTTAGTTAAAACATCTATGGAGACGATTATGAATGAAGCGCATATTGAGGGTTATAGTAATTATCAATGTATGTCTATATTAAGGTTTTATTCTGAAAGGGACTCCATGAATCCCATTGTTAGCGAATCCTCTGAAATTCCATTCGAATTTTTCAGGCTGTATGTTCCCCTCTGAATCAGACGCTCTTGATTGAACTATGTAATATCCAGGGTTAGCGTTTTCCAGTATGTATTCCCATGAAGTCCAGTGCCTTGGATGGTTATTAGAAGAAAGAGTGGCCTCATTCCAAGAATCCCCTTCATCTAGGCTGATTTCAACTTTTGATATATTTCCAGTGCCTGTCCAAGCCTTTCCGCTTATGGTAACGGGACATTCAGGAAAACTTTGACCTCTGTTTGGAGATGTAATCAAAGATTTAACCTGCATGGCTGTAACTCGTTCTGGATTTTCCGAATCAAGATTTCCGAGTTTTTGATAAACATAGTATTCACTTTGATGAAAACCATAATAAGCCTTCGATAGCAAACGTATCTCGGTTATCCATTTAACAGAGGCCATACCATACCATCCTGGCACAATTAGCCTTAGAGGATACCCATGGGATTCAGGAAGAGGTTCACCATTCATTGTGTGGACAATTTGAATTTCAGGGAGCAAAGCTTTTTCAATAGGTAAGCTAGCTCCAAAATTTTCCATTTTATTTGTTGTGGGGTTTAATCCGGTGTCTGCTCCGATAAACGCGACTTCAGTACACCCTTTGGTTTCAATTCCTTCAAGGATTTGGGATACAGATATTCCTTCCCAGGATGCAGAGCTAACGCCACTGTTATCCCATAGCAGTCCTTCTACTGGTGGCTGAATGGCGGCGCGACTATTACCTGCGCATTCGAGTACGTTTTTGAATTCTGTTGAGTCTAATGACATGATTTGATCGTAATCAAAAGATTTAATGTGTTTATCATCGGAGTAAATATCTAATTTCCAGGTCGACATGTCTATTTTAGGTTGATTGGAATGACTTCTTACAAAGAAATTATCGTTAGGTATGATATCTCGGTTCATTGATTCTACTTGAAGACCAATAACCGAGGGATCAGTCGATAGCTGGGTGTTTTTTAACGGTTCTTGTTCCATTTATACTCCTCATGACTGTTTAGTATTTGATAAGCGAGAGGCCCACG
>MDTE01159883.1_pt1 | contig 23981 bp, 32 predicted proteins | sample 811231 | NCBI WGS metagenome assembly MDTE01 (sample SAMN05326651, study PRJNA326480) | marine metagenome | isolation source: seawater | place: Indian Ocean: Red Sea | collected 2010 | reverse complement strand
CAGTATCGTCCACAGAGAACACCAGAGACAATAGAGTGGGCAGATGTGATTGTGATACCAAGTGACAGTGAGTTTCGGTATCATGGCGAGTTGCAGATGAACCCAAAAGATTTGGCAAAGTCTCAATCACACATGGAAAAAATTATTCCTTTCTTCAAGGACAAACATGTAATTGTCCTGAGATCAGACAGGGGTGACAGTGAAGAACTCTACAGAGAACACACGCTACAAGGTATACCAATCAAGTCCTACACTGAGATTGATGAGATTGATTTCTCTGGTAACATCCACGGTATGAAGTATCATTTCATTCGTGACAAGTTTGACAATGCCATATCTGAGATGTTTGGTAGGTCATACAATCACGACTTTGGATATTGGGGTAGGATGAAAGATGGGTGTGACCGTGGCAAAGTGTTGAGAAAGATTTACAGAGACCCAGACATCTCTACTATTCTGATTGGTGGTTTTCCTTCTGGTATGCAAAGACAATCTGCATGGATCAAGGATTGGAATCAGTTGTATCCAAAATTGGCTCCGTGTCGATCCACACTTTGTTTTAATTGGAAAGACCCCAAGGCCACTACCTCAAGATATGTTGAGGCACTTGCGATTGGTATGATTCCGTTTGTCTATCAGAACTATGATGAGAACAATACATATAACATTGATGATTGGCAACGGGTGCAAGACTTTGATGAATTCAGAGAGAAGGTTATCGAACTGAAGAACCCGTCAGTCATGTCAAACAAGCTTGACGAATACAGGAAGAATTACGAAAAGGTTTTGTTATCCAAAGAAGGATACTATGAAATCTTTGCTCATAAAATGAACAGGGCTATCGCATGAAGGTTGCACTAATTACCGACACGCACTTTGGTGCTAGGTCAGACAGTCTCGCGTTTGATGGATACTTCAAACGATTCTATGACAACTTCTTTTTCCCTTCCCTACAGGAACAGGGTATTGACACCATTGTTCACTTGGGTGATGTGTTTGATCGCAGAAAGTTTATCAACTACAATACGCTGAAATCATGCAAAGAATATTTTTTCGGTCAAGCACATCGTCTGGGTATGACTATGCACATGATCCCAGGCAATCATGATACTTATTTCAAAAACACTAACGATGTAAACTCTTTGGATTTGTTGTTGCAGGAGTACGACAACATCAAAATATATCCAGAGGTTTCGGAGATGGATTTAGATGGAAGAAAAATTTTATTTGTTCCGTGGATATGTAGTGACAATTATAAATCTACTATGGACGCTGTTGCTAAGACTGATGCCAAAGTTTGTTTCGGACATTTTGAGTTCACTGGCTTTCAGATGTACAAGGGTGTTCCAAATGATCACGGAATGGATCACGATCCCTTTAAGCATTTTGATTTGGTTTGTAGTGGGCATTTTCATCATCGTAGTTCTCGTGATAATGTTACTTACCTCGGTAATCCTTACGAAATTACTTGGTCTGATTTTCAAGATGACCGAGGGTTTCACATCTATGATACGGAAACTAACGAACTAGATTTTCAACAGAATCCTTTTCGTATGTTTCACAAATTGTTCTACAACGATGTCGATGGTCAAAGTCAATTTGATTTGACTGAAGTTGTGGGTGCATGTGTTAAGTTGATCGTAGTGAAGAAGGAAAACTTTTTAAAGTTTGACAAACTGGTAGATTCCCTGTATACTTGTAACTGTGTAGAATTGAAAATCATTGAAGACTTCTCTGAATTTGAAGATGAGGCAGTCGGTGAGGTAGAGTTGCAAGTGGATGATACCATGACATTGCTGCGTGAGTACATACATAATACAGTGACGGATTTGGACAAGGACAAATTGACATCTGTCATGCAAACTCTTTACGTTGAGGCTCAGCATGTAGAATGAAAGAAAAATATATAAACATTCCGGATAAACTGCCAGAACAAAAGTATTTTGTTTCTGGTGGTTGTTCTTTTACGACCTCAATGGTCTATGATTCATGGCCAGAAGCAACATGCGAACTGATGAACTTTGTCAATCTAAACACTGCGTTTTCTGGGATAGGAAACAATTTGATATTGATGAATGTTTTGAACACGGTGCAACGTTTGATAAAACATGATGTCCCGTCCGAAGATATTGTTGTGGGTGTAATGTGGTCTGGTGCAGACCGCACAGAATTTTATAGGAATCAGTGGCAAGAAGATATACAACCTATGAAAAAACAGGGATTCATGACTCCTATTCGTTTTATAGAAGAGTCCGATGGATATTGGGTTCCTTTGACTCCGGTAGCCGTTGGATTCATAAACGAAATGGCCGGTAGATTCTTTCCATCATATACCAAAAGGTATGCTGAGTTGGGACAGATAATGTACGATGAATTTTTCTTCAGTGATACTACTCGTGTTATCAATACTTTGAGGAGTGTCTTGACCCTACAGGAGTTTTTAAAGAATCACAAAATAAAATACTTTTTCACTAGGTATGTGAAGAATGCTTTTATAGAAAAGTGTTGGGATGATCCGGAAGTTAGTTGGCTGGTAGATTTGATTGATTGGGACATGTTCATAGAGGGCGGAGAATTTGAATGGTGTTTTGATAACACCGACCTTCCTTTTCAAAAGGAAGTTCGATTCTCTCACGAAGGCGACATGAAAATCGACGCTAGAAACGTTCACGGCCGCGATCCTAATATAGTTGCACATCCCACAACACAACAACATGCGATTTATGCCGAACAAGTAATTGTTCCCCGACTAAAGACTATTTTATGATTACATTTCAAAAGTTGCGGTGGAAGAACTTTCTTTCCACTGGCAATTCCTTTACAGAAATTGATTTCACTAGAAACCCCACAACATTGATCGTGGGTGAAAACGGCAGTGGTAAGTCTACTTGCCTTGATGCCCTGTGTTTTGGTCTGTTCAACAAACCGTTTCGCAACATCAATAAACCCCAACTAGTAAACTCAATCAATGGCAAACGTATGTTGGTTGAGATAGAATTTGGTGTAGGTAAGAAACAGTATAAAGTTATTCGTGGTATGAAACCACATGTGTTTGAAATCTACTGCAACGATCAATTCATTGATCAAGATGCTGCTGCTCGTGACACACAGAAGTATCTGGAAGACAGTATCTTGAAACTAAACTACAAGTCATTCACTCAGATCGTGATCTTGGGTTCTGCTTCTTTTACTCCCTTCATGCAACTTCCCTTGGCATCTCGCCGAGAGATTATCGAAGACCTGTTGGACATTCAAATCTTTACTAACATGAATGTTCTTCTCAAAGAGAAGATCAATGCACTGAAAGAAGAGATCAGTGTCATCGAAGGTTCTATTGAGGTGTCAAAACAAAAGACAAAAGTCCAGAAAGAATATATAGATACGTTAGAGAGTGATAAAGCCACCCGTCTAAGCAACTTGGAGGATCAGATCAATGAGCTCGAACAGGAGATTGAATCGAATCAAAAGGAACTTAAATCAAGGGAGGCGGAGAAACTGGCTCTTGGCGACCCAAAGGCGGAACAAAGAGAACTTGATGGACACCGAAAGTCCTTCCAATCTAGTCTCAAACAAGCCCAAAGAGAATTAGAGTTTTATGAAGACCACGATGACTGTCCAACCTGTAAACAGGGCATACCACACGATCACAAGGAAAAAGTCAAGGCCGGAAAATCACAAGAAATTCAAGACCTCACTAGAGCAACAAAAGGACTCGACAAAAAATACGAAGAGGTAGCATCTACCCTAGAAAAATTTGTTGATCTGTCTAACCAGATATCCGAATTGCAGACGGAGATGATCTCGCAGGAGAGATACAAAAACAATCTGCAAAATGATCTCGCGTCGGTGAAAGATAACAGGGCAAACATAGATGAGGAGACTAAGAAACTCAAGTCTATGGCGAAAGAGGTTCTTGATAAGAATGCCAGTAAATCTGCAAAGAATGAAGAACAACACTACAATATCGCTGCATCACACCTACTGAAAGATACTGGTATTAAGACCAGAATCATTAAACAGTATTTGCCGGCCATCAATCAGTTGGTCAATAAATACTTGCAGTCAATGGACTTCTTTGTTCACTTTGAGTTGGATGAGAAGTTCAACGAAACAATCAAGTCGCGACACAGAGACAGATTTAGTTATGCCTCATTCAGTGAGGGTGAGAAACAACGTATTGACTTGGCATTGTTGTTCACATGGAGAACGATTGCTAAGATGAAGAATAGTGCGAGTACAAATCTGTTGATACTTGATGAGGTGTTTGACAGTTCGCTTGACAACAATGGTACAGACTATGTGATGCAGTTGTTGAACACTATTGGAGATCAGACAAATGTCTTTGTGATTAGTCACAAGGGTGATCAGTTGTTTGATAAGTTTAGAAGTCAGATCAAATTTGAGAAGAAACAAAATTATTCGGTGATGTCATGATGGAATTACTACCCCTTACCCACCCCATGCTCAAAGTGCCACCCACGGAGTTTAGTAGATGGGATGAGGCAGAACAAATTGGAGAAGATATCTTCAAGAGACAACTCGCACTAGGCGGTGTGGGTCTGTCTGCTAATCAAGTCGGTTTGAATTATCGAATCATGACTATGGGTGCAAAAGGTAAGAAGTGGATTATGTACAATCCAGAACTGGTTGGTCATAGTGAAGAACAGATCAAGATGGAAGAGGGATGCCTGAGTGCCCCAGGCATAATGTTAAAAGTGTGGCGCCCAGAAAAGTGTACTATCTCTTACCAGAACGCAGATCAAGAAATTGTTATGGAGGAGTTTGATGGGTTGTGGGCCCGTGTCGCCTTACATGAGTACGATCATATGTTGGGCCAAAACTTTTTGATGCGTGTCAGTAAACTGCAATTAGATCGTGCGATTAAAAAAGTAAAAAAACAAAATAAAAAGATCGCGAGACATAAATAATGATATGGCATACTCAGACAAGGTACTAGACCACTATGAAAATCCCCGAAATGTCGGAAAGCTTGACGCGGATGCTGAAGATGTCGGAACTGGCATGGTCGGAGCTCCGGCGTGTGGAGACGTTATGCGGTTGCAAATCAGAGTATCGGATGACGGAATTATTGAAGACGCTAAATTCAAAACTTACGGATGCGGCAGTGCTATTGCTTCTTCATCGCTACTCACAGAGTGGGTTAGAGGAAAGTCCCTTGACGAAGCAGGAGAAATCCGCAATACAGAAATTGCTCAAGAACTATCACTCCCGCCTGTAAAGATACATTGTAGTGTACTTGCCGAAGACGCCATTAAAGCTGCTATTGCTGACTATCTTAGTAAGCACTAATGCCTATTCCAGTGAAGTAGAGACCTACCAAAAACAACTCAAGATGTGTTACAATCGTATCACTAACGAGTGGCCTACGAAAAGAATATTTCTCAAGAAAGAACGAGAAGGGAGAACGGAAAGAGAAATGGCTATTCGATGCTATCAACCAGTATGCGAACAACCATTTACCTTTGCAGTTTATGAAGTTAGGTATATTGAAGGCGCTAAAGTATCTATCACCTGTTCCTTCAAGGATGGTGACGAACCAAGGTTAAGTCGTTATAACGATAATAACGCCTTTACACCGCCTCAATAAATTCGACTCGACAAGTCTTCTCTTTTGATAACTTGATGCGTGTACCTTTTTTGATCTTTCGGCCACGCACAGTAAACTCTTCAACGTCATCTGTTTTGACATCGCAATCAGTTTGGACAAAGTATCGTTGACCCCGTTTATCTTTGAGTGTTACAATACCATCTGATTGGATACTAACAACGGGTAGTAATATGCCTACTGGAACTTGTGCGAAGACAAGGGAGGGTGCCAAAAGTAATATGGCTAGGACTATGGATTTCATTTTTTCTCCTTAACGCTTCACAGCGTTTAATCGTCATCTCGACGGAAATGTTACAGTTTTATTACAACTGTATTAATATGTATAAGAGTTTGCCCCTTTATAAATAGTAAAATGGAATTAGTAACAATATCTAAATCAGCTGCTGATTGGATTGGAAAACAATTACAAGAACGTGGGCGTGGATTGGGTGTGAGAGTCGGTGTCACTCCGAGTGGGTGTACTGGATGGAAGTACATTATTGAGTATGCCGATCACCAATCTATAGAAGATGTTGTAGTCGAAGAACACGGCGTAACAGTTTTCATTGATCCAAAAAGTTTATTGTACCTCTCTGGGTCTTTGATAGATTTTAAAAGAGAGGGTATCAACAGCGGTATAGAAATTTCCAACCCAAAGGCAACCGCACACTGTGGTTGTGGAGAGAGTTTCGCCATATGACAGAAGAAGAACTGGAAGATTGGGTAAACAAAAATCCGATGTTGGCCAATGCAGTTTGTCCAGCGTGTATCGTAATTGGTGCTCTCATTTTGCAGGCCGCCTCTATCAGTTTCATTTCATGGATGTTGTATATACATTCATTCTAGGAGAAAGACATGTCAGATGATTTCGATTTTGGTTTTACTGCGGTAGATGACATACCTACCACTACCAGTGAACCAGCACAACCAGTAAGAGCAGAACTACCGGATGATGCGCTAGACGCCATCATGGATAAGTTAGAACAGTTAGAATCAAGAATTTTGTCTGCTGACAACAGTGACATGATCAACGAACATCGTGCTCTGTTGGAATCAGACATCGCACAGAAACTTCAAGCGGTTGAGGGTTTGATTCTGCCCTTGTTGCACAATCTCAAAAAGAATCCAGAGAAAGATTACATCCACTGGCCGAATCGGTCAGTGATTATTGACAAACAGATAGAGAAAATCCAAGCGGTGACTAGATACTATGAACGAATCTGAAGAAAAAGACCTATTGATCGAAGTAACGGGTGATCAGGACAGGGTAAAAGAACTGGCTCAACAGCGGAAATTGACTCAAAAAGAGGCCGAAATTCTCGCTGAACAGACCCGCCAGAGTGAAATTTCCTCAAAAGAATTGTTATAAAATTTGTAAGTCCTTGATTTACAAGGGAATCTTTTTTCGCTCGGCCCCTTGACATCTGCTTCAATGGCTGTCATAATATGTATATATTGAGATGAGAGATAGTCAATGAACATAGATTCCAAATCCAACCTCGCCAAGTTGCTGGCCACTGAAGACATTTCGGTGGAACATGCAAACGTCGAGACTGCGTATTTCGATCTGAAAGAACGCAAAATTGTCCTGCCAAACTGGAAGGATATGCCCGAGTTCATGTATGATCTTTTGATCGGTCATGAGGTGGGGCATGCCCTTGTCACTCCGCTTGAGGGTTGGCATGATGCAACTTGCAACGAAGGCCCTGCCTTCAAGGGTTTCCTCAATGTTGTTGAAGATGCTCGTAACGAGCGACTAGTCAAACAACGATATCCTGGCCTTGTCAAGTCATTCTACAAGGCGTACAGTCTATTATACAAAAAAGATTTCTTTGGTGTCAAGGATCGCGATCCTGCTACCTTGTCACTGATTGACCGAATCAACCTACACTACAAAGTTGGTTCAATGTTGAATCTTTCTTTTACTGCTGATGAACAACGATTCCTTGATGCGATTGATGTCGCTGAGACATGGGAAGACGTTGAACAGATCGCTCGCGAACTTTTTGATTTCGCTAAAGAAGAGATGCAGCAACAATCACAGATGCCTGATCTGTCTGATCAAGAAGGTGATGATCAAGATTCTGCTGGCGAATCTATGCAGAGTGAACAGTCTGACAGTCAAGAAGATTCCGATGAGTCTCAAGAGTCCGAGTCTGCTCCCGAACAGTCCGAACAGGGCGAAGAGTCTGATGAAGAGTCTGACTCCGATGCTACTAATTCTCAAACCGACTCAGAGACTACCGAAGAGTCTGACTCTGATGAGCAGTCTGATCCTGAAGAGTCTGATTCTGAAGAGTCTGAAGTTGCTGATGGTAATGAGACCAGTGACGATCCGGTGTCAATCACTGATCAAAACTTCCGCGCCAATGAAAATCGGTTGCTAGAAGAACCAAATGACCGTACTGGTGGTGTCGCCACTGTCAAGGTTCCTAATCTGAATCAGAAACGTTCAATCATTCCTATTTCTAAAACTTGGGAAAAGCCTTTTGTTGTTCGTGAGTATGGTACTTGGGACAAAACAGTTGATCCTTCAGTCAAGAAGAAGTTCATCAATAACTTGGTCAATGACTTTCAAAACAAAAACAAGTCTGCTATCAATCAATTGGTGATGCAGTTTGAGATGAAGCGCAAGGCTTCTGAGTTACGCAAGGCTCAGGTCAACAATACTGGTAAGTTGAATGAAGACAAGTTGTGGGCTTACAAGTTGACTGATGATCTGTTTCTGTCAAACACGGTTGTGCCCAAGGGTCAAAATCATGGCATGTTCATGATTCTGGATATGTCTGGTTCTATGTCCGGTCAGATGGCTGGTACAGTTGAACAGTTGCTCATTCAAGTTGCCTTCTGCAAAAAAGTTGGTATACCCTTTGATGTTTATGGGTTCTCTTGCCAAGTTCACACTCCGGATTCGTTTGGTAACAAACACAAACAGATCACCGATGGCATGATCGCTATTGAAAGTGGTGTGGGTCTGGTTCAGTTGATCAATTCCGAACTGAGTTCTGCTGACTACACTAATGCTTTTGAGTCTCTGCTTCAGTACGCACATTACTGGAAATCATACGCTGGTCGATATGGTCGCCGATCTGATGGGCCGTATGGTGATCTTTACATTGATGGTTACGAGTTGCCGCGTCACTTGGAACTTGGTTCTACTCCGCTTGCTCAGTCAATGCTGTGCGCGATTGATCCTGCTGTTGATTTCAAGACTCGCAACAAGATCGAAGTGCTGAACACTATCGTTTTGACTGACGGTGGCAACACTGATGAATTCCAAGTTGTCGATTGTGATATTTATGGTGAGTCGAAGGGATTCAAAAACTATTCTCGGTCTCCATCAAAACTGGTTGTCAAGTATGGACTCACCAGTGTCACAACCAAACACGATTCCCGATACTCTAGTTGGGGTCGAATTGGCCGTGAGATTTCTATGATGTCCGCCAACGCTATTTTCAAGTCTGTCACTGGTTCCCGATTGGTTCACTTGTTCTTGACTACCAAGGGCAAGGCCGCTGCTCGTGATGCTTGGTCTTTTGTGAGTGGCCGACAGGCTTACATGAATGAGGGTGCTTTCAACTCTGATCACAAAAACTTCTGGTTGAAAAAAGATTACATGCCTGTTGACAGTGTTTGGGGTTATGACGCCGCATTTGTGATCAAGGGTGGTGCCGAACTTCAAATTGATGATGTTGAGTTGGAAGTCAAGTCCGAGAAAAAGGCTGATGTGCTGCGTGGATTCCGCCAGTTTCAGTCCAAAAAGACCAATTCCCGCCACTTCATTAACCGATTTATTGATATGGTTGCGTAAGTCATTGATTCCAAAGGGAAAGAAAATTAAATTATTTCGCTTTGGCCCCTTGACATCTGCTTCCCAATGTAGTAAGCTAGTATAGTAAAGTGAGAAATTGAGAGAGAGTTACATTATGAGTGTTAAACAAAAAGATCAGTTGATGGCCGCGCTTGCCGCATCTAACAACCAGACCGGAATCTTCAGTAAGTCTGAAGTTCTTAACATCGCCGCTGAGGCTGGATTGAGTAAACCGATGTGGTTTTTCAAAGAGGCCAAAGTTGGTCGCAATCAGTTCAATCCTGCCATGGTTGGCCAAGTTGTTCAAATGCCTGCTCCGCCTGTCGCTGTGATCCAATCACAACCCGAACCAGTTGCCGCTTCTGCCGCTAAGGTTCTAACACAGGCGAAACTTGCAGTGGAAGTTGAAAACCTAGTTCCCGCCAAAGACTCGACATACGTCCCGTTTGGTTTCTATCGTGACCTAGTGAACATTGTCAAGTCTGGTATGTTCTACCCTACATTCATTTGTGGTTTGTCCGGTAACGGTAAAACCATGATGGTCGAACAAGTCTGCGCTAAGTTGAAGCGCGAGGCGATCCGCGTCAACATTTCGATTGAAACCGATGAAGATGATTTGATCGGTGGCAATACGCTTGTTGATGGTAACGTTGTTTACCGTGAAGGCCCTGTCCTCACTGCCATGAAACGCGGTGCGATTCTGATCCTTGATGAGATTGACCGTGGATCAAACAAGTTGATGTGTCTACAGGCAATCCTTGAAGGCAAACCCTACTTCAACAAAAAGAATGGCGAAGTTGTCACTCCCGCCGCTGGTTTCAATGTGATCGCTACTGCGAACACTAAGGGCCGTGGTTCCGATGATGGTAAGTTCATGGGTGCTCAGATTCTTGATGAGGCATTCCTTGAGCGATTCGCGATCACTGTTGAACAGGAATACCCTTCCGCTGCTCAAGAGAAAAAGATCATTGTCAACAAAATGACTGTCGCGAATTGTGTTGATGAAGATTTTGCTGACAAGTTGGTGACTTGGGCTGATGTGATCCGAAAGACTTTCTATGAGGGTGGCATTGATGAACTGGTTTCGACTCGCCGTCTGGAACACATTGTCAAGGCATTCGCCATGTTCAATGACCGCCTCAAGGCGATCCAGTTGTGCGTCAACCGATTTGACACCGACACCAAAACTGCTTTCATTGATCTTTACTCAAAGGTTGATGCTGGTGTCGATCTGACAATGGATGACTCTCAGGAGTCTTCTGAAGATGGAGATGATCTTGACTTCTAAAGATTACAAATACAATGAGGGTCAGCTGATTGCTGACCTTCAAGCATATGTTGACTCGACATATGATGAACACTACTCTCAGAACAAATACCAAGCGACTGAGTTTATCATTGACGCTGGTCATGGTGAAGGTTTCTGCCTTGGTAACATTCTGAAGTACACCCAGAGATATGGTAAGAAGGCCGGAAAGAATCGCGCAGATTTGTTGAAGGTTCTTCATTACGCCCTGATTGCACTCCACGTTCACGATACTGAACAACAGGAGTAACAGTTCCGCTACGGCGGGCCGGGCACTGATGGCCTCTCTCACTCTCTCTCAAATCATCGGTGTCCGGCATTTTATTATAAATAGAGAGAGAAAGATCAACCCGTAACGGAGAGAACAATGGCTTATAGATATCGAAAAACTTTTACGCGAACTTCATCGGATGATGAGTGGCCTTTCTGGGAACCATCCCTGACCAGCACATCGTTTGAAACTAAGGCTCAGGCATGGCAGACTTGGTTTGCTGGCCGGAGTGACGCGACAATGACAGTAGACACCTCGTCTGATGGTTTGACTTTGCACTGTGATGTAACTTGTGCTGATCAGGATGCGTGGAATACTTACAAAGCAGCTTATGATGCTGCTAATCTTGATGACCAATGGGCAGATACCAATGTCATCACATATATGAATGATAACAACATCACCGTGACCGACACTGAGGGTACAATTTAACCCTTGACACCCGCCCTCCATTTTGTTATTATGTAATTTGAGTTTGATTGGAGAATTTTATGATGAAAGTTTCAAAGTCCACACTGGATACGTTCAAGAACTTTGCCTCTATCAACACGAATCTTTTGGTTCGTGAGGGGCAAACTCTTGCTACCGTATCCAATTCCATGAACATTTTGTGCCGTGCCTCGGTCACAGAAAGTTTCCCCCGTGAGTTTGCCATCTACGATTTGAATCAGTTCTTGTCCCTGTTGACTATGGATGAGAATGCTGATCTTGAATTTGGTGATGAGTCTGTCACAGTAAAAACTGGCGTTGGTAAGTTTGAGTTCTTCTATGCAGAACCATCCGTCATCAAGGCTGCACCAGACAAGGAAATTCCTGTTGAGGAAATGTATTCCTTCTCTATCACCAAAGACAACATTCAGACAATCTATCGTGCTGCGTCTGCAATCTCTGCCCCATTCCTGCGTGTAGTCGGAAGTGGCAGTGAAGTCTTCCTTTCTGTTGGCGATCCCAACACGCCGAAGAGTAATTCTTTCACGATGTCTCTGGGTGCTAGTGATCGTGAGTTTGATGCTCGTCTGAGTATCGAATCTCTCAAGGTTATCCCAGATAACTATGAAGTAACAATTGGAACTAAACCAGTTATGAAGTTTGAGAATGATGATCGAACTTACTGGTTGGCTCTTGACCCAAGTTCAAAGGTAGGTTAAAATGAAATTAGAAGTTGGTGATCGGCTACCGGCCGATATCGTATGGAACACTCGTGTCCGTGATGAAGAGATGGCACGACAGGGTATCCAGAACCCATACAAGTGGGAGAAGGTAGTCTCTGGTGACTTGTTCAAAGACAAACGTGTGATTCTTTTTGCATTGCCTGGGGCCTTCACTCCGACATGTTCTGCTGAACAATTGCCTGGCTACGAAGAGAACTACCAGTTGTTCCGAACAAAGGGTATCAATGAGATTTACTGTTTGTCGGTGAACGATAGTTTTGTCATGAACGCTTGGTTCCGCCATCAACAAATCAATGGGGTGAAACCAATCCCCGATGGCAGTGGTGATTTTACTGCCGCAGTCGGAGCTATTGTTGACAAGGACAACTTGTCTTTTGGCAAACGTTCTTGGCGTTACTCACTCTTGGTGAACGATGGTGTAATCGAAGCTGCGTTCATCGAAGATGGTTTTGGTGACAATGTGGGCGATGATCCGTTTGAGGTTTCTGATGCCCTGACCATGTACAATTACATTATGAATGAGAGTCCAGTTGGCCAACAACTAGAATTGACGCTAGAAGAGACCATGGGCACTGAAGACGTTATTGGTGGATAAGGAGAGTTATGGCTTCTGCATGGCGTAAGAAAAACGAACGGGGTCGCCGTATGGTGGCACTTGAAAACTTGAAGACTGCCAAGTTCTTCCCAAAAGGTGATCGCACCGAAGAGAAGTGGGAAGAGAAACGGCAACAACAGATCGAAATTCTTGAAAAGAAAATTCGATGAAAGAGTTTGATTACGAGTTGGACTATAAGTCCCTTGACTTCACATGTGAAGTTACTCGTAAACTCTATCGTATCGGTAGGGGTGAACAGGGTGTTCTGCTAGTTCGCCCCTATACCGATTTGATTTGTGCTCACTGGAGATTCAAAACTCCCGAAGAGGCAGAAGAATCCAGTGAACGAATCTATTCCATGTTCAAACACTACAAAAATAATAATGACTTTGTTGGTATGGACATGGCACGCAAGTTCCTAGAAATGGGATTCACTCGTGCGAGAAGGTATGCGAATCACAACGATGGCAAAAAGTATGACAGTGAGGGGAATGTGAAACCACAGGAACCTGATTGGAATACTAGTAAGTATGCTGTCGCTGCAAGAATCTTCAAGAAGGTTCGTGACTTGGCTGCATACGATGAAGATTATTTGGTTATGAGAAAAGAGTGGAGAGCAAATGAATGAGTTTTTATGGGTAGAGAAGTATCGCCCCGCTACCATTGCGGAGTGTGTGCTTCCTGATCGAATCAAAAATGGTTTTGAGGAGATCGTCAAACAGGGTGAGATTCCTAACATGTTACTTTGTGGCACTGCGGGTACAGGTAAGACTACTGTCGCCAAGGCTCTGTGCAACGAACTAGGTGTTGATCACATTCTTATCAACGGTTCTGATGAGTCTGGTATTGATGTACTCCGGACAAAGATTAAAGACTTTGCCTCGACGGTAAGTTTCGGTGGACAGACAAAGGTTGTAATTCTGGATGAGGCAGACTATCTGAATCCAAATTCAACGCAGCCTGCACTCAGGGCATTCATCGAAGAGTTCTCTGCTAACTGCCGATTCATCTTTACCTGTAACTTCAAGAATCGAATCATTGAACCATTGCACTCTCGTTGTGCGGTGATCGACTTCAAACTCAACAAGGATGAGAAACAGTTAATCGCGGGTAAGTTCATGAAGAGACTTACTGACATCCTTGCCGAGAATAATATTGATTACTCTGAGAAGGTTGTCGCAGAACTGTTGATGAAGTATTTCCCAGACTATCGTAGGACTCTGAATGAGTTGCAACGATACTCTAAGTCTGGGGTTATTGATGAGGGCATACTCAGTAACATTGCTGAGGTAAACATCAAGGGTCTGATTGACAGTCTCAAGGACAAGGACTTCAAGAAGATGCGACAGTGGGTGGCAAACAATGCTGACACTGATCCACAAGGTTTGTATCGCAAAATCTATGACAGTCTGATGGACAAGGTTAGTAACCCAGCACACCTAGTGTTGTTGGTTGCAGACTATCAATACAAGTCTGCTTTTGTTGCTGATCAGGAAATCAATTTGACTGCCTGTTTGGTAGATGTGATGGCGAACCTTGATATTAAGTAACATAAATCTAAAGACCGCAGATGAACAAACTGCATTTGATATCACAGAAATGCTTCTGGATGATGGTGTAGTTGTTTTTCGCAATCAAGACTTGACCCCCGATGAAGAGGTTCGATTCTGCCAGTTGATTGGTAACTGCCAACGATTACAGAACAAGCCTGGCGAGAGGGGTGAACACATCGCGGTCAATGACCACATCATTCGGGTCACTGGTGAGAAAAATAATCACGGTGAGCCAGGATTGTTTGGTCATACTTCTGCACTAGACTGGCATGCCAATCAGGCAAGCAGTTATGAACGTGCGCCTCTGATTTGGTTGTATGGTGTCAAGGGCACTGAAGGTAGTTGTACTAGTTGGATTGACATGCAATCGGCGTATAGAGATTTGCCACAAGTTATCAAAAGAGAATTGGCAGACGTAGAGATTACATTGGGATATAAGTCTGGTTCCTATTCTGACAGTGAGTTCTTTGTAGAACATCATGCTACAGACAGGCCGTTCAAACTAGTTCATACAAATGATGGTGGCAAAACCGGACTATACTTCCCATTCCTACAGATATTTGGAATGGTAGGGTACAAAGAACGTGACTTCAAACAGACGATGGATTGGTTGATAGAACATGTTCAACAAGATAAATACCGATACGATCATCATTGGCAAGATGGTGATGTTGTAATCAGTGAACAGTGGTTGACAATCCACAAACGACATGAATTTGATGGTATGTCCAACAGAGTATTACACAGGATTGCATTTGATTATGAAAAATTTATGTATGGAAGATAAAGCGAAGAAAAGAATTCGGCTTTGTTTAGAAGCCTACCGAAGAACACTTGATCCACAGTTCCGTAGTTACTGGTATCGGAACGCCAAAGAGATCGCAAAGAAAAATGGATTGAACCTAAAGGATTTGTTTGATGCTTGAAGGATTGGGTGAACCCAAAAAAACTTTTGACGCGGATGAGTATGTGGTCAAGAAGAAGGCGATCAGTCCCTTTGACTTTGCCAATAGTATCTGCTACTCAAAAGAAAATCTCATGGTTGATGATTGGTCTGAGAAACAATACAGTCCTTTTATTGTCAACAAACATTTGTCATATGGCAGTGATACGGTCACCGCTGCAAATGAGATGAACGCTCGTCCTCACATTGATCACAAGTTGCAATATGATTTTCTAAAGAGTATCATTCGCAAGAAGAAGAGATTCAACAAGTGGTTGAAACCGGAACAAGAAGAAAATATGGAACTGGTGCAACAATACTTTGGATACAGTAAGACCAAGGCACTTGACGCACTGAGGATTCTGAGTGAAGATGATCTGTTCTTGATGCGTAAACGTCTCAACAAGGGCGGCAAAGGCTGACATTTTATAAATACTTTCAACGATATTTAAATTTTAATATGTTGAAGGTAATAATAAAATGAGTGAAGATTTTTTCGACATTGATTTCCCAAATTATAGTCCCGTGGAAATAAAACTAAAAAATGATGATGACTTCTTGAAAGTAAGAGAGACCCTATCCCGAATAGGTGTCGCATCCAAGAAAGAGAAAGTCCTGTATCAGTCCTGCCATATCCTACACAAACAGGGTAGGTATTTCATCACCCATTTCAAAGAGCTCTTTGCTCTTGATGGGAAGTCTGCTGACCTTAGCGAGAACGATTTGATGCGAAGGAACTCAATTGCAAAACTGCTCAGTGATTGGGGCCTGATTGAACTATGCAAACCGATTGCTGAAGAAAACTTGGCACCGATGAGTCAAATTAAAATTTTGCCGTTCAAGGAAAAGAACGATTGGACTCTAGTCACCAAGTACAACATCGGTAGAAAAAAGTAACAATTTTTTTTCGTTGCCCCTTGACACCAAAGGGATAAAGTGTTATATATAGCTAGTGTGTTGCCGGAAGGAACACATAACTTTAAAACATAACTCGCTGAAAAGGAGAACTAACATGGTCACACGCAGATTTGGTGTAGCTGATCTTGATAAATTCGTAGAACAATATCGTCCGTTTACAATTGGATTTGATCGGGTGTTCGACAATCTAAACACAGTCAGTACACTTGAAAGCAATTATCCTCCATACAATATTGTAAAACAGGACGATGAACATTTTGTCATCGAAATCGCAGGCGCAGGCTTTCGATCAGATGAATTCAATATCCACGTTGTACCGGAAGGCAACAAACTTGTTGTCCAAGGTGTGCAGGATCGTGGAGAAGATACAAAAGAGTATCTACACAAAGGCATTGGTGCTAGAAACTTTACACGGACATTCGCTCTGACGGATGACGTAAAAGTTGTAGGCGCAGACTTTGACGATGGAATGTTGTACATCTCATTGGAGAAGGTAGTGCCTGAAGAAAAGAAACCCAAAGAAATCGTGGTCAACAAAGGACAACCCCAATTCCTACAAGAAGGAGAGAAATGAAGACAAGTCATCAAGAGGTATTTCGTAAGTTCAACACGTTCGGCATTTATATTTTAACGCTGATCGTAACAACAACGATGGCATATAGTCTTTCCGCGATTGTCTAAAACGGAGAAAATTATGAGTGAAGAAGTGAATGAAGGAATGAGTAGTGCTGAGGTTGAAATCCCTGAACAAGATTGGCAGGATAAACAACCCCAGTGTCTAGGAGTCCATATCAACGGGAACCCATCTGACATGATTTGTTTCCTTACTGACGATAGTAAGGGTAACCGATGGATCATTGAGAACCCCGCTGAGATACATTATAAACAAGAAGAGACAGTAGAGGGTGGTGCAACGTACAAGATTGTATTCGTACCCGCGTCACCATCCAGTGAAGGAACTCTGTTCGTTCCTTTCGGCGAACTCAATTATGTCTTTGAACCAAAACCGGACATCAAGTCAGAATACATGAGTAAGTTTACTCACTCAAGCAATACAGAGACGAAACTAAAGCCTAATTTTGAGGGTTGACAATCGTACACTGTTTGTGATAAGATGTATTTTTATTGATGATTTTGGTTATGGTTAATGTCGAACTTCTACACTTACGCTTGGCAATACGGTAATTCTATATTAGTGCGAGGGGTGAGGAACGGGAAACGTTTTACGGAACGTCACCCATTCACCCCGACCCTGTATGTCAAGTCCTCAGAGCCCACTGAGTACAAATCTATCGACGGTCAAAGTTTGAAACCGATTCAGTTCGGAGACAACGGCGACTGCAAAGAGTTTATTGAAAACTACTCCAAGATAGAAAACTATCCTATCTATGGTCAGACCGATCTGACCTATCAGTATCTTTCTTCCATGTATCCCAATGATGTTTCGTTTGACATGAGTCAGATGAACATTCTCTCAATTGATATTGAGACAACTGCCGGTCACGGTTTCCCCGATGTTGAGAATCCAATCGAAGAGGTGTTGCTGATCTCCGTGATCAATAATGCCACCAAGGAAATCAACACTTGGGGTTCTGGTGAGCGGAAGTGTGTCTCCGATGAAGTCAAAGATTTGCCTGTCAACTATCACTATTGTAGTGATGAGTATGATCTGCTTCAACAATTCATGAAGTGGTGGGCTAGTGACTATCCTGATGTGGTCACTGGTTGGAACATGGAACAGTTCGATATGCCCTATCTGGTCAGTCGGATTGATCGTGTATTTGGTGGAGATGCCAAGAACAGTCTCAGTCCCTACAACATGACTCGTAAGAAGATGGTCAAGGGCCATAACAGAGAGATCATGAAGGTTGATATCAAGGGTGTCATCCAACTTGATTACATGGACTTGTACAAAAAGTTCACATACACATTCCAAGAATCATATCGACTAGACTACATTGCCGAAGTTGAACTTGGGAAGAACAAACTTGAATCTGTATTTGAAACTTTCCGCGAGTTTTATGAGAATGATTGGAACAGGTTCATCGACTACAACATCATTGATACCAAACTCGTTGACGAACTTGATGACAAGATGAAGTTCCTTGAGTTGATTATCACGATGGCCTATGACTGCAAGTGTAACTACAATGATATCTTTTCCTCGGTGCGTACATGGGACTGTCTGCTGTACAATCACCTGTTGGAAAAAAACATCATGATCCCCCAGAAGAAAGAACATTTCTCCAAGGGATTCCCAGGCGGTTATGTGCAAGAACCAAAGACAGGGAAATACAAGTGGGTTGTCTCTGTAGATGCAACGTCACTGTATCCATCAATCATCATGCAACACAATCTGTCGCCCGAGATGTTGGCAGAGAACCACAAACCGATTGATTGTACTGTCGAAAGTATTCTTGAACGCCGACATCAATTGAAACTAGATGACTCCGACTTGTCCATGGCTGCGAATGGATATCTCTATCGCAAAGACAAACAGGGTTTCATGGCAGAGATTACTCAGAAGTTTTTTGATGATCGCCAACGATACAAGAAACTGATGAAACAGGCTGAACAAGAGTATGAGGATACGAAGAATCCCGCACTCAAGAATGACATTGCCAAGTATCACAACTTCCAGATGGCACGAAAGATTCAGTTGAACTCTCTCTTTGGTGCGATTGGTAACAAGTGGTTCCGATACTTTGATGAACGGATTGCAGAGTCAATCACTCTGACGGGTCAGTTGATCATTCGGGATACTGCCAAAGTGATTGACGAATTCATGAACAAGTTTCTTGGCACAGAGGGTGAGGTGTACTCTTTCTATACCGACACTGACTCCTGTTATCTGACACTAGATACAATGGTGGAGAAACATCTGAAAGACAAATCATTCGATGAGATTATTGACATCCTCGACAAGTTTGTTGATCAGAAACTTGAACCAGTGATCAATGGCCGGATGCAAGAACTTGGCGATTACATGAATGTGTTTGACAAAAAAATTGTGTTCAAACGTGAAGGTATCGCTGATACTGGCATTTGGGTTGCAAAGAAAAGATATGCCATGAACGTATGGGACAACGAAGGTGTTCGATACAAGGAACCCAAACTCAAGGTGATGGGTTTGGAGATTGTTCGATCATCTACTCCCGCGCCTGTACGAGAATGGTTGAAGGATGCGGTAAGTCTATGTTTGAACCGAGACGAAAAAGACTTGCAAGATTATGTACAGGAAACGTGGGAAAAGTTCAAGGAATTACCCCCAGAAGATATTGCCTTCCCGCGTGGATGTAATAACATTGATAGATATGTGTCAAGGGAAACAGTGTACACCAAAGGAACTCCCATGCACGTTAGAGGTGCGTTGGTGTACAATCATTTGATTCGCACACAGAAGTTGGAACAGAAATACCAACTCATTCAAGATGGAGACAAGATTAAGTTTATCTATCTGAAGGAACCAAACCATGTCAGGGAAAACACTGTCGCTATGAATGGACTCATGCCGAAAGAGTTTGACTTGCACCGATATATTGATTATGATACACAGTTCCAAAAGGCTTTCATTGATCCGTTGAATACGATTGTTGAAAGTTTGAATTGGAACACCAAACCAGTTGCTACACTAGAGGGATTATTTGCATGAGCGTCTTAGATAAGTTAAAAAAGAATACCACAATTAAAGAGTCAGAAATTCTGTCTGACTCAAAGTTTTTCAATCAGAAAGATTTTATTCAGACTACTGTACCCGCACTGAATGTCGCGTTGTCCGGTAGGCTAGATGGTGGTATGAGTTCCGGTCTAACTGTTTTCGCCGGCCCATCAAAACATTTCAAGACTGCATTTGCCATGTTGCTCGCAAAGGCATATCTTGATAAATATGATGATGCAGTGATCCTGTTTTATGATTCAGAATTTGGTGCGCCGCAAGGATACTTTGATAGTTTTGGTATTGATACTGGACGAGTTGTTCACTCGCCTATCACTGACATTGAACAACTCAAACACGATGTAATGTCACAACTACAGAACCTTGAACGCGGTGATCGGGTCATGGTCATAGTGGATTCTGTTGGTAACTTGGCATCCAAGAAAGAAGTTGATGACGCAATCGACGGTAAGTCTGTTGCCGATATGACTCGAGCCAAACAGATGAAGTCTTTGTTCCGAATGATCACACCACATTTGACATTGAAAGATATTCCTGCCGTGGTTGTAAACCACACTTACAAAGAAATTGGCATGTTCCCCAAAGACATTGTTTCTGGTGGTACTGGCATTTACTACTCTGCCGATAATATCTTCATCATTGGTAGACAACAAGAGAAAAAAGGAACCGATGTTGTCGGATACAATTTTATCATCAATGTGGAAAAGTCGCGATACGTCCGTGAGAAATCAAAAATACCAATTGAGGTCTCGTGGGAAGGCGGGATTAGCAAGTGGAGTGGTCTGTTGGATATGGCTCTTGAGTCAGGGCATGTTATCAAACCATCAAACGGATGGTATCAGAACTCTAGTGACGATGATGCGAAGAAATACAGAACTAAGGACACATACACTAAGGAGTTCTGGTTGCCGATACTTCAAGACGAATCCTTTAATGAATGGTTGACCAAACGATATCTGATTTCTTCTGATTCTATTATGCAAGAAGAAGTTTCTGAGGAAGACATTGAAAATGCCTACAGCGACTTGTGATAGATGTGAGGGTCAAATAGACCTTGACAACGACCAAGCAATATGTTTTAATACTGATGGTGGCGGAGAAGTGTACATCTGCGAACCGTGTGTAGAAATTGTGAAGAGAGAATTTATTGATGAGATTAGAGAAACAAATATTATCGAATCTGATATTATGTGAAGACTATATCAGAAAAACTATTGCGTTTCTCAAGGAAGACTATTTCCTTGATGCCGAGTTTCGTTTGGTGTTCGGCACAATCCAACAACACTTTCAGAAATACAATCAAACTCCTTCAAAGAATGCCCTGTTGATATCTCTTCAAGAGAATCGACAGGTCACTGAAGAACTCTACGGTAAATCGGAAGAACTGATCAACTCTTTGAATGAGATCGAACCTGATCAGGATTGGCTAGTTGATCAAACCGAAAAGTTTTGTAAAGACAAGGCAGTGTACAACGCCATCATGCAGTCTATTCAGATCATTGATGGTCAGGACAAACTACACACCGTAGATTCTCTGCCGAGTATCTTGTCCGATGCCTTGGGTGTCGGTTTCGATAATCACGTTGGTCACGATTATGTGGCTGATGCGGAACTGCGATACGATTTCTATCACCGAGAAGAAGAAAAACTTCCATTTGATCTGGATTACTTCAACAAGATCACTGAAGGTGGTCTGAGTAACAAAACTTTGAATGTTGCACTCGCTGGAACGGGTGTTGGTAAGTCCCTCTTCATGTGTCACTGTGCTGCATCTTCTATCGCGCAGGGTAAAAATGTATTGTACATCACCTTGGAAATGGCAGAGGAACGCATCGCAGAACGTATCGACGCCAACATGATGAACGTTCCTATCACCGATCTCCGCGATTTATCTAAGAAGATGTTTGATGATCGTGTGGATAAGATTAAGAACAAGATTGATGGTAGATTGATCATCAAGGAATATCCCACTGCCTCTGCTCACGTTGGACATTTCCGCACACTGCTTGAAGAACTGAAAGTCAAACAGGATTTTAAACCAGATATCATCTATGTTGACTACCTAAATATATGTGTGAGTCAACGACTCCGTGGCAATGTCGGTGCAAATTCGTACACCATTGTCAAAAGTATTGCAGAAGAATTGCGTGGACTGGCTGTTGAGTTTGATGTGCCGATTGTGACTGCCACCCAGACAACTCGTGGTGGATATAACAACAGTGATGTTGATTTGACCGACACTTCAGAATCTTTCGGTCTCCCTGCCACTGCTGATTTGATGTTCGCCCTGATTTCCACTGAAGAGTTGGAACAACAGGGTCACATCATGGTGAAACAATTGAAGAATCGTTACAGTGATCCTACTCGTAACAAACGATTCATGATTGGTGTGGATCGTGCCAAGATGAGACTGTACGATTTGGATGAAGAGGCACAACAAGACATTCATGATTCTGGTCAAGAAGATAATGGGCCAGTGTTTGATAACAGTTCTTTTGGTTCACGCTCAAACTTGGGTTCTATAAAGATATAAATAAAAGTATGTTAAGTAAACTATTATTAGGTGTTGTTTTGACGGGTGGTGTAGCAGGATACTTCTACTACAACCAAACCCAAGCAGAGCTCATTGAGCTCCGTGAATATAACATGGCGTTGGAACTACAAGTCAAAACACAAAATGACACCATAGACAAAATGTCTACCCAATACGAAACCCAGATGAAGGCGTTTGGTGAGTTGAATAGTAAGTTTCAAGAGGCAGAAGCGGAGATGAGTAGATACCTAGATATTTTCCGTAGACATGATCTCAGTAAACTTGCGGCTGCAAAACCTGGCCTGATTGAACCGAGAGTAAACAATGCGACAAAAGATGTGTTTGACAGTTTGGAAACCGATAGCACTTTTGAGTTCGATAGTAATCCTTAGTGGATGCTCTCTGCTGACCCCCGCCCCAAGAGAGGTGGAAATCAGGACAGTAGAACTCAAAATTCCGATCCAACATCCTCCCATGCCGAGACCAATCGACATGAAGGAACCTAAGTGGTATGTTGTCTCCAACAAAAATCTGGAAGAATTCTTAGAACGAATTGAAAATGAGTCTGGTACGATGGTGTTCATGGCCATGTCAGTGCCAGATTATGAACTGATGGCATACAATCTCCAAGAGATTAAGCGGTATGTCAAAGAAACAAAAGAAGTTGTAGTATACTACCGAACCGTGACCGACCCTGATGATGAAAAAGAGGTAGAAGAAGAGACTCAAGACGAGTCATCACTCATGCAAACGTTGAAGGAGAGAGTCAGTGGCGGAAGAGGAAATGAAAACGAGTGAACGGTTACCAGCAGACGTAAACGGAGATGGTAAAGTTGACGAAGAAGAAAAGAGAATGTATCTTGAATTCAAGCGTAAAGAACTTGAAGACCAAGATGCAATGCGTGATTCTCAACGCAAGATGGCTTGGTTTGCACTTGGAGGCATGTTGTTATATCCTTTTGCTGTGGTCGTCGCGTCTTTGGCAGATTTAGACAACGCTCAAAAAACTCTGGGTGACATGGCCCCAACATACTTTGTCGCAGTTGCCGGTATAGTTGCTGCATTTTTTGGCGCACAGGCATTTACTAAGAAATAAAATGTTATACTTTGAAATCGCGACAAGACTTTATCCAAGACAAGTGAAGAGAATACGGGATATCGCTACGGATCGCGGCACAGTATACTCGGATCACATCTCAGAAGGTGATGATACTAATTTAGGTATCTGCCGTCTAGCCGATAGAGATGCAAACATAGATGCTCAGGTGAGAAGTCTTTTTAACGCTGACCCAACCGAGGTTACTCTTATGAGAATCAAGGCGGGTCATGAAGTTGTTCCCCATGTTGACGGCGAACAGTATGGCAGAATGACATCAGTTGTTTTTCCACTGATCCCCGCAGGAACAAAAAAGTATGCACCCTGTACCATGTATATGGAAGCTGGTACATTTGATCTGCCGTGGGTTCCCTGTTATGCGTTCAACACTCAGATCAAACATGGGGTTAAGAACAACGAATATGACCGATACAATCTTCAGCTCTGGTTCGACATGCCAATCGTGGAATTTTTTGAACTTTATCAGTCAGGACAGTTG
>MDTE01006137.1_pt1 | contig 23981 bp, 19 predicted proteins | sample 811231 | NCBI WGS metagenome assembly MDTE01 (sample SAMN05326651, study PRJNA326480) | marine metagenome | isolation source: seawater | place: Indian Ocean: Red Sea | collected 2010 | reverse complement strand
AGACTTCCACTAAATGACAGATATGACAAAATGTTGAATTCTCCTATTGCAGATATGCAGAATATTACTAATGGAAGAGGTCCTGGTTCTATTACTGCAGCACAGTTCTTACAGAGATTTGTAAATAAAGTTCCATGGGCACACCTCGATATTGCTGGTACTACCTGGACTAAACAGCCACTACCAACCTCTCCAAAGGGCGCAACAGCTTTTGGTGTTAAGCTGTTAAATAGATTTGTATCTAAATACTATGAGGGCAAATAATGGCAATAGAGAGAACTTTTTCAATTATCAAACCCGATGCGGTTGAGCGAAATAAAATTGGTGAAATTACAGCTATGCTTGAGTCTGCTGGCTTAAGAATTGTTGCGTCTAAAAGGATTCTATTAGACCAAAATAAAGCAGCCTCTTTTTATGGGGTACATTCTGACAAGCCTTTTTTTCAAAGTTTGTGTGATTTTATGTGCTCAGGTCCTATAGTAGTCCAGGTTCTTGAAGGAGAAAATGCAATTCAAAGAAATAGAGAAGTAATGGGAGCAACTAATCCAGAAGAAGCTGCTGAGGGAACGATTAGAAAAAAATTCGCTTTATCTCTAGAAAAAAATTCTGTGCATGGGTCAGATAGTCCTGAAAATGCAATAATTGAAATAAATCACTTTTTTGATAAATCAGATATTATTTCGTAAGTACTAACTTAATAGCTTTGGGATATATTATATGTTCCTCTCTTAAAACTTTCATAGCAATAGATCTTTCTGTATCCTCAGAATTAATATTAACTTCTTTCTGAAGAATAATTTTTCCTCCATCCATTTCTTGGTTTACATAATGCACAGTGCAACCTGTTTTAGTTTCGTTGTTCTCTAGAACGCGTCGATGGGTATTAAGTCCTTTATATTTTGGAAGTAATGATGGATGTATGTTTAAAATTTTATTAGGGAAATTATCAATTATTTTTTTTGATAATATTTTCATATATCCTGCTAAACAAATAAGTTGTAGATTGTAGGGCTTTAATAATTCGATAATCCTTTCTTCATATTCTTCAGTATTTTTAAAATTATTATAATCAAGAGTAATTACCTTTAGATTGTTTTCCTTTGCAATTTTTAAACCAGTAGCATTTTCATTATTTGAAAAAACAATTTTTATTTCCCCTGGAAAATCATCTTTTTTACATGCTTTGATGATTGAATTTAAATTTGAACCACGTCCAGATATGAAAATGCCTATGGAGTGCTTAATCATTAAAATCTAATTTGCCGATATAATTAATTTTTTTATTTACAATTTTAGATTTTACTAAATTTCCAATTATGGTGTATTTAAGTTTATAATTTTTAATAACTTTATCAAATTGATTGAACTTTATTCTGTCTATGATTACTATCATACCATATCCGCAATTAAATGTTCTTAACATTTCGTTTTGAGTTACGCCAAAACTTTGTATCCATTTAAATATTCTTGGTATTTTAAATTTATCTAAATTTATTTTTGCTGAAATATTATCACTTAATGACCTCGGCAAATTTTCTGTTAATCCACCACCAGTAATATGCGCGCATGTTTTAATAATTCTTTTAGAATACATTTCAAGAATTGGATTTACATATATTTCTGTCGGTTTAAGTAATAGTTCACCAATAGTTTTATTTTTTTCTATTTTTCTATTTAATTTTATTTTATTTTCTCTAATTATTTTTCTTACAAGAGAGTAGCCATTTGAGTGAAGGCCTGATGACGAAATTCCAATAATAAGATCATCTTCTCTTAATTTTGCATTAGTTTTAGCAGCCCCACTTTTAACTCCTACGCAAAATCCTGCAAGATCATATTTATCATTTGAATAAATTCCTGGGTGTTCTGCTGTTTCTCCCCCCAGCAATGAACAATTTGACTCTTTACATCCTTGAATAATCCCCCGTATAATTTCTTTACCTTTTGTTATGTCAAGTTTTCCAGTTGAAATATAGTCTAAGAAAAAAAGAGGTTTAGCCCGATCAACAATTAAGTCATTTACACACATGGCAACCAAATCGATGCCAATAGTCTTATGATTTTTCATCATATTGGCAATCTCAATTTTTGTTCCAACTCCGTCAGTTGCGCCAACAAGTATTGGATTTTTAATTTTTGGATCAAGGACAAATTGACCTGAAAAGCCACCAATACTGGATTTTTTAAGTTTTTTATCTTTTTGAATTATTTTTTTAATTTCAGATACAAATTTATTACCTTTATTTATGCTTACGCCTGAACTTGAGTATGATAGCTTCTTCATTTAAATTCCTTATATATGATTTTTAATATCTATACTAAGCAAATAAGCTTCATAATTATTTTTTTATGTAGTCAATTTAATTCAGACCTTGCCGCTGAAAATATAGATTTCTTTTCGTCATTTGACATTAAGATAAATTTGCCATTTTCAAATGATACAGATATTAGAAATATTGCAATATCTAAAGCTGAGGAATTAGCCTTTAAAAGAGTTTCAGTCAAATTACTTACACCAGAAGATTTTATGAAATTAAATGAGCTTAAAAATATTGATATTTCTTATTTTGTGGAAAGCATTGAATTTATTGATGAGAAAATTTCAACAGAAACATACCTTGGTGTGTTTAATGTGTATTTTAATCCTTTTCGTTTAAAAGAGTTCTATCATTCAAATTCACTGATATTTTCTGAAGTTAGCTCTCAAAATATTAAAACAAATGTAGCATTTTCTAATTCTAATGAATTTTTTATTCTCTTCAATTTGTGGAATACAGAATGGAAAAAAATACAGAATATAGGAAAAAAAATTAATTTAGATATTCAGACATTTTCACAGACTGAAATGAACAGTATCAGTTTATCAACATTTTTAGAAAATAAGAATATTGAAGGTAATGCTTTAAGCGATGAATTGGATTTAATATCAATATGGTGTAGTCCTTTTTATGAAAATTTAAACGAGTTGAGATTTGATGTAATAATTAAGCTAAACTTAAATCAAAAAGAAAAAATAATTAGAAAAAGTTATGTATCTGATTATTCTTTATTTAAAGATGATATATTTACACCATTAATTGAGGACATCAATAATGAACTTTTACTTGCATGGATAAATGTTACAAAACCATCTGATGAAATTTATAGATTTAAATTTATTTACGATATTGAAAATATAAGTGATTGGGTAGAATTACAAAATCGTCTTCAGACAGTAAATCTTCTAGTAAAATATCGACCATCTTCATTTACTTCAAAAAAGATCGAGGGTTATGTTGATTTTTTAGGAAATGAAGACAAGTTTGTTCTCGTTCTAACTCAGAATAAAATAAAAGCAGTTAATCTTGGCGAGTTTTATAAAATTTCTTTAAATGATTAAAAATTTACCTAATATTATTTCAATTTACCGTCTAGTAACAATACCATTTGTTGCATGGTTTCTTCTTGAAGAATTATATGCATATGCCGCTATCTTTACACTTTTGATTGCTGCAAGCGATTTTTTAGACGGATTGCTAGCGAGATATTTAAACGTGGAAAGTGAGCTTGGTTCTTATTTAGATGCAATTGCTGACAAGGCGTTTGTAATTTCAATTTTCATTGTTATTGGTAATCTCAAATTACTGCCCGTATTCATAATTATAATAATAATCTCGAGAGATATAATTATTATGGGATCATTTGCTGTTGCTTTTTTAGTTGGAAAAAAGTTAGATGTAAGGCCAGCTAAAATAAGCAAATTAAATACTTTCTTTCAATTTTGTCTTGCGATAACGACTATGCTTACAAATATAGATGGATATAATAAATTCATTATAGAATTAAGAGCGCATGAAGTATTAATTTTTATTGTACTAGCGTGTACAATCATATCCCTAATAAACTATATAAATTATTGGGTAAAAAATATTAACTAAATGGAAAAAGGACAATTAATCTTTAATTTAGGAAGCATAGAAACATATGACCCACAAGACTTTTATATCAGTAAAAGTAATTTTAATGTATCTGCTTTACTGAAATCAAATAAAGACTGGTATAATAGATCTGCTGCCATTTATGGAGCAAATAAATCAGGCAAAACTCATTTATTGAATATATGGTCCGTCTATAACAAAGCTCATTTAATTAATTGTATCGATGTTCAAAATTGGCATGATCTTTCATATGATACAAATTTAGCTATAGATGATTTTCATAAACTGAGAGATGAAGAGGATTTTTTCCATTTTTATAATAGTTTAATTTCAAATAAAAAATCAATTTTAGTAACAGTTGATATAAACTCAAATTTTAAAATTAAATTAAAAGACTTACAGTCAAGGTTTAAATCTTTTACCTCTTCAATAATAGAAGATCCAGAGGACGATCTCTTAAAAGCAATAATTATGAAATACTTTAGTAATGCACAGGTACAAGTTGATAAGAATGTGATCGAGTATTTATTAAAGAGAGTGGATCGTGATTATCAAAAATTATATAATATTCTTGAAAAAATAAATAATTTATCCATGCAAAGAAAAGCAAAAATAACGATACATCTTATTAGAGACTTAGTGACCTAACATAACTCATAAAGACATCTAATTTTTGATCATTTTTATTTTTGCCTTTTTTTAATTCATTTAGCCTGTTTTTACTTGCCCTAACTAGATTCTTATCAGAAACAATCCAATTACGAGGAAGATTATCTTTTTGGGCGTAAATTTCTCTCCATTCAGCAAATTTTTTAACAAGTGTTTTTTCACTCTTTGAAAAATTTTTAATTTTTATTCTCTTAAATGATTTTTTTACGTTATGAATATCCGAAGTATCTAGATAGTCATTTATTGTTTTTTTTATTTTTTTTACAAGGTTTTTTTTCCTGATATTATGCATTAAAATAACATAAATTTTAGGAAGATAATACACATCGTTTATTGCATAAATAATTTGTTCAGTAGATAAGGGTCTCTTTGTCCAATCAGATACTTGATGTTTTTTTGAGAGTTTGATTTTGAATAGCTTATCTACTAAGCTATTATATCCAATCGTTTGCCCTCCATAAATTGAATTATAAGCAATTTGAGTATCAAAAACATTTATTACGCTAATTTCAAAAGCATAATTTAACACTTCAATGTCTTGTCTGGCAGAGTGGATGACTTTTAATATCTTTGTTGACTGTAATATTTTTTTAAAATTTTCGAAGTCCATTTTTTCCTTTGACAATACATCAATTAGAAATTCTTTCCTTTGAGTTTTGATTTGAATAGTGCACAAAATTGGCCAATATGTATTATCTCTTTTGAATTCAGTGTCTAAGAAGATAATTTTATGCTTATTCAATAAATTGCACAGCTTATTTAGTGATTTATTATCTTGGACTATTTTCATAAATCAAATTATATATGATCCTTAATAAAAAGTATGGGTAAATATAGAACACACAACTGTAATGAGCTTAGATTAAATGATGCTGGCATTAAAGTGTCACTTGCTGGGTGGATTAACAGAAAAAGAGATCATGGCAATGTGCTATTCATTGACTTAAGGGATCATTATGGCGTTACACAATGTGTAATTGAAAAAACAAATACTATATTAATAAATTTAGTAGACAGCCTAAGAGTTGAGTCTGTTATTAAAATTGATGGTAAAGTGATAAAAAGGGAGCAGGATACAATAAATAATTCACTGAACACAGGGACAATTGAGATTGCAGTTGATAGTGTAGAAGTATTATCCGAGGCAAAGGAGTTGCCCATGCCTGTTTTTGGAGAAAATGACTACCCTGAAGAAATAAGACTAAAATATAGATTTCTTGATATTCGAAGAGAGGAATTGCACAAAAATATAGTCCTAAGATCTTCAATTATTTCTCATATAAGAAAGCTTATGTCTGACTCTGGTTTCCTAGAAATGCAAACACCAATACTTACTGCTTCTAGTCCAGAAGGCGCTAGAGATTATTTGGTACCAAGCAGAATTCACCCAGGAAAATTTTACGCTCTACCTCAGGCCCCTCAGCAATTTAAACAATTAATTATGGCTGGAGGATTTGATAAGTATTTTCAAATAGCCCCTTGCTTTAGAGATGAGGACGCAAGAGCAGATAGAAGCCCAGGAGAATTTTATCAATTAGATATGGAAATGGCATTTGTTGAGCAAGATGATGTATTTAATGCTATTGAGCCTGTTTTACACTCTGTATTCACAACCTTTTCTGATTTTAATGTTACCGATACACCTTTTCCAAGAATTACATACACCGATGCAATGAAAAATTACGGAACAGACAAGCCTGATCTCAGAAATCCAATCAATATTTTTAATTTTACTGAAGAATTTAATGACAAAAAAGTTGAATTTAGTGCATTTAAAAAAATTATCAAAGAGGGAGGTGAGGTAATTGGCATACCAGCACCTGACTCGAGTCAGAAGCCCAGAAGTTTCTTTGATAATTTAAATAACTGGGCAAGAAAAGAAATGAATGCCGCTGGTTTAGGTTATATTGTTTTTGATAAAAGTTCTTCTGGCGTTGAGGGAAAAGGGCCTATTGCAAAATTCATACCCTCTGAGACTCAAGGATTGATTTTAAAAAAAGCAGGCCTTAAAGCCGGCGATTCCATTTTCTTTGCATGTGCCAAAGGAAAAGAAGTTTATGACATTGCCGCTGCAGCTAGAGATAAAATTGCAAAAGACCTGGACCTGGTTGAAAAGGGAGTATTTAAGTTTTGTTGGATTGTTGACTTTCCAATGTACGAAAAAGATAGAGAAACTGGAAAAATTGATTTTAGCCATAATCCTTTTTCAATGCCACAAGGAGGGCTGGAAGCGCTTAATGAGTTAGACCCTTTAAATGTATTAGGTTATCAATATGATATTGTTTGTAACGGCGTGGAACTATCTTCAGGCGCAATACGAAATCATGTACCAGAGATAATGTATAAGGCTTTTGAAATAGCTGGTTATAGTAAAGACGAAGTTCATGAAAAATTTGGTGGAATGATAAACGCCTTTACTTACGGCGTGCCTCCACATGGCGGCATCGCACCAGGAATTGATAGAATAGTCATGTTATTAGCTCTAGAAAAAAATATTCGTGAAGTAATATTGTTTCCAATGAACCAACAAGCTCAGGATCTTATGATGCTAGCACCAGCTGAAGTTGATAAAATTACAATTGATGAGTTGAATTTAGAAGTCAAACCAACTGATGAATAAATTATGAGCAGCCAGTTGTGGCACCACAGGTGTCACATTTTAAGCAAGTACCATTTCTAACAAGAGTAAACGAACCACATTCAGGGCAAGCATCGCCTTCATAGCCCATCATTCTTGCAGCTTGAACTCTACTCATAGATTGATCAGATGTTGAACCTACACTTGCTGTGGCACCATTTGGCGCTTGTCCAGTTGATACAGTCTCCATATTTCCATTTGAACTAACTACCGAAAGTCCATCCTGCCCCCTCAAGTAACCTTGACTTGAGACTTTTTTAACAAGCTTCCATGGAATTTCATTACTTTTTAATACACCTTCTTCTGCGCCAGTTCCGAGGGAAAAATCAACATCTGTATTGTCAGCATGCGCTAAATCATTCCTTCCCAGGTAGGAAACAGCGAGTTCTCTGAATACGTAATCTAAAATAGATGTTGCATTTTTAATTCTATTATTGCCTTGAACTACCCCTGCAGGGTCAAATCTAGTAAAGGTATAGGCCTCCACATACTCTTCCAGTGGGACCCCGTATTGAAGACCAATTGATATTGCAATTGCAAAATTATTCATCAGACTTCTTAAGAAAGCACCCTCTTTGTGCATATCGATAAATATCTCTCCTAAGCTTCCATCTTCATATTCTCCAGTGTGAAGATAAACCTTATGACCTCCCACTATGGCTTTTTGGATGTAACCTTTTCTTCTATCAGGCACCTTATTTCTTGAACCGTAAACAACTGAATTCACGGCCTCTTTGGCTACAGCAATTGTTTTATCAATTTGACTCTCTACTTGCTCAATTTGTTCTTCAAAGTCTTCTTCATCAACAAGTTTCGAAGCCAGCGGTTGGCTTAGTTTAGAACCATCACGATAAAGAGCATTTGCTTTAGTTCCTAGTTTCCATGATAGAAGATATGCTTCATTGCAATCTTCTACATCAGACTCAGCAGGCATATTGATAGTTTTCGATATTGCTCCAGAAATAAATGGTTGAGCCGCTGCCATCATTCGTATATGACTTTCAACTGACAAGTATCTTTTTCCAATTCTTCCGCATGGATTTGCACAATCGAAAACTGCTAGATGATCGTCTTTAATATGCGGTGAACCCTCTAAAGTCATAGTACCGCAACAAAATGTATTTGCTTCATCGATTTCATCATTTGTAAAACCTAAAGCACTTAACATATTGAAATTCATGTCAGTAAGCTGCTCTTCAGAAAAGTTTAGTTTTTCTGTACAAAAATCTATCCCAAGAGTATATGAATTAAAAGAAAATCTAATATCAAAAACATTCTTTAAATTCTGTTCTAGAAGTTCAATTTGTTCATCTTCAAAACCTTTTTCTTTTAATGTTTCATGATTAATTGAAGGCGCATCCTTAAGTGTACCATGGCCAACAGCATAATTAATTGTCTCTTCAATTTCATCTTCTGTATATTGTAATTGCTTTAATGCCTCTGGAACTGTTCTATTTATAATCTTAAAATAACCACCTCCGGCAAGTTTTTTGAATTTGACCATTGCGAAATCAGGCTCAATACCAGTTGTATCACAGTCCATTACAAGACCAATAGTTCCAGTTGGCGCTATTACTGTTGTTTGTGCATTTCTAAAACCAAACTTTTGACCATTCTCATAAGCTTGATCCCAAGCATTTTGAGCTTCCATTCCTAAGTTTGTATCTCTTAAATCTTCAACAAGAAATGGTACGGGATTAATGTGCAAACCTTCATACTCGTCAGTTTTACCATATGCAGCTCTTCTGTGGTTTCTAATTACACGAAGCATATTTTTAGAATTTTGTTGATAGCCAGGGAATGGGCCTTGCTCTGATGCAATCTCGGCTGAAGTCGCATAAGAAATGCCGGTCATTAAAGCTGTTATTGCCGCACAGTTTGCTCTTCCTTCTTCACTATCGTAGGCAACGCCCTTAGACATTAAGTAACCTCCTAAATTTGCATATCCAAGACCTAGCGTTCTGTACTCATAAGAGAGTTTTGCTATTTCTTTAGATGGAAATTGAGCCATCATTACTGAAATTTCCAGTATTAATGTCCATATTCTTACAGCATGTTTGAACAAGTCTGTATTTAAACATTTATTTTCATCCATAAATGTCATCAGGTTTAGAGAGGCCAAGTTACAAGCTGTATTGTCTAAGAACATATATTCTGAGCATGGGTTTGAAGCTCTAATTTCTCCACTTTCTGGGCACGTGTGCCAGTCATTAATTGTTGTATGAAACTGAATACCAGGATCGGCGCAGGCCCAAGCTGAATACCCAACTTGATTCCAGAGGTCTTTTGCTCTAACTGTTTTGCTTACTGAATTGTCAATTCTATTAATTAATTTCCAATCTTTGTCTTCAATTACAGCATTCAAGAAATCATCAGTAACTCTGACTGAGTTATTTGAGTTTTGACCAGAAACAGTAACATAGGCCTCCGAGTCCCAATCAGCGTTGTATGTTTCAAACTCTATTGATTTGTATCCTTGTTTTGCGAAATGTATGATCCTTTGAATATAATTCTCAGGAACTTCATTTTTTCTTGCAGAAATTATCTCTCTTTTGAGTGCAGGGTTTTTAGTGGGCTCAAAACAACTTTCGCCATCTGCCTCACAGTTATGGCAAGCATTCATAATGTTTTTTAGATGCTTTGAACATATTTTTGATCCAGTAACAATGGATGCAACTTTTTGTTCTTCCGTAACTTTCCATTTAATAAACTCTTCAATATCAGGGTGATCTATATCTACTACAACCATTTTCGCAGCTCTTCTTGTAGTACCTCCTGATTTAATTGCCCCCGCAGCTCTATCGCCAATTTTAAGAAAGCTCATCAGACCAGATGATTTTCCTCCACCAGATAAGCCTTCAGAAGAGCCTCTTAGGTTTGAGAAGTTTGTTCCAGTACCTGATCCATATTTAAACAGTCTCGCTTCACGTACCCATAAATCCATTATACCACCATCGTTTACCAAATCATCATCTATGCTTTGAATAAAGCATGCATGCGGTTGAGGTCTCTCGTAAGAGCTTGAGGATCTTGTTAGCTTTCCAGTTTCATGGTCAACATAAAAATGACCTTGAGAAGGGCCATCAATTCCATAGGCCCAATTTAATCCTGTATTGAACCATTGAGGACTGTTTGGTGCAACCATTTGATTAGCAAGCATGTAACGAACTTCATCAAAGAAGGCTTTTGCATCATCTTCTGATGAAAAATAATCACCTTTCCATCCCCAATATGTCCATGCACCCGCAAGTCTATCAAAAACTTGCTGTGAACTTGTTTCTGATGTGTATGTTACTTCTCCTTCACTGTCGTCAGCAATTCTTGGGGCAAGCCAGGATGGAACATTTTTCTCATCAGTTCGTTTAAGTTTTGATGGGACTCCAGCTTTTCTAAAATATTTTTGAGAGAGAATATCACTTGCGACTTGACTCCATTGTTCTGGAACCTCAAAATTTTCCAATTTAAATACGAGAGATCCATCAGGATTCACAATCTCACTTGAAACCTTTTTAAAATTTATATTTTCGTATGGTGATTGATTAGCAGTTGTAAATTCTCTATTTATTTTCATTATTTTCCCTTCTAAAATAAAGTCATTTTAATAGACGAGCTTTAAAAAAACCAAAATTGTTAATTTTAATGGTCTCGACCGTAAATTGTGCCAGAATGCTAAATGAGTAACTTTCTAGATTATTGATAATTTATTATTTGAAAAATTAAGTCAACATATTGTACAAAAAAAATTACAAACCACTACATGATGTAAAAATAATGTGATTAAATAAAAAAAAATTAATAATTTCAATAGTTTAACTAAATAAGATAATTCACCTTTTGTTGAAAAAACTGTTAATTTAATTAAATAGATAATTTAGGTATGCTTAAACAAATATTTACTTGGTGGAATGGCCAAACTTTTGGAACCAGAATATGGTCATTTTTTAATGGAGTCATGGTTGGAACAGATGATTATGAAAATCAGTATTTCAAAAATAAAGACGACTCAAAACGCTGGGTCATATACAGTGGTCAAGTTGAATCTACAAAGGTAAGCCCTGAATGGAACAATTGGTTAAGGTTTACTTCATCGAATATTCCATCCGATTTGAAGAAGTTTAATTGGCAAAAAGATCATATTCCTAATTTTACGGGCACACATAAAGCCTATAGCCCAGAAATGAGTCAAAATAATACCAAGACAGCAAGTAAAATAAACGATTATAAAAAATGGAGTCCTGACAATTCATAAAATTAAAATTAAAATATTTGTTTTCACCTTCACATTTATATTTCATCTAAATGCACAAAATATAGACGTTGCACCTTTATTAAACTTAGACGAGGTGCAGCCCTCTTATGATGAGGAAATAATGCACAAAGATAATTCATTAATGAATGATTTGGATGATCGCTCTGATTCAACTGAAAATAAGCTTGAAGAATCTTTTGCGGTAATAAGTATGTTAAATAAGATTACTGCTGAAGTAAGAGTTATGGATATTAAATTAAAACAATTCTATAAATTTGAAGAACTAAAAATTTACGCAATTGATTGTTATAACAGTGAACCATTTGAAAAAAAGGAAACCGCTGTGTACTTGAATATTTATAAAGAAAAATCTATGGACAAAATATTTAATGGCTGGATGATTAAATCTTTGCCATCGATTTCATCAATGGAGCATCCAATCTACGATATTTGGGTTAATGACTGCAAGAAACTATAAATTTTGAATATTATTTTCTAGCCAATTAATTGCAACACCACCTTTTTTAAATTCATTCGATGAAAGAATTTTTTTGTGTAATTCGATATTTGTTTCAATTCCATCAATGACAATTTCGTTTAATGATCTCAATGCTCGTTTGATTGCATGATTTCTCGTTCTGCCAGTAACAATCAATTTAGCAAGTAAATTATCGTAATAATGTGGAACATTATAGCCAGAGTAAATAAATGTATCCAATCTAATGCCATTTCCTGCTGGCGGGTGATACATTTTTATTTTTCCTGCCGATGGTTTAAAATCAATTGAATTTTCTGCATTTATTCTACACTCTATTGAATGACCTAATGGTTTAATGTTTTCCTGGGTTGTGAATATTTTATCACCTGAGGCTACGCATATTTGCTCTCTAACTAAGTCAACTCTAGTTAGCATCTCAGTAATGGGATGCTCAACTTGAAGTCGTGTATTCATTTCCATAAAGTAAAATTCATTTCCGTCAAATAAGAACTCTAATGTGCCTAAGCCAAGGTAACCCATCTTTTCCATGGCATCGATACAGATTTTAAATAAAGCTTGTTTTTTTGCTTCATCAATGTGAGGAGCCAATGCCTCTTCAACTACTTTTTGATTTCTGCGCTGTACTGAGCAATCTCTCTCATGCAAATGAAGGTAGTTGCCATGGGTGTCACATATCACCTGAATTTCTATGTGTCTCGGAGAGTCTATAAACTTTTCAATATAAATTGAGTCGTTTCCAAAAAAAGATAGTGCTTCCTGTTTGATTATTGGAAGGGCCTTTTTAAGTTCTTTTTCATTACTTACAACCTTCATGCCTCTGCCACCGCCTCCAGCACTAGCTTTCAATAAGACTGGAAAACCAATTTTTTCGGAAGTTTTAATCGCATCTAATTCATTTTTTATTTCATCTTCAGATCCAGGAACCGTTGGAACTCCAAATTTTTTCATTATTTTCTTAGCTTCGATTTTGTCACCCATCATTTCTATGTGTGAGAATTTTGGCCCAATAAAAGTAAGCTTATGATCATCTAACATTTTCGCAAATGACGCATTTTCAGATAGAAATCCATAACCGGGATGAACTGCTTGCGCTCCAGTAATTTCACAAGCTGCTATTATAGCATGCGAATTTAGATAACTTTTGTTAACAGGATTTGGGCCAATGCAAACGCTTTCATCGGCAATCCGAACATGCATTGATTCAGTGTCAGCTTCGCTATGTATAGCTACTGTAGAAATACCCAATTCTTGACAAGCTCTATTTATTCTAACCGCAATTTCACCTCGGTTAGCAATAAGTACTTTATCAAACATTTATCCTATAAGCATTAATGGTTGACCAAACTCAACAGCTTGTTCGTTCTCAACAAGTACTTTAATGACTTTACCTTGTAGATTTGACTCAATGGGGTTCATTGTCTTCATTGCTTCTATAATGAGCAGAGTTTGTCCAGTCTTAACCTGATCTCCAATATTAACAAATTTATTTGCTCCTGGTTCTGGCTGCAAATAAATTGTGCCCACCATAGGAGATTTTATTGTCCTTGGGTCATTTTTAAAGTCAGTACCGTTATCACCATCAGCATTATTTGCTTGGACTGTTGATGTAGTTTGTACCGGCTGAACAATTGAACCTTTTGTAACTGATACTGAAAAGTCTCCATCAGTATAATTAATACTACTTAAATTTAAATCATCTAAAATTTTAGCTAAGTCTTCTATTGGCTTTCGATCAATTGCTTTATTGGATTTTTTGCTCATCTCATATATCTTCTATATTAATTTCATCATTCCATCAACTGCTAGCAAATAGCTATTAGGTCCAAAGCCACATATGACGCCATTAACACCCCTGCTAATGTAAGAGTGATGTCTGAACTCTTCTCTCTTAAATAGGTTTGATAAGTGTACTTCAATCTTGGGAATTTCAATTGACAAAAGGGCGTCTAAAATTGCTACAGATGTATGAGATAAAGCTCCAGCATTAATTATTATGCCATTAAACATACTTTTAGATTTCTGTATACAATCTACAATCTCACCTTCAGAATTGGACTGAAAGAATTCTAACTTAATATCAAATTTCATTTTAATGCTATGGTCCGTCATTCGACGATGAATTTCGTCAAGTGTCATCGTGCCATAAACATCAGGTTCTCTATCTCCTAATAGATTTAGATTAGGACCATCTATACAACGTATTAATTTTTGTGACATATATTATTATAATAATTATTCTGTTTCCAATAAGGTATTTTTCTCTAAAATTTCTATAAGATCATAAGATCGATACCACTCAGGTGTATTTTCTTCAATATTTTTAAGTGCTTTTGACGCAAAATCATAGGATAATTTTTTTTCACCTATCAAAAAATACCTTTCAGCAGTTGCATAATTTGCAAGAGGTATTTCACCAATATCCGCATAAGCTCTAGCAAGTAAATACCAAGAATGTGCGTTATTTTTATTTATTCGAATAGATTTCCTAAGAAAATTGATACTTTCTTTTGATTTTTCAAAATTTTCGTAAGAGAGTAGATAATTACCAAGAATCATTAAATATAAATCGTTAACTTCTTCGATTTCCACAATTGCTTGTTTTTGTAATAAAGTAGCTTCCTCATAATTATTATTGGCATAATAGATTTCTCCTAACAACTCTTTATAGTACGGATTTTTAGGGTTTCTTCTGATTAATTTTTTCAGACTACTAACTGACTTACCATGTTCTCCTTGAAAATAATTTGCTACTGCAGTTGCATACAAATCCTTATCTGTGTTGGAATTATATATAGCTTTAGTTTCATCATAAGGGTGTGTAAAGCCGTGTATTTTAGCTTTTACAAGTTCAAACCTATCGCTTAATAGTTGATTGTTAGGATGGTCACACCCTAATGAATAATCAATTGTATTACTAATCCAATTTTTTCTATTTTCTATTAATGGATGAGTTGATCTGTAATTTTGAGTTTTGCTAATATTCCTGAAATCGAAGTTTTCCATTTTATCAAGAAATGTAATAAGAAAAGTTGCATCAATACCATTTTCACACATCAATTTTACTGCCGCTTGATCAGCAGAGGCTTCTTGAGTTCTTGAATATGAAGTAAAGCTATCAGCAACACTTGCTTGACCGACCATTACACCTGCCATTCCAGCTTCTGATGCGCCTGTGATAATACCAATTATTCCAAGTAAATAAATTGGAAAGGCTTTATTTGACAGGTTATTTATTTCTAATGATGTATTAAAAATATGGCCGCCTTGTATATGAGCTATTTCATGAGCTAATACAGCCGCGTATTCTCGGTAGTCCTCCGCTTTTATAATTAACTCTGTGTTAATAAAAATATTTTGCCCACCAGTTACAAAAGCATTTACTTCATTACTTTTAATGAAATATATATTTATTTTTTCCGGTGACTCATCTTCTTTACCTGATAGTATCGCAATTATTTCCTTTGTAAAATTTTCTAATTCAATATCACGAATTATCTCTAACGATTTCGCATTATGTGTAAAGGAAAAAAAAAATATTAAATTAAAAAATGTCAGTGAAAGTTTTTTAATGATCACTTCTGCCACCAGCCAGTTTTTTTATTTTTAATTTCTTTTAATGATGAATTCTTATTGAGCGGTTCATTTTTATTTTTTGTTTCTTTAGATTTATCAGCTGCATCCTTTACATTTAAAGATATTTTTTTCTTTTTTTTGACAATCTTTTTCTTTTTTTTCTTTTTGGCCTGATCTGTTAATTTAATTTCCTTTAAATTAATCTCATTATTTTCAAGATCTTCATCTATTATGAATGAAAGAGTTACTTTTGATACGTCCTTAATTTCATCTATTTCACTTTGGCAATTATTATGTAAAAACTTACTTATAGATGAGTTTAGTCTTATTTCTATGTTCTTAAATTTCTTATTATTAATAGTTTCCCTTATTTTATAGAGAATTCTCAAGGCCATCGACTCATTGCTAAGTTCTGTTTTCCACTGAATAAAACTTTGCCTTAATCTTTGTCTGGACATCTCAAGTAATCCAAATTGACTGATTCTAGAAACTTGTACTCTTGCCCTATCTTTTTTAAGTAACTCTTTCATTTTTCTCTCAACCTGCCTGTTATTTCGCATTTCGTACATGTCAATAAAATCGATCACAATCAAACCCGATAAATCTCTTATCTTAATTTGTTTAGCAATTTCCTCTGCTGCCTCTATATTTGTTTTAAGAGCCGTTTTTTCAATATTTCTCTCTTTTGTTGCTCCGCCAGAGTTAACATCAATTGCCACTAAAGCTTCAGTTGGATTAATTACCAAATAACCACCAGACCTAAGCTTTACTTCAGGTTCAAACATTTTGAGAATTTCTTTCTCAATCTTATATTTTGAAAATATAGGCTCTTTATTTTTATATTCTTTTACAAATTTTGAGCACGAGGGTAATACTTGAGACATGTATTTTTTTGTTTCTTTGTAAGACTCCTTTCCCTGAACCAATACATCTTTCATTTCTTTTGAGTAAACATCTCTTACAACTCTTCTAAGTAAATTTCCTTCTTCATGTATTAATGCTGGCGCTATTGCTTTTTTTGTTTCATTAACAATTTCGACCCATAACTTGTTAAGAGTTGTATAATCTTTTTTTATTTCATTCTTTGTTTTATTATGGCCAGCAGTCCTTACTATTAAACCCATCTCATCAGGAATGTTTAAACTATCGACAATTTTTTTTAATTTATTTCTATCATCAGAAGTTGAAATTTTCCTTGAAATTCCTTTGGTTTTTGTTGAGTTAGGCATCAGTACTGAATATTTTCCTGCCAAAGAAATATAAGACGTGAGAGCAGCCCCTTTATTGCCTCTTTCTTCTTTTACAGCTTGAACAAGTATTAATTGGCCTGTTTTTATGACTTCTTGTATTTTATAGGATCTATAAAGTTTTCTTTTTAAGTTTGCAGTAAGTCTTTTTTTATTCTTTTTTGGTGCCTGATCATCTTCAATGGTCTTCTTTTCAGTATTTTCAAGATCTTCACCTAAGGATTCTTGTGCCCCGGTATCATCTTCTTTGTTAATTTGATCATTATCATGTAAATCTGAGTGATCATCTTGAATTTCAGCCTCGGCTGCAATTAAAGCCTCGCGATCTCCTACAGGAATTTGAAAGTAATTTGGATGAATTTCACCAAAAGCTAAGAAGCCATTTTTTTCTGAGCCAATTTCAACAAATGCAGCTTGCAATGACGCTTCAATTCTTGAAACCTTACCTAGGTATATATTTCCCTTTAAATTTTTTTTCGTAGTTGATTCAAATTCAAAATCTTCAAGACCATTTTCTGAGAGTAGAGCAAATTGAGTTTGACTCTCTCTAGATCCATCAATAAGTATTTTTGTAGACATTTAAGAAAACCTTTCAGTATGTGTACCATTTCGTATGGTAAAGAATATTTTTGTATGATTTTATTCATATGAAATTAATATGTAACTATATGATTATACTGATATAATTAGAAATTGTAAAAATCAACACATTAATTTTAAATTGTAAATATTTCGAGAAACTCTAAAGAAATATAGTCAAATAGATGCCATATTTATTAAATATTATTTAAATTAAATATGAATAATGTATTAGTTATACTTAGGTATTTAATTGTTTTTGTTTTTCTAACTTCATTAATAACTATTGGTGTAATTTCTTATTTTCTTTTTCAGCTTCCAGATGAAACAAGCTTAGAAAAATATAAACCTAATGTAATGACAAGAGTTCATGCTTCAAACGGTGATCTTGTTAAAGAATATTCTAGAGAGTATAGAATTTTTATTCCAATTGAGGACATTCCAAGCAATGTCAAGTTTGCTTTTATTTCCGCCGAAGATAAAAATTTTTATAATCATTTTGGGATTGATCCTTTAGGTATTGTTAGAGCTTCAATTAAGAATATTTCAAATTTTTTATCCAACAGAAGACCTGAAGGCGCTTCAACAATTACACAACAAGTTGCTAAGAATTTTTTACTTACAGATGAACTTACTTTATCTCGTAAAATAAAAGAAGCATTGTTAGCTATAAAAATTGAAAGAACATTATCAAAAGAAAGAATCTTAGAATTATATCTAAATCAAATCTATTTAGGAGCTGGATCGTACGGTATAGGTGCAGCATCAAACAGGTATTTCAAGAAGTCGCTAAATGAATTAAGTATTCCCGAGGTATCTTTTCTTGCTTCTCTACCAAAAGCTCCTAGTAGGTACAATCCAGAAAAAAACTACAATTTAGCGTTAGCAAGAAGAAATTGGGTATTAGAAAGAATGTTTGTCAATGAATATATCGATGAGATAGAGCTCATGAAATATCAAAGCACTCCAATTGAAACCTCTCTGAATCAGAATAATTTAAAATTTGAATCAGATTATTATTTAGAAGAGATAAGAAAACAAATTTTATCAATTTATGGAGAAGATTATCTTTATAATGGAGGATTATCTGTAAGATCATCTTTAAATACCTCAACTCAAATTATAGCGGATAACGCATTGAAATCAGGTTTACTTGCTTATGATAAGAGGCACGGGTATAGAGGTGCGCTTAACAATAATACTGACCCCAAATGGTATAAGAATTATATAAATCACAAAAATTACAAACATTTTAAAGTAGCCAGAGTAACGCAAATTGATGAGAATGATAATAAAGCTAAATTAGAGGTATTAATTAATAAAAAACTAGTTACAGGATACTTAAATGACTTTAAGTGGGCCCGAAAGAGTTTAGGAAAAGGGTATCTTGGCCCTGTCATAGAGAAGATCAACGAGGTACTGAAAGTTAATGATATAATTTTAGTTTCTAATCAAGGTGAAAATAACTTTAGTCTTGAACAAATTCCCAAAATTAATGGGGGCATTGTCGTGATGGATCCACATACTGGGAGAGTTTTCGCACTTTCTGGAGGTTTTGATTTTAATCGTAGTAATTTTAATCGAGTATATCAGGCAATGCGTCAACCTGGTTCATCTATTAAGCCATTCATTTACATGTCTGCTTTAGAAAATGGATTGCAGCCAAATAGTCTAATACTGGATGCGCCTTTTGTCATTGATCAAGGAGGGAAACTTGGTAAATGGAAACCAGAAAACTACGGTAAGAAATTTTATGGACCTACTACGTTACGAAAAGGTATAGAAAACTCAAGAAATTTGATGACAGTACGAATTGCTCAATATCTAGGGATGGATAAAATATCAGAAATCGCTCAAAGAGCTGGAATTATGGAAAATATGCCTCCAGTTTTATCAATGGCATTGGGTGCTGGAGAAACTTCTTTAATAAAATTAACTACTGCCTACGCTTCATTCATAAATGGTGGGAAAAAAGTGAAAGCAAGTCTAATAGATAGAATTCAGGATAGAAGAGGAAAAAATATATATTTAGAGGATTTTTCTATATGTGAAAATTGTTCAGATCCTTATATTGACAGCGTTCCACTTCCCATTTTAATTGATAATACAAAAAAAATTTTTAACGAAACAAAATCATATCAAATGGTATCTATACTAAAAGGAGCGGTGGATAGAGGAACTGGCAGAAAGACTAAAATAAATGGAATTGAAATCGCTGGAAAAACTGGAACAACAAACAATAATACTGATGCATGGTTTATAGGATTTACCTCAGACATAATTGTAGGAGTTTATGCTGGATTTGACATACCTGAAACTCTTGGGAAAAAGGAAACAGGGTCATCAGTAGCAGTACCAATCTTTAAGAAATTTATCGAAGAATACTATGAAAATAATTCGGTTTTACCTTTTACAATTCCTAAAGGTATAGAATTAATAAAAATTGATCACGAAACTGGGAAAATAACACAAAACCAAGATAAGTCTAAAACTATCTATGAAGCCTTCAGTAAAAGTGATAATCTTGCCATTAATAACAAAACATTAATAGGTGAAGAGGGGTTTCAAATAATTCAAATTCAAGATGAAGATAATGACGAATTTGTAATATATTAAAAAAATGGAAACAGATTTTATTTCATTAATATCTAAAGCAAAAAAGAAGCTTAATTTCATACGGAGTCATCTTTGACCTGGAAAAATTACAAAAACAATTATTAAAATTAAAAGCTATAAGTGAAAAAGAGAATTTTTGGTCAGACAATGATAAGGCCAGAAAAGTAATGGTTGAAATAAGTGAATTGGACCAAAGCATAAAACTAATTTCTGATTTTGAAAAAAGAATAACTGAAGTTAATGATTATTTTAATCTTGCAAATGATGAAAATGATCAATTGATGATAATCGAGTGTAATGACACGCTAAAAGAGCTTCTAACTGACTTAGAAAAGTCTGAATTTCAAATGCAATTTAATGGTGAAGCTGATTCAAATAGTTGTTATTTGGAAATACACGCTGGAGCAGGAGGAACTGAAAGTCAAGATTGGGCTCAAATGTTGCAAAGAATGTACATGCGCTGGTCAGAAAGAAAAAAATTTCAATTCAATATTGTGTATGAGTCATTTGGTGAAGAGGCGGGCATTAAATCATGTACCGTTTTAGTAGAAGGAAAATATGCTTTTGGTTATTTAAAAAGAGAATCCGGAATCCATCGACTGGTAAGAATCTCCCCATTTGACTCGAATTCAAGAAGGCACACAAGTTTTTCATCAGTATGGATATCACCATATGTTGATGAAACCGTAGAAATAAATCTTCAAGAAAAAGATATGAGAATAGATACATTCAGAGCCTCAGGAGCTGGAGGTCAACATGTAAATACGACCGATAGTGCAATCAGAATAACACATATTCCAACAGGTATTGTTGTTCAATGTCAAAATGAACGATCTCAACACAAAAATAAGGCAACTGCTATCAACCTTCTAAAATCAAAATTATATGAAATGGAAATGCAAAAAATCGAGTCTGAAAAAAAAGCGTCTGAAGACAAAAAATCTGATATTGGTTGGGGTAATCAGATAAGGTCTTATGTTTTACATCCTTATAGGATGGTGAAGGATCTAAGAAGTGATTATGAAGAAAGTGATCCAGACGCTGTCTTAGATGGCGATATTGATAAATTGATCTTCTCTAATATCAAATAAATTATGAGCAAGAATATCAAAACATCAATATATGTAGCTATATCAATAGCAGTATTGATCTTACTGTTTATATCGTTTGTCTCAATCAAAGCGTCATTTGGAGGAATAAATCTTAATTTTTATGAAAAAAATATATCAGATAAACTGAAACTAGATGATTCTTTTGAGTCAAATCTGGAAAATATCGTTCTCAAAAGATCCAATGAAATGGGATTTTATTTAGAAATTGAGAAATTGCAAATTGTTGGCGCAAATGGTTTAGCGTTAGAGACAAATTTAATTAGTTGGGATTTTAATTTATTAAATTTAATTACATTTTCGATGGATGAAAAAAATAAAATTTTATCTGAAAAAATAAATATATCTAATGATGATTTTCAAATATTTATCGATAATTTTAATTTGGAATTTGATGAGTTTGATAGAGTACTTGTTTCTTGTAAAAAAATAGACCTAAAGTCAAAGCATTACACTCTCAATTTTCAATCAGTCGATAATAATATTTTATTTGATACAAATTCTATTTTTGAACTTTTTGATACTAAAAGTTCAATAACTTCAGACCTCTCAATAAATAATGAAAATTTTCAAACAAATTTTGAAATAATTCCATCTAATCAACAAATAAATATTTTAAAGTTTAGTGGAGACTATTTTTACATGAATGAAACAAGCAATATACAATACAATACTAAATACAAAATTATAAATACTAAACTTGATATTAATTCAAAAAAAAATTCATTAATAAATATTCTCAACTTAAGCAATGAAAGTAAATTATATTCATTCATAAATGGCTTTAAGGGCTGGCAATCAATTTTACTGGAGACAAACTTTAATTATGACAATGAAGATATAATAAGTTCTTTGATCAAAAATATGTATCTTAATATATCTGGAATCTATGAATTAAATACATTAATGCCCAATGATAAATTTTATCAAAACTTTGGTGATGTGACAAAATATGACATAGAGCTTTATAACGATAAAGAAAAATATGTAATCGACATAAATCATTTTAAAAATGATCAATTAATTCTTAATAAGGGTAGTTTTTTTAAGTTAAATTACGGCTTAAACAATGCAAATATCAATTTGGTAACGAGTATTCATAAAGACGCTGCAATAAACTATTTACAAAATACGCTTCTATCACGTGAGACTAGAACTGATCGTGTAAGCAGTTTTCTTCAACAAAATTTAAATGAGAATAATGATATAACGCTTAATTTTAATATTGACCCGACTTCAAATAACATAATCGAATCTCTTAAAAATTTATATGTTGCTTCTTCTGGAGAATTAAACACAAACTTTATTTTTGATGATAATGAAAATCCTAATTTTATATCAGGTCCTGTCAATTATTATATTGAAATTGAAAATCTTGAGACCCAATCACCGTTATTGAAAGGATTAATAAATTTATCAGAGACAACCGCTTACATTAGACAAATTAATCTGAATAAAAACAACAAAACAAGTTTAAAGATACAATTTGAGGGTGATACAAATGTAATAAATGACAGTTTAATTATATTTGACTCTCTTGACAGTGAAATTGATTTCTCAGGTAAAATAAAAATAACAAAATCTAATCATATTTTTTTAGAAGAACTATCAATCAATAATAACTCAAATGTGAAGCTTAATCTTTCAGGAGATTTATCAGAGCGCGTCTTAAATCTGAATATTACAGGTAGTATCATTGACCTTTCTGCAAATAAAGTTGAAACAAAGAAAAAAGAAAGAGAGTACTATTTAAATGAGGAAAACTATTCAATAAATACTGACGAGGTAATCTTTGCTGGGTCTGTAAGAGTAAATGATTTTAAAGCAGGTATTGAGAAACAAGGCTCAATGTTAACTGTAAATAGCCGCGCTTTTTTTATGGGGCATGAGCTAAATTATTCAAGAGAAAAAAATGATAACGTTGATGTAAATATTATTAATTCAAGCGATATCACACATTTTGTAAACAATAACCACCCAGCAAAAAAACTGTTAAGTGATGGAGAATTTAAAATGACATCAATACGAAATTTAAATACTCAAGAAGCCGATGTAAAAATAAACTTAAATGACTTTGTATTAATAAATACACCAGCTTCTCTCAAATTGTTATCTCTTCCCTCAATTTCAGGCCTAGTCAGCATTGCAGAAGGTGAGGACGGAATTCGCTTTGGGTACGGAGAAATTAATTATATCGAAACGGAAAATAAATTTAATGAAATTGAAGCTTTTGCTGTTAGTGATAGCCTGGGTCTCATAATGGATGGGAATATTGATAGAAAAGAAAAAATTATTGAAATGAAGGGAGAAATAAGCCCAATGCATCTTGTAAACGCAATTATTCAAAAATTACCTATTTTGGGACCAATAATTGTAGGAGGCGAAGGAGAAGGAATGTTTTCAATTGATTTCTTAATGAAGGGATCTTCTGAAGATCCCGAAGTAGAATCTAATCCGTTAACTATAATTAAGCCTAGAATAATAGAAAGAGCAATAGAAGCAATTGAAAATGGCTCAACTATCCAATCGTCACTTTAAAATGTTTTTTCTTACCAACACTTATTACATTTTCAAATTGAGTAATTTGATTGTAGTCTAACAATTGAAGCTCATCTTCAACAATATTTCCATTTAATTTTACACCTTTTCCTCGTATCAATTTCCTACTTTCAGATTTTGAGTTAACATATTTCATTTGAACGATCAAATCTGATAATAGCATACCATTTAACACATCTTTCTTGCTTAATTTAAGAGTAGGCATATCTTTTGACATGCTTTTGTTTTCAAATATTTGTTTTGCTACTTGTTCAGCTTTTCTTGAGGCTTCAATCCCATGAAGCAAAGCGGTCACCTCATTTGCAAGTATTATTTTTAAATCATTT
>MDTE01025362.1_pt1 | contig 23985 bp, 20 predicted proteins | sample 811231 | NCBI WGS metagenome assembly MDTE01 (sample SAMN05326651, study PRJNA326480) | marine metagenome | isolation source: seawater | place: Indian Ocean: Red Sea | collected 2010 | reverse complement strand
TGGCGAGTCTGCAACGACGGTTCCGCAGCCTGACGGAGCCTCAACGTCAACAATTACGTGATTTTGCTGAAATGCTGTTGCAGGAACCTGGAAGTGATGCGTTGGTGGAAGTAATGATACGGTACAGTGATTGGTTGTCGACTGTACCTGCGGCCCAGCGATTTGAACTTTTGGACGAAGGACCAGAGCAACGCGTCACCAGGCTGCGCCGACTTATTGAAGCACGAAGATTTGATCGTTTGCGGGCGGTGAATATCAGTCCTGCTGATGTCCAAATGGTACGTAAGTGGTCACGGGGATTGATTCGCACACGACGCGCGCGAATGCTCGCCTTGATGCCCGAGACGGCCAGGCAGCATGTGGAATCATTGCCGGACGAACGTCGCCAACTTGAATGGTTGTTTCGGTTTTATTTGCAGCCGCGTTTCGGTGTGGCCAGACGGCATCCAGAACTGCTGCCCACACGACAGGAACTGACCCAGCTGGCGGCCGCTCTTTCTGCTCGAGCGGGGCGTACCCTGCGTGACGCGGGCAGCTCGCGTCAACAACTCCGTTTAATTGAGCAATGGTATCGAGCGTGGGGATCGAGGACCGGATTTCCAGTGGAACGACGGACGTTGAAACCGGATGTGCTGGAGCGGTTCTATGACGAGGAATTGAGTCCACGTGAGCGGGAACGCCTGGATCGTTTTCGAGGCCGGCGTTTTCGTGATCAATTGACCAACCGCTACTTCAACCGACCGGCAGGGCGCAGGGGCCGAGGGCCCAGCCCTGCTGGGGAACGCGGTCGCAGACCCCAGCTTGAGGGAAGGCGAGGGCAACGACCTTGATGCAGGGCGCCTCTTGCACGCAAGTTGGTTGCGTTTGGCTCGTATCGAGATGCCTGAGATCACATGCTACTAGTTGAAGGGCTGATAAGCGCTGACGAGGGGCGGCAAATTGGTAAACAGGAAGTATGCGCGGGGTGTCAGCGGATCGAGCAGTGTTTGTAGAGTGGCTGAAGCAGGCTCTGTACGCGCCATGCCGATCAGGTTGAACAGGGACCCCGGGCGTTGATACTGGACGACCTGGAACTGGTTTGATTTGAGGTTTGCGAGTTGACTGGCGCGCTCGATAGCATCCTCGAGAAATCCAATCTTGTCGATGAGCCCATGGTCGAGCGCTTGATTGGCCGTGAAGACTTCGCCGGTGGCGATACGATCGAGTTGTTCTGGATCGTCGCGTAGCGCAGGACGCCCGCCACGCACGACAAATTTGAAACGCGAGAACAGTTCGTCTACCTGGGCCTGTAGTATGCTACGGTGCTCATCGGACAGAGACCGCGTCATGCTCAGCATCTGTTTACGTGGATGGCTGACGATGGCGTCATTCTGAACATCGTACCGCTTCAATAGCTGGCTGAAATCGTAGTGTGGAAGAATGACTCCGATTGAGCCGGTTGTTGTTGTTGGCTCGGCGAACAGCACGTCTTTCTGGTCGCCGATTGCCATGGATACGTAATAGCCACCGCTCGTGGCCATACCACCCATGCTGACGACCAGTGGCAGGTCTCTCTCTTCTCGTAGCTTTTTCAGGTGGTGCAAGATGAAGTCGGATCCATAGACTGTGCCACCTGGTGAATTGACGCGGAGCACAATGGCTTTAACCTGCGAGTCCCGCCGGATTTGATCAATCTGTTGTTTGACGTAGCCATGGCCGTCTCCAATGATCCCGGAAATGGTCAATATCGCGACCTTGGAATTCGCCTTCGTGTTTCCTGACTGGTGGGTTTCTGTCAATCCACCCATGTTGCCAGACCAGGAGACCATCTCTGAATTTCCTGTCCAGATACTGTAAATAAAACCAAAGAGCAGTAACCAGCAAATGGCTCCTGCCAGGCGACTGAAAAAACCTCCTGAAGTCCGCACGATGATGGTTGGCGGTGTCGTTGTTGGTGTGTTCACAACCGTCTCCTGTAGGGCAAGCTGAGCTGTTGAAGGGATTTTGGGTCTATTCTACTCACTCTCTACGAATCAGGGGGTGCTGTAGGGATGAGGGGGAATGCACGATTCCGGGGAAATGGCTTTGGCGTGAGAGTTTCTCGAGAGGTTGGGCAGCTTGCCCGCACACGATTTCGCCAGGCGGTGCTCTGGTGTTGCCAAGAACAGAGCACTGCCAGTAAGCTACGCGCCGCAGTGTCTGGTTCCTGGAAAGCAGTGCCTGGTTTCTGGAAATTGGTGCTTGTTGTGCGTGATGGTCATTCCGATCGCGCCTTTGGCTCGCAGCAAGGAGAAATCGATTGTTAGTTACGGCTTCGCTTGATTGCTTTGATAGTTTGCCTTTGTCCGAGGCCCTGGGAAAATTAGTTGACTTGGAGTTCACCACGATCGAACTGGTACTTCGTGAATCAAGTACCCAGTTAAGGCCATCTGACGTGGTCTCCAATCTGGAACAGGCGGTTGACATCTGCCGCAAGACGCAGCGATTGAACGTTATTTCCTATAACGTTGAGATCGAAGCCGATGGCGAGCAGCACTACCAACAGTTTCAAGGCATTTGTCGATTGGCCAAAGCGACCAAAGTGGTCCACGTTACGGTGCCTTCGGGTCCCACGGTGACGCCGTTTAATGAGGAAGTGGAGCGACTGCGGAAGTTGGTGAAGATTGCTGAAATGGAAGGGGTCATTGTCAGCATGAAGAGCCAGATTGGCCGTTTCTCTGAAGACCCGGATACGGTCTCTGTGCTTTGCGACAACGTGGAAGGTCTGGGTTTGACTTTGGATCCTAGCCCCTACATTTGTGGCCCCTATCGCGGCAAGAGCATCGATGCCCTCATGAAGTACGTGTATCACGTCCATCTGCGCGATGCGAGTCCAGACGCGTTTCAGGTTCGTGTCGGACAAGGTGAGGTTGACTACGGTCGCCTGATCAGCCAACTCCGTATGGTGGATTACCGCCGTGCTTTATGTGTGCACATATCCAACATGGAAGATATCGACCACATGGCGGAAATGCGCAAAATGCGACGACTGCTGGAAAGCCTCTTGTAGAACGCAAAAAATGTAGCAGACGGCGGACAAGCTCATCTCGGTAGGCGCCACGGCTTTGTCAAGCTGCTTTCGATGGCAGCCACCGAGTCGGTCCTTTGGCAAAGTGGGTAGCTTGTCCCACAGCAGTCCACGTCGCTATGCGGTGCTGGACGCTCGGTCCCGCCGATTCCATAATGGCGGCATTCGTGAACCGGCTTCTTGTCGCAACAGACGCGAAGCTGCAGGTTCGCGTTACTTTTTCACCCCCATTGTGTGCGGAGTTGCTCATGTCACGAACGATTCAGTTGTCCCTGGCCCTTTTGGTTGTGGGAACCGTATTCTTTTCCGGTTGTAATACGGAAACGGAGAGTGGCGTAGAGCGTTCGGAAACCGCTGCTGCGGGGCCAGAGTCAGCATCGGTGGAATCCGTCTCACCATCCGCAGGAGAGAAGGAAACCGGACAGAGTGAAACCTCGACCGCAGGGATTACCAAAGAACCGTTTGGCAAGACGACTGAAGGAGTTGAAGTGGAAATTTATACGTGCACCAATGCAAACGGGCTGGTGATGAAACTCACTAATTACGGAGCGATCGTGGTTTCTCTGGAAACACCGGACCGCGATGGAAAATTGGCGAACATTACACTCGGGTTTGATGACCTGGCCGGTTATTTGCCACGGCATCCTTATTTTGGTGCAACCGTGGGACGGTTCTGCAATCGCATCGCGAAAGGCAAGTTTAGTCTGGATGGTAAGGAATACACACTGGCGACGAACAACGATCCGAATCACTTACATGGTGGTAACGTGGGATTTGATAAGGTGGTGTGGACCGCGACAGAGCTGCAGACCGGGGACGCAGTAGGAGTCGAGTTTTCCTACCGGAGTCCGGATGGGGAAGAGGGGTATCCCGGTAACCTGGATGTTAAGGTGGTCTATTCCCTGACAAACAAGGATGAGATGGTCGTCGATTTTTCTGCGACGACCGACCAGGCGACACCAGTAAACCTGACCAACCACAATTATTGGAATTTGGCTGGTGCTGGATCTGGTGATATCCGTAGTCACGAGTTGACGATTGCCGCCGATCAATTTCTGGCAGTGGATGCGACCTTGATTCCCACTGGCGAGTTGCGTGACGTGAAAGGCACGCCGCTGGATTTTTCAGCAGCCAAAAAGATAGGTGATGATCTCGACAAGATCGAAGCGGATCCGGTGGGGTACGATCATTGTTACGTGTTGCGCGAAACGGCCGCTGGGCTAAAAATGGCTGCACGTGTTAAGGATCCCGGAACTGGACGGGTGATGGAAATCCGAACGACACAGCCCGCGATTCAGTTCTACAGCGGCAATTTCCTTAAAGGTGGCGACGACGAGGGTGGTTACCAGCAATACCACGGTTTTTGTCTGGAGACTCAGCACCATCCCGATGCGCCGAACCAACCTGGCTTTCCAACTACAATCCTGAAGCCAGGTGAAACCTATCGGCAGACCACGGTACACGCATTTTCAGCAGAGTAAGGGCAGCGCATTCGAGTGCACGCGGCGATTTTCGCATGTGGCGCGCTTTAACGGAGAGCCGGCAGGCCATGATCTGCACGGGCCGTAGTTGTCCACTGCCAGGCGGCGGGCTGGCGCTTCAAGATCCGCACCAACTGGGATGGCGTTGATCCAAGCTGCGTGGCCGCCAGCTTGAAATCCAGCTGGTGGTTGTGCAATACGTCCAGTAGTTCTGACAAGATCGCAGGGAAATCATTGTGCGTACCGCTGAGCGGTAGTCGCGTGCCTTGCGCCCGATCTTGCCACAGTTGCGACGGCACCTGGCCAGGGTCGCGTTTAGTGCGGACTTCAAGCGCTAATTGCAGGCGGAGCCGAAAAATGGCGGACTGGCGATTTTGATGCTGGCTACGGCGTTCGCTGGCGGCCCCCCGAATTCCGGTTGCCAGGTGGGTTACAACGACGGCGGTTTCCACTTTGTTACGGTGTTGGCCACCAGGGCCACGTCCTTTTGTTCGCGTGAACGAACAGTCCGGAAGCAGGCTGGCAACGGGCAATTCGGCAGGGTGCATGCTGACAGTCTGGGTTCATTGTCAAAAGTGCTGCGTACCACTGTGGCCGTCTGCGGCTGCGGTTCTGGCGTTACCGGTTGTCTGTGCCGTTGTGTTCGTTGGAGCTGGCTGGCAGGCGCAGCATGTCAGCAGCTGATTCCGGAATTTGGTGGGAAAAAAAGATCGCGTTGATCTGCGGTAGGCATCGACGGTGTCAGCTATGAATCGACGGAACCTCGTGCCCTGTTTTCAGGGAGCCTCTTCGGCGAAATACCGTCGGTTGAAAATTTGCGGATCAAATGGATCTCGCGGCACGAATTGTCGACGACGCTCTGGCCGCTGTGGTTGCGCGGGGCTCTCGCCGCCGTCTTCCTTGGTAAGCGTATCGACGAGTTCATCCAGAAGTGAGGCTTCGTCGTTCGATTTAGGCTTTTTGACCTCTTTCTCTGTGAGTCTGTCTGCCTGGAAGTCGGCGGGTTTGGTCAATACTGCGCGGGGCGGAGGTGCGACATGGGGTGGTGGTGTGGCCGCAGTGTTCCTGGGGCTGAGCTTCGTGACCCATTGCTCCAGGTTCTGGTACTGCACCTCCTGGCGATCGCCAAAAACGGGTGTACTTAGATTGCCGTGTGGCTGTTTCGGGATGGTCAGTAGCTGACTTTGTTGAGGGTTGCCGCGGTCAATGTATTGCAGGATCGTATGCAAGTTTCGCTGGGTAAAGCGGCGCGTCATTCGTTTTGCGAACAGCGGACGCACCAGCCGAAAACTTGACTCTGAGTTAGGCCCATGGCAGTTACTGTTACTGCAGTAGTTCAACAACAAGGGTTGCACTTTATGAGTGAAACGTTCCACACTCTTCGGTGGCAAGGTTTTCAGAGCTGCTTCCACTTCCTTATGGCTGCTCGTCGTCGGCGCCGTGGTGACCGTTGGCCTGGGTCTGGATGGTACTTGGATGGAAGCGTTCCAGAAACGCTGGATGCGCGAGATCGCGGGTTCGTTGGGATTGATGGCAATCGCCGTCAGCAGGTGGTCGGCAGCACGCTGACGAAGTTGATAGTGTAAACACCATTCGGCTAGTTTCAGGTGCTCACGCGCGGTAGCGAGCCGTGTGTTGGCAACCTTGAAGCGGTAGACCTGGTCCAGGCTGTTGCAGGCGTAGTTGACCTGGTCAGCGGGTACGCGTACTTGGCTAGAAGGACCGATGATTACCAGGTAATAGTCGCCAACTTGCGTCACACTACCGCGCAATATCTGGCCGTTGCGCAACACCAGCAGTGTTGGTTTTGTAGAAGCGCGAGGATCCATTGCCGAAAGCAGGCTGGCAAACAGCATCACGCCGACGATGAGAGGGGCGAACGCCCTGCGAAAAAAAGACATGGCGGGGGGACACTAGCCGGTCCGCCCGGTGGGGTCAATCCCAGAAATCTACTGCTCGTCGAGTAGTTCCATTGCGGGGAAGACTTGCCCTTCCAGCATTGCCAGGCTTGCGCCACCACCTGTACTGATGTGATCGACGCGGTCTGCGAAGCCAAGTTGGTTAATCGCGGCGGCGCTATCTCCACCACCGATAATACTCACTGCTTTTGATTCGGCGATTGCGTCGGCTACGGCTCGTGTGCCGGCATCAAATGGCGGCATTTCGAAGACGCCCATTGGGCCATTCCAGACAACGGTGGCTGCGGTCTGGACTTCCTGGGCAAATCGACGCGCGGTTTCAGGACCGATGTCGAGCCCTTCGTACTCATCTGGAATCTTACCGGCTTCCACGATTTGCTTGTCGCAATCGGGTTGAAATGCACTGCCACAGTGTGTGTCACAGGGAAGCATTAGTTTGTCACCGCCTTGGCGAATAAGCGCTTCTGCAAGATCGACCTTTTCGGGTTCGACCAGACTCTTGCCAACTTTGCCGCCGACAGCGAGGGCAAAGGTATAAGCCATTGCTCCCCCGATCAAGACGCGGTCGCAGAGGTTCAGCAAATTACGTATCACGCCGATCTTATCCGAGACTTTGGCACCGCCTAAGATGGCGACGAAGGGACGGTTCGGATTGGCGATGGTCTCGGTCAGATAGCGGATCTCCTGGGCAACCAGGGCGCCGACAACTCTAGGACGGTTGGCCATCGCTTGAGGCACTGCCACCATTGATGCATCGGACCGATGGCAGGTGCCAAAGGCGTCGTTGCAGTAAATGTCGGCGAAGTTGGCAAGCTGTTGTGCAAATTCAGCATCTCCTTGCTTTTCGCCGGCGCAGAAACGCAGGTTCTCAAGGACGACACAGTGACCGGGTTGCAACGAGTCGACTTGAGCCTGGGCGTCTTTTCCTACCGTGTCGGTAGCAAAGACAACGGGGCTGTCCAGTAGTTCTGCCAGCCTTACCGCCGTGGGACGCAGGCTAAAACGCTGATCATCTGCGTTACCTTGCGGCCGGCCCAGATGACTGATCAGGATCAGTTTGCCTCCTCGATCCAGTACCGACTGAATCGAGGGCAGCGCCAAGCGGATCCGGCGGTCGTCGGTGATTTGCTGTTGCTCATCTAGGGGGACGTTGAAGTCCACCCGCATCAACACGCGTTTACCATCAACATCTGTTTCTGAGATATTCTTCTTGGGCATGCTGCTGCACAGCTCCTTGCTACCACCGTGAACCCCATTCGAGGGGGGAAATCGAAATATAACGGTCAAGGGCAGGTACGCCCAGCGGCCGTCTGCCCGGGAAAGGTTGTCAACTCGGGCGTGAGGATTTAATCTGAGTGGTGAGTAGATTTTGTCAGGGCCTCCAATTGTTGGAAGATAATCATGATTACGACCCGTCATCTGGTTTGTACTGGAATTTGCGTTTTGCTTTCCGGACAGTTGTTGTGGTCCCAGGACGGCTCAGACAAGAAGCAGGAAGAGGGCAAGAAAGAAGCGAAGACAGAAGTGCCGGCTGGACATTCTTACCACGGGGAATTTCTTAACGCCGGGCCACGGCAAAAAGCATATTTGATGGCCGGTACGGGGCATGTCCGATTTCCCGTTACATCAAGCAATGAAATGGCCAAAAAATTTGTGGAGCAAGGTCTCGGTCAGCTTTACGGGTTCTGGTTTCTCGAGTCGGAGCGTTCTTTTCGACAAGCGGCGGCATTGGATCCGGATTGTGCCATGGCCTATTGGGGAGCTGCCCAGGCGACAAGAGGTAAGGAGAAACGTGCAAAGGGTTTCATCGCGGAGGCGGTTAAACGCAAGGACAAGGTAACCGAGCGGGAACGCCTTTACATCGAGGCGTTCGATGCCTATCTCAAAGCCGGCGATAAGAAGAAAAAAGAACGCGCCCAGAAATATACAAAAGCCCTGGAATCGATTGCACTTAAGTTTCCCGACGATGTTGAAGCCAAGGCGCTCTTGGCGTTGCAACTGTACAACAATCGCCGGGCTGGGATTGAGACGCTCAGTTATTTGGCTATTGATTCGTTGATTCAGCAGGTATTCGCGGTTGAGCCGTACCATTCGGCGCACCATTTCCGAATTCACTTGTGGGACTACAAGAAGCCCGAAGTGGCGTTGTCGTCGGCAGCGTTGTGCGGTCAGACATCACCTTCTATTGCTCACATGTGGCATATGCCGGGTCATATCTACTCGCGACTGAAACGCTACAACGACGCTTGTTGGCAACAGGAGGCATCGGCACGTGTTGACCATCACCGGATGATGCGAGATCGAGTGCTTCCTGATGAAATTCACAATTTTGCCCACAACAATGAGTGGTTTATCCGCAACTTGAATTATGTTGGCCGTGTCCGGGACGCCGTGAATCTGGCCAAGAACATGATCGAATTGCCACGTCACCCTCGCTATAACACGCTCGATAAGTTTGGGAGCACGCGTTACGGTCGAACGCGGTTATTCGAGACATTGACACGTTATGAACTCTGGTCCGAATTGCTTGCCCTGAGTGATACGCCTTACTTGCCGCCGACCGATAAGAAGGTGGAGCAGGTCAAGAGGCTCCGGCACGTGGGTATTGCCAGCGTCCGCAGTGGTCACGACGACCGCAGTGCGCAGGTGCTCAAAGAACTGGAAGAGCGTAAACAGGGCCTGGAAAAGGAACGAGACGAGGCGGTTGCAGCTGCCGACAAAAAAGCGAGTGCAAAAGCGATCGACGAAAAACGAGTTCAAGAGACGCGAGAAAAGGCTGAAAAGAAAGCTCGCGGTGATGGTGGTGATGACGCGGAAGTTGCCAAGGCCGGTGCTGAGGCTGAGGAAGCTGCGAAAGAGGAGCAGCTCAAAGAGAAGAAGAAGGCGGTCGAAAAAGCGAAGAAAGACGCACGCAAGCCACTGGACGGACAGATTACAGCGGTGCAGAAGGCGATTGACGAAATTCAAGGGCACCAGTCCGTCGCGGCGGGAGAATTCAAGGAGGCCTTGGAGCGTTTCAAGAAATCTGGCGGTGTTGACGACACTTATCGGGCTTTGCTCCAGCATCGTGCGGGTGAGACCGAGAAGGCAATCAAGGCGGCGCAAAAGTATGTGGATAAACACCCCGGTGAGGTGCATCCGTTGGCGATTTATATCCAGCTGTTATGGGAAGCTGAGAAACAAGACGAGGCGAAAGCCGCTTTCGAGAAACTGCGTGCGTTGTCGACGAAAATCGATTTGGCATCTCCAGTGTTCAGCCGCTTAACGCCGATCGCCAAATCACTCGGTTTACCCGAAGATTGGCGCGTGGTGTCAGCACCTGCTGACGACGTTGGGACACGGCCTGCGTTGGATGAACTGGGGCCATTTCGCTGGCAGCCGTTGACCGCTCCGGAGTGGGATCTAGAAACTGCTGCTGGCAAGCGGCTTTCGTTGTCGCAGTTCAAGGGACGCCCGGTCGTACTGATTTTCTACCTGGGTTACGGTTGTTTGCACTGTGCTGAGCAACTTCAGGCATTTGCGCCGATGGTACCCGAATTCGAAAAAGCAGGCTTGTCGATATGTGCTATTTCCACCGATAAGCCTGAGGATCTGAAGAAGTCAGTCGAGAGCTACGATAAAGGGAATCTACCGATTCCATTAGCCGCGAATGCTGGTTTGGATGTCTTTAAAGCCTATCGTGCATTCGATGATTTTGAACAGCAGCCACTACACGGTACGTTCCTGATTGATGAACGTGGTTTGGTACGGTGGCAGGATATCAGCTACGAGCCGTTCATGGATCCGAAATTTGTGTTGTCAGAAGCTGCTCGGTTACTGGGACAGAGTCGTAGCGACGTCAATCTGGCAGCTGGCGAGTAGAACACCGGTTCGGAGTCCCTGCCTGCCCGCGCTGGCTTGGTTTCGTTCCGGAAGGTGGTTAGGCGCTATTCCGGCAGGTACTGCTGCAGCAGGTCCGACATTTCCTTGTGGAACTGGCCACGACTGAGTACTTGATCGCAACCGGCTTGCTTGGCTGCCTGAAGTTTGGCTTCCCAAACATGCGGCCCAAAGGCAATGATGGTTGCGCCAGGTGCGCGGTCACGTACCGTTTCCACGGTCGCCTCCAGTTGGTCTGTCGGCACTGCTGCCAAGTCAACTACGAACAGGGTCGGTTGGCAAGACAGGGATTCGTCGAGTTGGGCGACCGAACTGACAGTTTCAATCGGGATATTGAGCGAGTTCGCTTGAGCTCCCACACGCGAAGCGAACATCATATCTTCGGTGAGAAACAATGCGGTCATAGTCAAATCCCTGCAGAAGATTACGTGCAAGTGGCGACCGTATTCTAGTGACTGACGGGCTCATGAGCGATACGGTTGTTGGGTGCGCTGGGTGCCTTGGAAAACCCGTTTTGCCGTGCGTTGGCTCGCGGCCTCAAGAGGACGGCTCGACTGGCATGAGCCTCATTGGTAGTCCTCGCGAACCGGGTGGAAAACGTCGATAGCCCGCACCGCTTCAGGACCAGCTACGGCGCTGTGTTCGATCCCTCCGGGGATTCGCCACATGCCGCCAGCGCGGACGTGATGCGTTTCACCTGCGATCACGAAAGTCAATTCGCCAGCGAGCAGCATTCCCATCTGTTCGTGGGGGTGGCTATGCCGTTTGATCGTTGCGTGCGGCTCGATTTCAACGAGTGAGACCGTCATTGTTTGACCGCTTAGCGTGTGTATGTCGACTCCTGGAAAGATGTTGTGTGAAGCGCATTGTTCGCGGCTGAAGACATATGGGGACAAGGTGCTAGCTCCGTTACAAGCGTATGCAGGCAGCTGGTTTCACGAATCACATTAAGTCGGGCAGTTGTACCTGCGGCAGGCCGTTCATGGGCCGCCGGGGATTTGCCAGTCGGGTATCGAGTTGGGGAAATTACGGTGGATCGGTTCCAGGTTGAGTCGGGTGATCCCGCTGGTGCCGTCACAGACAAGTTCCCCAGGGGGAGCTTGTCTCTTCCTGGGTTTCCCAGGTTGCCCCAGTTCACCAGTGGAAAAAATCGGTTAAACCTCTACCTTCGCTACAGCCGATACGGACTCGAGCGGAGATTGTACCTCGACCAAACAGGAAAAACACATGTCCCGGAGAGTTGCTTACACGACGGTCCTGTTCGCCCTGGTGGTGACCGCAGTCGCTCTTGTCCACGCACAGGATTCGACAAGTCGTCCACAGCCGATCAAGACCGAGACAATAGAGATTACCAGAAAGGTCTCTACTCCTGAGGCGGAGGGCCTGCAACTGGTGGCTCCCGCAACGAGCGCGGTCGCGGACGATTCTGATGAGGAAAACGCCGGTCCGCCGCCTCTCAAAGACCCTCCTCGCACTGGGCGTCGGCAAGAGCGTCGCTCAATTGCCAGTGAGCCTGCCGACCGTAGCGACCGACGGCGAGAATCAGCGTCACGTGTTGTCACGCGCCGCAGCGTGCGCTCTGATGACCGTCCTGCGGTAGACGATTCTGAGAAATCGACGGACGTTTCTGAAGAAAGAGAATTTCCCCAACGCTTGGGTTCGCAGCCTGTAGATTTGGAGCCTATTCCTGCACGCGCCGATGGCAATCGGCAGTCGTCACGGCGTTCTTCGCGGCGTGTTCGGTCTCGAGCAGGCCAATTGCGACCGACACCACCCCGCACCACGCCGAGTCTGCGCAACGCCGCCCCTCGCGAGTTTCGGAAAAAAGAGCAACCGCAACCGATCTCAACGGGGCGTGCAATTCAGCTCAGTAATCCTGCGAAACGGACAAAGGCTACAGCCAATTCACTCTTTGTCGGACGCACTCCGGACATCCAAGTTGTCGCGGTGGGGCCGAAATCGATCATTGTTGGGAAACCGGCGACGTACGAAATTCGTGTCAAAAATCCGTCTGCGAGATCGGTTGGGCGATTTGATGGCATGGCTCACGACGTGGTATTGAGAATGGACATACCGGATGCGATCGACATTCGGGCGAGCGAGACTAGTGATGGGTCGGTGGGCACACAATCACATCCAGAGGGACGTCAGGAAGTGGTGTGGGAGCTGACTGAACTTGCGGCGGGGCAGGAGGAATCGCTCCGATTGATCTTGCTGCCACAGGCTGCAGTGGTGTTTGATTTTGGTGTCGACTGGTCTCAGCGGCCACAGAATTCTACGGCAGCTATCGAAGTCCAGGTGCCGCGACTGGAGATGGTGATTTCCGGGCCTGCTGACGTCAACTTTGGTGAGACACGAGTCTACGCGATTGAAATTTCGAATCCTGGTTCCGGGCCTGCTGAGGGCGTGGAAATTAGCTTGGGGCCCGGCGCTGCCAACCAGGAAGCCAAGACGCTTGGTACATTGGCCGCCGGTGCGCGACGCAAGTTGGAAGTCGAGATGACCGCGCGTGATGCGGGTGTGATGGAAATCAGCGCCACCGCGACCGCGGTTGGTGGCTTGGAGGTAGTGAGTCGAAAGCAAGTAAAGGTGCGACGCGCGGATCTGCAAGTGGAAACGACGGGCCCCAAACTCAAATTTGCGGGTACCGCGGCCACCTATCGGGTCAGCGTTTCTAATACCGGTAATGCCGTGGCTCGTAGCGTTGTGGCGACGGCGATCTTGCCGAAGCGAGCGGAATATCTGGGTGGCATTGCCACCGCTGAAGCAGCAACAGAACGTGTGCGTTGGACGATCGGTGAATTGCAGCCGGGCGCACAGCGTACTTTTGAGATGCGCTGCCAACTGGTTGCGGAAGGTGCTCATCCACTTTCGATTCGTGTTGAGGATGCCAACGAACTCACAGCGACTCACGCCTTTACGACTCGCGTGGAGGCCGTGGCAGACTTGAAGCTCGTGTTGAATGACCCCCAAGGGCCTGAGCCTGTCGGGGATGATGTTCAATATGAGATCAAGGTGATGAATCGGGGAACCAAGGCCGCGACCAACGTGCAAGTCAGAGCCTATTTTTCCGAGGGCATTGAGCCGACCAGTGTTGCCGGACATCCCGGAGAGTTGATGACGGAAGAGGGCGAGGTGCGTTTCGAACTGATTCCCAGCGTTGGCCCCGGACAAACAGTGACGCTCACGGTGCGTGCGCGAGCTTTTGAGGCAGGCAACCTCAGGTTTCGTGTCGAACTGGAAGCAGAGGATCCGGACACTCGGTTAGTTGGTGAAGAATCGACTCGCTTCTTCGGTGACAATTGATCGGCCTCGGTGATAATCGATCGGCGATCTCCAACTGCGGGTGTCGTCTGAACCGGGGGCCCTGGATCGTTGCCTGTCCTCTAGTTGGCAGAATCATTTGCCGAAAGAGCTGGCAGGCGCGGGGCAGGTTGTGAATCCTGGAATTGTCGATGCACCTGGTACAGACGCGTCCCGGATTCCGAGGGAGGCTGGCGGTCGCTGATACGCACGCGCGGAGATGTGCCTCGGTCGGTGTTCCAGCCAACAAGCTCAGCTTGTACCGAATCGATGCGTCGCTGTGTGACGATATTGTTCTGGCCACGTAACACAAAGATCTGACGTCGCTTGCGCGTAGATTGTGTTGCGATCCAGCGCACCCGTTTTTTGCCCGTTGTCGTCAGGTCTTGACTGCGCCCTTCGAACAAGTGGTCGCCCAGCGTGTTCTGAAGTTTCCAGCCGTTATCTTGCATGATTTTCCAGGTTGCCCGCACGTTGTGGCGTTCGACAGTATCGAGGGGTTTCGGCCAGCGGTGTGTATCGCGGAAAGTGTCCCAGAATTGATGCCACAGATTTCCAGCTTGGGCAGCCGAAGCACCGTTCAAAAAGAGCAGCAGCACAAGGAGTTTGGAGGCTATCAATCGCATCGTATTTTCTCCTCAGGGAACTGGCGCTCGTGTTGAACGAGAGGACGCAAGAGATTCTGATCAGCAAAGCAGGTTCATTCCCGCTCTCCCAGATAACTCACATCCATGCTGTCTGGCTGGTCATTTTTCTTTATCGGTGACGCCGGTGGTGAACTTGGAGTGCGCGGCAGTTGTTTCGATTATGCGGTATTCCGCGTTGCCGAAGCGGCTCGCTTGCGCTTGATGGCTCTCGTCGAATGAAAGGGCTCTAGCGATTGTTGTGGATAGATTGGTTGTGCCGCAGCGCAGCCGTCACAAGTCGTCGCCAGCAAGGAACGATTGGGTAACTGGAAGACGGCGTGGTCATGATGTCATCAGTGGCAGCATTTCACGGATCATGGTGATTGCTGCCGGGCCCACGAGGACGACAAAGACAGCTGGGAAAATGAAGAGTACGAGCGGGAAAATTAACTGCACAGCAGTTTTGGCAGCCTTCTCTTCGGCGATTTGTCTGCGCGCGCTTCGCATCGCATCGCTATGGACACGTAATGCTCGAGCAATACTGGATCCAAACTTCTCTGTCTGAATAAGTATCGAAGCCAGTGAACGCAAGTCACTCGTTCCGGTGCGTTCTCCCAGGTCCTTTAACACCGCATTGCGCGGACGGCCCATTTGCAGTTGCATATTGCAACGTCCGAATTCCTGCGAGAGGGCCCGGCAGGAGTCTCCCATTTCTTCCGCAACTTTGCGCATGGCGGCATCGATTCCCAGGCCGGCTTCAACGCAGACGACCATCAAATCTAATGCGTCGGGTAGCCCCAGAAAAATCTGTTCTTTGCGTTGGCGCGTCAGGTACCAGAGTCCGACGTCAGGCAAATAGAACGAACTGATAGCGATGATCGCCGCTCGCAAAATGGAAAGCGAATTGAGAGTGAATATCGCGACCAGTGAACTTCCACAAACCAGCATGCCGGCCAACAGGCAGGCAATCTTAAGACCCAGGAAGATGTTCGCTGCATTGGACCCGTGGAACCCGGCTTGCTGTAGTTTGGATTTCAACTTTCCGGCATCGGCCTCACGCGTTGGCTGCAGTGGTTTAGCAAACGCAGGCGCGGTGCGTTCGAGAACGCGAGAGACCGTCTTGGCTGGCGACTCTGTCGCGGTTGTCGAACGCGGGTCGCAAATTGACTTCAGTCGCTGTTCGGCTCTGGTGGTTTGAGGTGAGAGCCAGTCCAGCAGCAGCCAGCTGGCGGCACCGATCGCGCCAAAGCTGGCAATGGGGACCGCGTAAGTAGAAGTGAGCAGTTCTGTAAGTTCGTCGAACATTCGCTCTACACCTTGATGTTGATGATTTTTCGAATGACCAACGCGCCCACGACCTGTGAGGCCACCGCGGCCATCAACATCTGCTGTCCCAGAGGGTCGTCGAATAATGGGCGACAATAGGCGGGATTCATGTAGTACATGACGAGGAACAACACGGGAGGCAGGGCGAGTAGTACGATTCCGGAGAGCCTGCCTTCTCCGGTGAGGGCCTGGATCTGGCCTCGTAACTTGAAGCGGCCGCGGATCAAATCTGCGATCTTGTCGAGCACTTCTGCCAGATCGCCACCCGTTTGGCGTTGCAGAACTAATGCCGTGGCAAGGAAACGTAGGTCCAGATCGGGTACGCGGTTGGCCATAGCCTTGACCGCGTCATCAAACGGTATCCCGAGATTTTGCTCTTCATAACAGCGTCTGAATTCGGCGCTGATGGGGTCGGGCAGTTCCGTAGAGACCAGCTCAAATCCGGAGGACAGGCTGTGTCCGGCACGCAAGGCTCGGCTAATCAGGTCGAGCGCCTGGGGCAATTGGCGTCCAAACTCCTGAAGGCGTTTGCGTCGACGCACGTAAAGCCAGCCCCAGGGCAAGGTAGCGGCGGTCGCTGCCAATAAGCATGCCACCAGACTGTCTTGCACAGCGGTGATTCCAACGACCATCCCCACAATTGCCAAACCCAGGGTCATTGCGAGAATTCGTTGCAGGGGCCAGGGTACATTTGCCTGTTCCAGGAAAAGGCGACAACCTCCAAACCTGGTCGCCAGGAAATGCCCGAATCCGACTTCAGCCTGGAGAGGTCGAGCCAGCACACTGTCCGTCGTTGTCTGGCCCTTTGAGCTGGTCGGACCGCAAGTAAGGGTTGCCAGGCGTTTTTCAATTTCGGTGTTCTTGTTGCCTTGCAACATCAGCCCGACACCCAGAATCGCCGCTGTGATCGAGACAAACACCAGCCCGGAAATCAACAGAGTTCCCATCATCATGCGATATCTCCTGGAGCGGTGTGGTATGCATCGGTGACTGCGACAATCGGAGCCAGTGAAATCGCAAAGGACTGGTGTTTCGGGTTCGTTCGCGAAGGTCGATTGTGTGTGGCGGGGAATCGCACAGGGAGGCTGGCAACGGCTTTGTCGGTGTCCAGCTCGACGTCAATCGTCCAGCAGCACCCGCTGCTGGAACAGGCTGGCGGGCAAGCGAATGCCTGCGGACTCCAGGCGTTCCATGAATTTGGGACGGATGCCGGTTGATTCAAATCGACCACGGGCCCTGCCTGCTTCATCAACTCCTTCTTGCATGTAACGAAAAATGTCTTGCATGACGACGGTATCTTCTTCCATGCCGACGATTTCCGTGACATGGGTAACGCGTCGCGGCCCACCTTGTAGCCGATTGGTTTGAACGATCAGGTGAACCGCGCTGGAAATCTGTTGACGCATCGCTTTGATGGGCATTTCGAAGCCGGACATCATGATCATCGTTTCCAGTCGACTGATGGCGTCGCGCGGCGAATTAGCGTGCATGGTTGTCAAGGAGCCGTCATGGCCGGTGTTCATCGCCTGCAGCATATCGAGTGTTTCTCCGCCTCGGCATTCGCCAATGATGATGCGTTCAGGCCGCATGCGAAGTGCGTTACGCACCAGGTCGGTAGCCGAGATTTGGCCTTTTCCTTCAATGTTCGGAGGGCGGGTTTCCAGTCGTACGGCGTGTTCTTGCTGAAGCTGGAGTTCAGCGGCGTCTTCAATCGTGACAATCCGCTCGTGGCTCGGAATGAAGTTTGACAGGGTGTTCAGCAGGGTTGTTTTTCCGGATCCGGTTCCGCCGCTGATGACGAGGTTGAGGCGTCCCTTGATGGCGGCCTCCAGCAACAGGACGATTTCCGGAGTAAATGCCCTGAAGTGCAGCAGATCTTCCAGCTTCAGCGGGTTTGATCCGAATCGCCGAATAGAAACGGCTGCTCCATCCAGTGCCAATGGGGGAATGATGGCGTTGACGCGGGAACCATCAGGTAGCCGCGCATCAACCATCGGAGAGACTTCGTCGACCCGTCGGCCCACCTTGGAGACGATGCGGTCGATGATCTGAAGCAAATGCTGGTTGTCACGAAACTCGACATCTGTTTTCTCAAGTTTTCCGCGGCGTTCTACATAAACGCTTTTCGGGCCATTGATCAGAATGTCACTGATTGTCTGGTCTTTCAGGAGCATTTCGAGAGGCCCCAGGCCAAACGTCTCGTCGAGCACTTCTTCGATGAGTTGTTCGCGCTCGGCACGGTTCAGCAGTGTTTCTTCAGTGTCACACAAGTGCTCAACGACCAATCTGATTTCTCTCCGCAGTACCTCTCCTTGAAGTTCTCCGACCTTCGTGAGGTCGAGTTTGTCCACCAGTTTGTTGTGGATGTCTCGTTTCAGGTTGTCGAGTGTTTCCAAAGTCCCGATATCGGGGCCACGGAGAGTAGGGGCCATGGTCATCATGGTCGGACTTTCACGACGGGATAGCTGACGTTGAAGAAGGCAACATCGGTGGCCTGCCAAACCAGGTCAGGCATTGAAAACATAGCTCAGAAAACGTTATTGTGCCGGCCGGATTTGTGGGATTATTTGGGTTGTACTGGGCGCGTGCTGACACGGCGTCTGCGTCACCCGGAGAAACAATCAGAATCCGTTTCGGCTGACCGGGCACCAGTGCTTGAATGCCCCTGTTCTACCTGGCCAGAAGTTGGGTTTCCGCAGTGCGATGATACGTATTGCAGCTACGAATCTGGTCGTGCGGGCCAGTGTGCCGACGCAGCGTGGGCCGCTATATTGGTGCCCGCGCCCAACCGCCAGGAGTCGTGGACTCGCCGAGAGGGCAGGCGATTCCGGTGGGTTACTCGAATCGTAGAGAGGCAAGGGAGATGGATTCAATTCGCTGGGCGGTTCTTGGTGCGGGGCGTTTTGGCAGCATTCATGCCCGTGCGATGCAAGACATGCCAGGGGTCGAGTTGGTGGCTCTCTGCACACGTAATCCCCAGCATCAGCAGCAGGCGGCACGCGACTTTCCGGGAGTGGAGGTCATGGCTCATGCCGATCAGTTGTTAACGCGCGACGACGTTGACACGGTGACGATTGCCACGCACTGGCAGGATCACCGTGACCTGGCACTACAGGCACTTGCGGCAGGCAAGAATGTGCTTTTGGAGAAGCCGCTGGCTCCGTCGAAGAGCGAGTGCCTGGAAGTCCTTGCCGCGGCCAGTAGTGCCGAGGGTGTTTTTATGGTTGGCCACGTCTGTCGCTTTGACCCCAGGGTCTCGTTGGCGCAACAAGCGATTCTTTCGGGGCGTATCGGGAAGGTGCTGAGCATGTCCGCAAAACGGAACTTGCCAGTCAACGCGCCGTTACGGCTTGATAAGATTTCACCTCTGCTGGGCGATGGCGTTCACGACGCGGATTTGATGATGTGGTTTACGGGGAACGCACCGACTCGCGTTTATGGTCGCCAGCTTCATTCCCGGAAGACACGTTTTCCAGAGGCGGGTTGGGCAATTCTTGAATTCGGCGACCAGGCAATTGGAGTCATTGAGACACACTGGGGATTACCTGCCAACGTGTCTACTCTGATCGATGCCAGGATGGAAGTTGTTGGTACAGAAGGCAAGTTGGAAATTAACTGTAGCCAAACTGGCCTGGAACTACTCGATGCCGACGGAGCCAGGATGCAAGACACTAGTTACTGGCCTGTCCAGCATGGCCAGGTAGGTGGCGCATTGCGTAGTGAATTGGACTACTTTGCAGAGTGCGTGCGCAGGCAGCATGCACCCGAGGTGGTGACTCCAGTCGAAGCGGCTCGCGCAGTGATCGTGATGGAAGCTGCTGAGGCATCTGCAGCTCAGGGACAACCAGTTGAACTGAACTGGCCGTTGTCTTGAATCTGGACAGGTTTCAAATAACACTCAACGTGTGGTCAGTCTCAGTGCGCCGGAGCGTCGTCCTGAGGAGCGCTGAGTTGCAGGCAACCGTTCGCATAGTCACCGCGAATTTGTCCTGGAAACTCAAACCGTTTGGAAGTTTCCGAAACGGTAATCAATGAATGGGTTAAGGATTCCCAGCGTTCCAGGCCCATTTCTCGCAACGGCCAGCCGCGTTCTTTCCAGATCTGGATTAACAATTCCTGGAGCAAGAATGCGTCGTCGGTGCCTAACTGCTTGCAATCGAGAACGATCAGTCCATCGTCCCGATGCTGTTGAATTGCTTTGCGCAAGACAGCAACCTGTCGGTCGATTATCGCTTGGGTCTGCGTTGCCAGTTGCGCCAGACGGCAGAGCGCTTCCTGCACACGAGGGTTAAAGTTGCGTTCTAATTGGGGGAGAAGGTCGAGCCGAATTCGATTTCTCGTGAACGTGCGTTGCGTGTTGCTGGAGTCGTTACGGAAGGGCTGTTGCAAGTATTCCAGGTATTCGCGTATCTGCTGCCGCCGGAGTTCTCGCAGAGGTCGTATCAAAGTGGTCAGTTGGGACAGCCGTCTGCTACGGGGCATCCCTGCCAGTCCGCCGATTCCGGTGCCACGGATGACACGATGCAAGATCGTCTCGGCCTGATCATCGGCGGTGTGTCCGGTCGCCACATACCGAGCACCGAGTTGATTGGCGAGAGAAGTCAGGAACTGGTACCGTTGTTCACGTGCGGCGGCTTCACCTGGCGAGTGCGTTTCTCCAGGTAGAGGCTGCCAGCGTCCGGTGTGACAGGCCAGTCCCAACTGAGCGGCTAGCGAGCAGACAAAATCTTCGTCGTCGTCAGCCTCCTGGGCACGTAATTGGTGGTTAAAGTGTGCAACCACCAGATTTTCGAGGTTTCCACGGTGGAGATGGGCTAAAGCTCGGAGCAGGGCCACGCTGTCTGGACCGCCCGATACAGCGACCAGAACGGTCACATCAGACCAATCAGCAGGTGACCAGTTACGGTTGACTGCCGTCTCGAACAGGTGGCGTGGGGGCATGGCGTCAGAGGCTGTCAGCGAATTCAGCCCAACGTTAGTGGAAGGAGCAGAGGCCAGTAACTGTTCCCAGGCCCGCTTGCCGGGAGGCTCATCATAGCTCAAACTGATTTACGGCGACTATCAGGAGTGAATTTGATCTGGTAAATGCAGTGGAGCTTGGTTCAGGTCCCGGCTCTTGACCTAACTCTAGTCTTGCACTACCTTTGGATTCCTTCGCTGAGCCAACGCCAGCGTAGCTTCAATCGGCAGAGCACCGCATTCGTAATGCGGGGGTTGTGGGTTCGACTCCCACCGCTGGCTTTTCTAGTCAGGTAACATGTATTCACTTTCCGGCGCGGTGGTCGTCGGGGTGCTGTCTGGAGAATCAACTCATGGCGACTGTGTTGGAATCAGAAGTTAAAGATATCGTCCTTTCCAACGCGACGTTTGGGCCTCAGGAAATTCAGCAGTTAGTGGGGGCGATTCACACGGATGTCACGCAGTTTTCGTTCCTCCGAGATGCGGTAGCCGAGCTGGAAGTTCGTGAAGACCGTAGTCCCGCCGCAGCAGTGCGCCTGGGAGTCTGCTATTTCTTATTGGGCCGGTTCGTACGTGCCGAGGAGACTTTGTCGAGTGCCGATGGGAGCGCACTGGCGTTGTTCTATCTCGGGAAATCACAATTGGCATTGGAAAAGCTGGTTGTTGCGGTGGAGAGCCTCGAGGCTGCCAAGAAAGCAGGTTACGACGGAGATGAAACGTCGTTGGCCATTGTTGAGTCACACCGCTTGCAAGGCATGCCAGATACGGCAATGACCGTTCTAGATACTTTGTTTGGTCCGGTTGAGCAAACCGCCGAATATTTGTACCAGCGTGGTGCGACTGTTGCCGCCCGGGGCGGCAATCCTGAAGAGGTCATCGCGTTATATGAACGGGCCGTTGAAGCCGACCCCTATCATCCAGGTGCGTTGTTTGGAATGGCGATTGAAAATGATCGCCGGGGTAATGATCAGGAGGCGCTGGACTTGTACCAACGCGCCGCCAATTGCTTTCCCACGCACGTTGGCGCGGTGATGAATCTTGGAATTCTGTACGAAGATATGCAGGAGTACGAGCGTTCTCAGCACTGTTATCAACGGGTGCTGGACGCATTTCCCAATCACCGACGGGCCCAGCTTTATCTGCGTGATGCCGTCGCTTCGAGCGATATGCTGTTTGATGAAGCAGCGGAGAAAGCGCATGATCGTCTGGCACAGGTTCTGAATGTGCCAGTTGCCGATTTCGAGTTGTCAGTACGCAGTCGGAATTGTCTGCAGACGATGGGGATCAACACGCTGGGTGATCTGAGTCGGACCAGTGAACAGGAGTTGTTGGCGAGCAAGAACTTTGGCGAGACATCATTGGTCGAAATTCGTGATATGCTTGCTTCCAAGGGATTGGAGCTCGGGCAGTTTGCGCTCGATACCGGTGATGCTGAGCCGCCGCTCGACGTCTCTGGCATGAGTCCCGATGAACAGGCGCTGCTGGAACGTCCTATTTCCGATCTGAACCTTTCCGTTCGCGCACGCAAATGCATGGTTCGGATGGGACTCAGTACGGTTGGTGAGTTGGTACGCAAAACGGGCGATGACCTGCTGGAATGCAAGAACTTTGGCGTCACCAGCTTGAATGAAGTACGGGAGAAGCTGACAGAAGCCAATCTCAGGTTGCGGGGTGATTAGTACGCGGTTGAGTCGGCACGCTCTATTTCGCCGCACGCGGTGCTGGGCCAGCAGCCAGGGCAGATTCCGCTGTCTTTCAAGTGGGCGTCCTTGCGCTGGACACGCAGTCTGCAAAGCCACTGGGTGGGCCTGGCAACCGGGTTCGCATGCAGCAGTGCTGGCGACAGGTGGCAAGCTTGTTGGATCTGTGTGGGGCGAGAACCTGTCCAGAAAGCTGGCAGCAAGGGAGCCTCGCGATGACACGTGATCGCAGCCTCCCCGCTGGTTTGCATTTCCAACTTCAGCATGTCGACCTGCAAAGTGGTGCCCGTTTGGGTGAGTTGCACACACTGCGCGGCCCTGTCTGTACACCCGCATTCATGCCGGTGGGGACGCAAGCGACTGTCAAGGGATTGACTCCCGGGATGGTGCGGGCAACCGGTGCCCAGATGGTTCTGGCCAACACGTATCATCTGGCTTTACGTCCCGGCGAAGACGTGGTCAAACTGCTCGGGGGCTTGCACCAGTTCAGTGGCTGGTCTGGTCCGATTCTCACTGACAGCGGTGGTTTTCAGTTGTTCAGTCTGGCACGTATCTCGGCGGTCACGGACGCTGGCGCGCAGTTTCGTTCACATATTGACGGTCGTTTGCTTGAGCTTTCGCCCGAACGGGCCGTGGCGATTCAAGAGCAGTTGGGGAGCGATATTGCCATGGTTCTGGACCATGTCGTTGCCTTGCCGAGTGATCGGACACTGGTGGAAGAGGCCTGCCAGCGGACCGTGCTGTGGGCTGAGCGTTCCCAGGCCGCGGCAGTCAGGAAAGACCAGTCGTTGTTTGCCATTGTGCAGGGAGGACTTGACCCCCAATTGCGGCAGTCGTGTGCAGAGCGATTGGTTGCACTTGATTTCCCCGGGTACGCGATCGGTGGATTGAGTGTTGGTGAAGCGCCTGCGGAAATGTACCGAATCCTTGATGTCACTGCCCCGCTGCTTCCGGAGGATCGACCGCGCTATCTCATGGGGGTGGGGCGTCCTGAAGATCTGCTGGAAGCCATTCGCCGGGGGGTCGATCTGTTTGATTGTGTGATGCCGACCCGCAATGGGCGGAATGCCTTGGCGTTTACCGATCGGGGTACTGTGCGAATGAAAAATCGTGTGCACCGTGAAGATGCACGGCCACTGGAGGAGGGATGCGCTTGCGCGGCTTGCCAGCACAGCAGAGGGTTCTTGCGACACCTGTTCATGGCAGGGGAGATGTTGGGTCCGATTCTGCTTTCGATCCACAATCTGACCTACTACCAGCGTCTCTTGTCGACCGTACGTGAAGCGATCAAAGCAGATCGATTTGAAGAGTGTTATCGAGAAAAAATGGCGGGTTGGCAGACGGCCTGATCGCCCTGGAGTTTCGTCGGATCACGGCGCCGGCAGACTGGTGAAAGCGGGCCTCGGGCCTGGGGGGCTGCCCTTGCCCGGCGGCACGCAGCGCCTTAAGATGACGATGAGTTGTGCGTTCCCGCGGCCCCCAGCCAGGGGCCGTTTTCTGTTGCTGCTGTGGCTGCCAGTGAAGTTTTCTGGGCAGCTTCAGTTGGCAAGTGAGTTTGCTGGCGGGATTCTGGGCCACGCCTGGTGGCTGGGAAGCCCTGCTCGAGTTGTTCTCCGAGAAATTCCTGTGTTGTCAGTTGTCCGGCCTTGCCGGGCTGCGAAGGGGCATTGAACTGATGTTTCACCACGCTGGCTGGACCATGGTTGTATTGGCTCAGGAGGCACCAGCGCAGAATCCAGGGCCTGC
>MDTE01012079.1_pt1 | contig 23990 bp, 17 predicted proteins | sample 811231 | NCBI WGS metagenome assembly MDTE01 (sample SAMN05326651, study PRJNA326480) | marine metagenome | isolation source: seawater | place: Indian Ocean: Red Sea | collected 2010 | reverse complement strand
CTGGCCGACACGGTAACAAAGGAATTGTGGCGAAAATTCTTCCGCGAGAGGATATGCCATTTCTTCCAGATGGAACGCCATTGGACGTTATGTTAAACCCAATCGGAGTTCCTTCTCGAATGAACCTTGGGCAGCTTCTTGAGACTCATCTTGGCTGGGCTGCTAGCACGCTTGGCTTTCATGCCAGGACTCCAGTGTTCGATGGTGCACAAGATTCAGTGATTGAAGATCAAATTGCTAGGGCATGGTTCGTCCACGAATCAAACTCCATAGATCATAAAAATCTAGATTCAAGTGAAATTAACTGGGACAAGGTAGATGCATATCTTAACGAACGTGGTTTTGATCGTGATCGCCTGTGGAGTGATGCACCGTCAAACCGTGGAGTAGCTCGTGAAGCTTGTCTCAGGATATGGCTTAAAGAGTATGGTGGCACAGAGACAGAAGGCTTGAAGCCGACGGAGCTTATTCAAGAGGCTCTGAAGATTTCACGGGAGCGGAATTTATCAGCACCAATTTTCGGAAAGCAGGAGCTTAACGATGGTCGTACCGGGCTTCCTTTTGATGCACCTGTAACCGTCGGAAACGTATATATGCTGAAGCTTATTCACTTGGTTCAAGACAAAATTCATGCTAGATCAACTGGACCTTACTCACTCATAACTCAACAGCCTTTAGGCGGTAAGGCTCAGTTTGGTGGACAGAGATTTGGTGAAATGGAAGTCTGGGCACTTGAGGCATACTCAGCGGCTTCAACGTTACAGGAGATGCTTACGATTAAATCTGACGACGTGGTTGGGCGTGTGAAAACGTATGAGGCTATTGTCAAGGGTGAAGAGGTTATTCAACCTGGCGTTCCAGAGTCTTTTCATGTTCTGCTAAAGGAATTACAAGGTTTAGGGCTGTCAGTCGAGCTTCTTAATGAAGATATTGACCGGTTCACCAAAACACAAAATCAAGCTCAGGAGATGTCTGCAACCTTAGGTGCGCCGTTGGACTGGAACGATCTCAGCGATGAACCGCTTGACGCTCTTGAAATTGAGGAGCTAGAAGTGATTGATTCACTTGTAGATGAAGTCATAGATGACTCTGATGATGAGGATGATGATGAGGATGATGACACCGATGAGTCTTCGGCAGACTCTCTGCAGTCTCTGGCTTCTTTGGAAGACGAAGATATTTCTGAAGACCTGCCAGGGGTTGAAGATGAAGAGAATTAAGATGGAAATTAGATCTGGATTATTTGGCAAATCTAGGAATTTCACTATTTAAATATTGCTAGATACAACTAGTAACTTTACGAACAAGATTAATCATCCAAACGAGTCGTACTCGAAAGGTAAGGAAGCGGCAACATATGACACAGTCGGGCGCCGATTTCAATGCAATAAGAATCGCTCTTGCTTCACCAGAGCAGATTCGTGCGTGGTCATACGGAGAGGTTACCAAGCCTGAAACTATAAACTACCGTACTCTTAGACCGGAGAAAGACGGTCTATTCTGTGAAAGGATTTTCGGTCCTACTAAGGATTGGGAATGCTATTGCGGAAAGTACAAGAAAATTCGTTATAAGGGAGTGATTTGCGACCGATGTGGTGTTGAGGTAGCTAGATCGAAAGTTAGGCGTGAAAGAATGGGGCATGTGAAACTTGCTGCTCCTGTAGCTCACATCTGGTTTTCTAAAGGTACTCCTTCTCGGCTTGGGCTTCTTCTTGATCTGTCTCCTCGCAACCTCGAACGCGTACTTTATTTTGCCCAGTATGTGGTAACTGAAGTAGATGATTTAGCTCGCCAGAATGCGATTGAGCAACTTGAGTTATACCGAGAAGCCGAGACTAATCGTCTAGCTGAGGATCTAAAGGAAAATCTTTCCGCGGGCACTGTAGAGGGACCTCTACGTGAGACTATGCAGTCAATTTATATCGCTCAACTTGAGGCAGAGCGTATAGCTACCGAGATGGCTGAGCTAGATAAGCCAAAAAAGAAGCCAACAAAGGCTCAAATTATAAAGTCAGAAAAAGAAGCAAAAGCACGGGAAGATGCTCATCAGGCGGAGATGGATAGCTATAAGGGTGAAGCAGCGTCAACGAAACTGACTGAGATCACGGAGGAACAGATCACAAAAGTTCAAGCCGATGTTCAAGACAAGATTGACGATCTAGAGTCTATCCAAGTTATGGATCTGCTTACTGAGGCTAGATTTCGAGAACTTCGTGATAAATTTGGGCAGGTATTCAAGGCCTCAATGGGAGCTGAGTCTGTATTAGAGATTTTAAAGAACACCGACTTGGATGCGGTACGTGTTGATCTTCAGGATCAGGTTCGCAACACCTCGGGTCAGCGCCGTAAAAAGGCAATTAAGCGGTTGCGAGTGGTTGAAGCATTTCGAAAAAGTGGTAATAAATCCGAATGGATGATTATGACTGTTCTTCCGGTGCTTCCTCCTGAACTACACCCAATGGTTCAATTAGATGGAGGTCGATTTGCTACCAGCGACCTTAATGATCTTTATCGAAGAGTTATCAACAGAAACAACCGTTTAAAGCACCTTATCGAACTTCAAGCGCCCGACATCATCATACGTAATGAAAAACGAATGTTGCAGGAGGCTGTAGACGCACTTATTGATAATGGTCGGCGCGGTCGTGCAATTCAAGGTAGCCATAATCATAAGCTTAAGTCTCTTACAGATTTGTTGCGCGGCAAGCAAGGGCGTTTCCGCCAGAACCTCCTTGGCAAACGTGTTGATTACAGTGGGCGTTCGGTAATTATTTCGGGACCTCAACTAAAGATGTATGAGTGCGGGCTTCCAAAGAAAATGGCTCTTGAACTATTTAAGCCTTTCGTTATGAACGCACTTGTTATCAAGGGTTATGCTCACAATATAAAGAGTGCGAAGAGAATGACCGAACGCGCTCGACCAGAAATATGGGATTTACTCGAAGAGGTAATACAAGACCATCCTGTTATGCTCAACCGAGCACCCACCCTGCACCGTTTAGGTATTCAAGCATTCCAACCGGTACTTGTTGAAGGTTCAGCGATTCAAATTCATCCTCTTGTATGTACTGCATTTAATGCTGACTTTGATGGTGATCAAATGGCGGTACACGTTCCGTTGTCACGAGAGGCTGTGAATGAAGCTCAGCGGCTAATGCTTTCAACCAACAACATGCTGGCTCCAAGTTCTGGATTTCCGATTGTTTCACCAACGCTCGACATGGTTCTTGGTATGTATTACCTCACTGGTATAGATGGTCAGGAATTAACTCCTGTCCAGAAAGACGATAATGGTGATCCGTTATACAAGGTTTACGGTAACTTTGATGATGCCCTATTTGCTTTTGAAATAGAGCGGGTAAAGCTTCGTGAGCTGATTAAGGTGAGAGATGGGCAAGGTGCGTGGATCGAAACGACCGTAGGTCGAATCATTCTGAATAACACATTTCCTAGCGCTATGTCATATAGAAACCAGACTTTTGATCGTGGTGATATCGAAGCTCTTGTAACCGAAGTAGTTAATGAGTATGGAAATGATGAAACGGTTTCGATGTTAGATCAGATGAAGGCACTTGGTTTCAAGTATGCGACTCAGTCTGGCACCACCATAGCGATGAAAGATATCGTAGTTCCACCACAGAAGCAGTCTCTCTTATCAGCTGCGGATACTAAGATTTCTCGACTTGACGCACTTTTTGATGATGGTCTTATAACTGAGACTGAGCGATACGAAGCATCAGTTGAAATATGGACTGACGTGTCTAATAAGATGACCAATGCTGTTGAAGATACATTGCCGAATTACGGTGGTATTTTTGATATGGCTAACTCGGGAGCGAAAGGTAATATCGCTCAGATTAAGCAGATGGCTGGAATGCGTGGCTTAATGTCTGATCCTAAAGGCAGAATTATTGAGATGCCTATACGGTCCAGCTTCGCCGAAGGGCTATCGGTTCTTGAGTATTTCATTTCTACTCATGGTGCTCGCAAAGGTCTTGCTGATACGGCGCTTCGTACTGCGGACTCCGGTTATTTGACCCGTCGACTTGCTGACGTTGCGCAAGATGTAATCATTACAACGGAAGATGACATGGGCGCCCAAGGAATTTTGATCCAGCATGATCCTACGGGTATGCAGGCACCTCTCGCTGAACGTATTGTCACGCGATATCTATCAGAACCAGTCGTTCACCCAGAAACTGGAGAGATAATCGTTGATCGTGACGAATTGGTTACGCGGCAACTGGCTGAAGCAATTACAGCTGCCGGTGTTCAGGAAGCTTGGGTTTATTCACCGCTTTCTAGTACAACTCAACGTGGTATTTCTCAGAAGTGTTACGGGGCATCTCTCGCCACAGGGCAGCGTGCTCTCATGGGAGAAGCTGTTGGAATTATTGCTGCTCAATCGATTGGAGAGCCTGGTACACAATTGACGATGCGAACATTCCACACTGGCGGTATTGCCGGAAAGGACATTACTTCAGGGTTGCCACGTGTTGTGGAACTGTTTGAAGCCCGACAGCCTAAAGGGATGTCAGTTCTGTCCGAGATAGGAGGCAAAGTTGAAATTGCCCAGCTTCCAGAAGGGCGTGTGGTTAGGGTGACGTCGATAGAGGATTTTTCTGAGGAAATTGATATTCCAGAGACTCATCGTCAAACTGTAAAGACAGGTGATTGGGTCGATGCTGGGGAGGCAGTGCTGTCAATTAAGAAGACTGTTAAAACAGCAGCTATTAAGGCTGGCGAAGGGGATTCAATAGCTGAAGAGATTTATGCTCCAGTTGCGGGTGTCGCTCAGGTTACAAAGTCTTTAGTTCGAATTACTTGGCAGGAAAATGACGAACGTGAATATGTTATTCCTGCAGCTTCCGAAATTCTCGTGAGCGATGGCGAGACTATAGAACCTGGAGCTGCTCTCACAGATGGACCCAAAAACCCTCAGGACATTCTAAGGATTGAGGGTCAAGCTGCGGTACAACGTTATTTGGTTGATGAAGTACAGGCTGTTTACCGATCACAAGGTGTTCAGCTGCATGATAAGCACATCGAAGTTATTGTTCGTCAAATGATGCGTAAAGTTCGAGTTGATAATCCTGGGGACAGTGATCTTTTACCAGGAGAATTGGTCGATAGGCACGATTATGAATTCGCAAACAGCAGTATGCTGGCAGGAGGTGGTGAGCCTGCAACTGCTAGCCCTGTATTGCTTGGAGTCACGAGGGCATCTCTTAATACTCAGAGTTTCCTAGCTGCAGCTTCATTTCAAGAGACGGCTCGTGTATTGACTGAAGCCGCGGTGAATGGATCTGTAGACCGGCTCAACGGTTTAAAGGAAAATGTGATTATCGGACGACTGATTCCTGCTCGGTTGGATCAAACCGAAGAAGGTCGCAATAGACTTGGTCTTGAGGGTGAGGGACAAGAATCTGGTCAACTGACTGGATTTACTCAGGCACCAGCGACTTTTGAGGAAGCACTTGCTGCGATAGGCGGTGATGACCTTGTAAGTGCAGGTGTTGACACAGTAGCTCCGGTGGCTGGAGACGCCGCTGCCGCTGCCGCTGCTGCCGTTGCTTCCTCAGAATCCGGAAGTGATGACGGAGGATTGTTAGCTGCGGTTACAGCGCTTACTGATGCAGTTACTACCGGGGATGATTCTTCGGATGCAGGGGATGACGAAGCAGCACTTGCCGCTGAAGCACTCCTCGCCTCAACATCAACTGCTGAAGACAATCCTGAACCTGCCCCGAAATTCGTTGATGAGAGTGATGAAGTCGAAGATGGAACTCCAGGTGGGTGAAATTTACGTATTGTCAAAAAGATAATCCCGTAATGCTCGCTACATTGTATTCGGAGTTTATGGGCTTAGGTTTGTATTTATGTGAATAATGGATCACGTTGGTTTTTCATATAAAATCGAGCATCTGCTAAATCATCAGTATTACCTGACAATGTGGTAGCTGGGGCGGTTAGCTCAGCTGGCTAGAGCGCGTCGTTGACATCGACGAGGTCACAGGTTCAAGTCCTGTACCGCCCACCACATTTCATAGTAAATACAATAGAGAATCGATAAAAAGCCAGCAGTGAAATCATACGAAATATGTCGCAAATAGATCTCAGCATTACGTCGAATACACGGGACGTGGTGGAGTTCAGTCCGTTATACGGGCATAGTACTTTGACTATGTAGGCACGTTGAATAAATAATCTTTCGACGTGCCTAAAGCCAATTTGTTTCAAACAATTTTTCCTAATGCGCATTTTTTTGTGTCTCTGGAATTACAAAACAAATAACGTTCGATATACACGTTGATCTGGATAAACCAAAGGAACGACTCACATGGCTGATCGAGTTAGATTCAAAGATCTGTCACCCGAACAGAAACAGAATTACCGAGATAGATTGCGCCATTCAGCTGCGCATGTTCTAGCGGAGGCGGTTACTACACTATTTCCAGATGCTCAGTTGACCATTGGACCTCCAATCGAGAATGGCTTTTATTATGATTTCGCTGTTTCAGATCCATTCACTCCAGATGATTTAGCGAAGATTGAAAATGAGATGCGGAATTCGATTAAGGCCAACACGGAATTTGTGGAAAGAGAAACTACACGTGATGAGGCACTTGAACTTGTAAGTGATAATCAATATAAGGTTGAGATCCTAAAAGGTATTCCGGATGATGAGAGGGTCACGTTCTGTAGCCACTCAGATGGATCATTTGAGGATTTGTGTCGTGGCGGGCATATGGATCGCACGGGCGACATTAAGGCCTATAAGTTGCTATCTACCGCTGGGGCTTACTGGCGTGGCGATGAGAATAACACCATGCTTCAGCGCATCTACGGTACGGCTTGGGAGTCGCGAGATGCACAGAAAGCATACTTGAAACGACTTGAAGAGGCTGAGAAACGAGACCATCGTAAGCTAGGCCGACAGTTGGGATTGTTTTTCTTTGATCAGATAGCACCGGCAAGTCCATTCTTTTTGCCAAAAGGCGCTCAAGTTATGAACGGACTTATTGCTTACGTCAAAGAACTTTATGAAAAGTATGGATATCAAGAAGTTATGACTCCTCAGATCTTTAATACCGATCTTTGGAAACGTTCTGGTCATTTAGAAGCTTACGCAGACAACATGTATTTTGTGGATGTTGACGAGCGTGAGTTTGGTGTTAAGCCTATGAATTGTCCAGCTGCGGCAATGCTTTATTTAGCCGATTCACATAGTTATAGAGATTTACCGATGCGTTTCGCCGACTTTGGTCGTTTGCATCGTAATGAACGGTCTGGCGTGACGCATGGTTTAACTCGAGTTCGTTCGTTTGTTCAGGATGATGCGCACATATTTTGCACCCTTGACCAAATCGGTGACGAAATTAATTCATTTTTAAAAATGCTTAACGAAGCATACGCAACACTTGGGTTTGAGACATATAGGCTTGAGCTTTCACTCAGACCTGAAAAGCGAGTCGGATCTGAAGAAATGTGGGATCAAGCTGAAGTAGCGTTGACCGAAATTCTTGATGCTTCAGGTGTTGAGTATACGTCTGAGTCAGGTGAAGGCGCATTTTATGGCCCAAAGATAGATATTTTTGTGCCTGATGCAATTGGTAGGGACTGGCAGCTTGGTACGGTTCAGTTGGATTTTTCTTTACCGGAGCGATTTGATATGGAATATGTATCGGAGGATGGCAACAGGCGAAGGCCTGTAGTAATTCACCGGGCTATGTATGGATCCCTCGAACGATTTTTAGGTGTTTTGATAGAGCACCTGTCAGGTGCGTTTCCGTTGTGGTTGGCACCGGTTCAAGCAGTCGTTATACCGATTGCTGATCGACACATTTCGTATTGTGAAAAGGTTGCCAAAAAGCTAATTTCTGGTGGGATACGGGTTGTGGTGGATGATTCAAATGATCGAATGAACGCGAAGATTCGTCAGGCACAACTTCAGAAAGTGCCTTATATGCTTGTTGCAGGAGATCAGGAAATAGAATCAAATACCTTAGCCGTTCGGACTAGAACTGGAGATAATATTGATCCTGTGGCAGTCGATGAGCTGACTACAAAATTTCTAGACCGAATTGTCAACAGATCTTCAATATTGGTGTTTTGAGAAAATTAGTAACGAAAATATACATTCAAGCAATAGGGCGTCAATTTGACGCCCTATTGCTTGCGGTGTAGCCTCGAACAATTGTAACGCGTTCACATCGCTACTCCAAAATAAACTTTTGAAGCCATTCAGTAATATATTTTTCAAAGGTAAAATTACACACAGATACGACATTGTGAGAGAGGGAATGGATCAGTAACCCTATATGACATCTGACGACATCAAAATTAATCGAGGATTAACTGGCGTTTACTTCGATCGTAGTGAAACGACATTTATCGATGGTAAGGAAGGTGTGCTCGAGTATCGAGGATATAACATTAACGATCTTGCAGAGCATTCTACTTTCGAAGAGACAGCCTATTTATTAATTTATGGCAAACTTCCTACCCAATCAGAATTAGACGAATTTGATGCAGAGCTTAAATCAGCTCGTGAACTTCCTGAAAGAGTTTTTGATGTTATTGATTTGGTTAAAGATTCACACCCGATGGATGCGTTGAGAACAGCAGTTTCAGCATTAGCTTCATTTGATCAGGACAGAAATGACAATTCAATAGAGGCGACGATACGCAAAGGTAACCGCCTAACCTCACAAGTCCCGTCTATTGTTATGGCACATCATAATATTCGCCAAGGCAAAGATCCTATAAAGCCAAATTCAAGGCTTAATCATGCTGGTAACTTTCTATACATGCTTGATGGTAACGATCCTAGTAAAGAAGCCATTGATCTTATGGATAAAGACTTTGTTCTGCACGCAGATCACGGTTCTAATGCATCAGCATTTACAGCAAGAGTTGTAGCGGGCACCGCTGCTGATATTCATGGTGCAGTTACTTCGGGAATTGCTGCACTGTCCGGTCCTTCCCATGGTGGGGCTGCTGAAAATGTTATGCAGATGGCAAAGGAGATTGGCAGACCAGAGAACGCAGCTGACTATGTGACAACACTTCTTTCCAATCGAGAACGGGTTATGGGATTTGGTCATCGTGTTTATCGAGCAGAAGACCCGAGAGCGGGGCATTTGCGAGAAGGTGTCAAAAATTTGAGTGAAGAAATGGGTCAGCCTGAGTGGTATCAGATACTTGAAGCTGTCGTTGATGCTATGAAGCCGTATGCTAGACGTGGAATCCACGTCAACGTCGATTTTTTCGCTGGAGTAATTTACTATCTGAATGGTATTCCACAGGATTTATTTGTGCCGATATTTGCTGTGGGGCGAATACCTGGTTGGACGATTCAGGTGGTTGAACAATTCAGTCATAATATCTTGATCAGGCCACTTCTCAAATATACCGGTGGCAGGGAACTTCAGTATGTTCCTATCTCAGAACGACAATAGAGCTGCTTGTAAATATTTTGTTTTGGGATTTAAATGACTACGGCGGATATGGGGTGAGCCCATAGATTTTTCACCTTTCTTTTCTCTTTTCGATATTTGTAGATGACCTCTAACATGAAACATGATGGTCTTGAGCAGAGTCTGATCGATCATATAGTTCGATACGGTCCGGTCAGCTTTGAAGCCTTTATGGATGCTGCTTTGTACGATAGTAAGCACGGTTACTATCCGAATCAGCGTTACCTAACTGAGACCTCATGTATTGGCACAGGTGGTGACTTTTTCACAAGCCCCACTAGCCATCCAGCTTTTGGCGCACTCATATCGCTTCAATTAGAGCAGATGTGGCTAAACCTTGGGGCTCCAGATGTCTTTACTGTTGTTGAAATGGGTGCAGGTGACGGCGTTCTGTGTTCCGATATTTTGGAGTATGCTCAGCGAGAACTTCCTGATTTCGCGAAAGCGATCAAGTACGTTGCGACTGACCTCGCTCCACCGCGCGATTCCAAAACAGTCTTTGATTCATCAATACTCCCGAATGGCGTTTTAGGATGTGTTTTGTCTAATGAACTACTTGATGCAATGCCAGTAAATAGATTTATCGTCCGTAATGGTGAATTAAGGGAGATTTACGTCGATTACAAAGATGGGGAGTTCGTTGAGTCCTATGGTGACATTAGCAATCCGGAAATTATTGCTCGAGTTGATCCATTCTTGGGTATATTGCCAGAAGGCTACCGGGGTGAGGTGAATCTTCATATTGGTTACTGGGCAGATTCGGTAGCTGCTGTGCTTGAACGCGGTTATGCGATCACAATTGATTATGGTTTTGGCCGATCAGAGCTATATAAATCAACAAGAATTGATGGTTCATTGCGTTGCTATTTTCAGCACACACTTTCTCAAAATCCATTGATTCGAATAGGAAGACAGGATATTACTTCTCATGTTGATTTCACGGCTGTTGATCATTGCTTGACAGTGATGGGGTTTCAGAGGATCGGTAAACTTAGTCAGCAAGAATTTTTGATTAACCTAGGTATTGAAGATTTTTTGAAGGAAATTAAGATTAAGGAAACCCGTAAAGAGATATCTAGAACAGAATCACAAGAAAATTTCGCTGGAGTTGGGTCCCTGATCAACCCAAAAGGGCTCGGTAGTTTTAGTGTTGCAGTGCATTCACGTGGACTGGGTTTAGAACCATTTCCTGGCCTCACTGGTATTGATAGATGGGGTTATTTGACTGAAGGCCACTCTGTGCCACTGCTTTCCTCATCTACTGCTCAACATGGTCGACTTTTGAGATCCAGTAATCCGTTCTCAATTACTCAATCTGATTTTGGTGTTATACCTACATGGGAAGAGATATTCAGCGATGAGTTTTAACTATCATTGATATCTTGTTTGTGAATCGGTTTAGTGATTACTAATGTTTAAGGTCTAGTCTTAGAATTTTAGTTCGAATGGCAACTCGCATAGCCGTTGTTATTGGAGCAAACGGATTGAACTCAAAAAAATCTAAAGAAACTTCATTGCATGCGATTCACGTAGCATCTGGTGGTCGAATGGTTCCTTTTGGTGGATGGGATATGCCATTGCAGTATCTTGACGGTATTATCGCTGAAGTTAACGCTGTCAGGACTGCGTCTGGGATTTTTGATGTTTCGCATATGGGTCGTATCGAATTCGAAGGGTCAGGTGCAGAGAAATTCCTGAGCTCAATTATTTCTGCGAATGTTCCCGCACTGAAGATTGGCAGAAGTAAATATAACTTTATTTGCAATGCGACCGGCGGGATTATCGATGACGCAATGCTTTATCGAACGGGAGAGCAGCACTACTTGCTGGTAATCAACGCTGCCAACTTTGATGCAGATATGAATTGGATAAATACTCATTATTATGATCAAAGTGACGTCAATATGCGTGTTGTAACGGATGATACCGTTATGATTGCAATTCAAGGACCGAAGGCTGTTGAAACTGTTGATTCTCTTACACATGGCAAGGCTTCGAAGATTCGTCGATTTCGAATTGGAAGCGCTGAATTCAATGGCGTAACTGTAACTCTGGCTCGAACCGGTTATACCGGTGAAGACGGTTTTGAGATTATCGTTCCGTCATATAAGGGTGCAGAACTCTGGAGCAAACTTCGGGAATCAGGTTCTGTTGAAGCAGGTCTAGGTGCACGTGACGTTTTAAGGCTCGAAGCAGGACTCCCTTTGCACGGTAATGATCTTTCCACTGATACCAATCCATTTGAAGCAGGATTGGGTCGATTTGCGTATTTTGAAGCACCAAACTACATTCCTGGATATGCTCTCAGGCATCTTTCTGCAACTAAGCCTTCGCGTAAATTGGTTGGATTCAAAATGATCGGGCGTGGTATCCCTAGAAGAGGTTTGAACATCTTTGCTGAAGGAGTACAACCTGCTGACGAATCTAAGTCAGTTGGAATAGTTACGTCAGGTACTCATTCTCCAACTGTTGACGGTGGTATAGGCATGGGCTACGTTGATCAAATCTACTCTGTAATAGCCACTAAGTTGATGATAGACGTACGCGGGCGACTGGTTGAGGCAGAAGTTGTCGATATGCCGTTTTACAAGAGCACGTAGATACTTAGTATGTTAGATAAGAAAAACAAATTGAATAGGAGCATAATTTCAAATGTACCCAAGCGATCTTAAGTATTCCAAAGAACACGAATGGGTACGAATGAATGGAAATATCGCAGAGATTGGTGTAACAGTTTTCGCACAGGAGTCTTTAGGGGATGTCGTTTTCGTTGAACTTCCTGCAGTTGGATCTAGCGTAGTGCAATTTGAAAAATTCGGTGAAATTGAATCCGTCAAAGCTGTTAGCGATCTATTTTCACCAGTTGAGGGTACGATTGTTGAGGTAAACAGTGCGGCAATAGATTCTCCTGAGGTTGTTAACGAAGAGCCCTATGGCATTGGTTGGCTTATAAAAGTGGAACTTTCTAATACTGATCAACTCGATGCATTGATGGACGCTACTAGCTATGAAAGTATTTTGCAGTAATTACTGCCTGAGTATTTGCAATTTTGAAAACATTAGGTAACCATCCTTATATTCCAGCAACTGCCGCAGAGCGGGTAGAAATGCTGAGAGCTTCTGGCGTTGATTCTCTAGATGGTTTGCTCGGAGATATTCCGGTTGAACACCGTAATCCTAAAATTAATCTTGATGCTGGCCTTTCCGAGCAAGAATTATCTGAACTTTTCAATTCGATTGCATCCACCAACGCGTCACCTTCAAATGGCTATATATCTTTTTTAGGTGCTGGTTCTTATCGACATTACATACCTTCTACAGTTAGATCTATTTTGCAGCGTGGTGAGTTTGTTACTGCGTATACTCCTTACCAACCAGAAGCAGCGCAAGGTACTTTACAAGTCGGGTTTGAATTTCAGACTGTAACTTGTCAACTCACGGGGATGGAAGTTGCTAACGCCGGAATGTACGACGGTCCTACGGCGTTCGCTGAAGCATGCTTGATGTCGGCGCGAGTCACCAGAAGAACCAAGGTAGGTGTCTTGACGACTGCTGATCGTCGTCTTACTGATACTTTTGTTGCTTATTCGAAGTATCAGGGACTCGAGCTTGTTGAAATTTCACCTGATATTACCGAAATACCTAAAGATTTGGCTTGTATTGCTATACAGAGCCCAAATTTCTTCGGTGCGATAGAAGATGTGGAACGGCTCACAAAAGTTGCGCATAGCAATGGCGCTTTATCGATTGTTCACGTGAATCCTACGGCTCTTGGGATGTTTAAATCACCTGGTGAGTATGGTGTTGATATTGTTACGGCTGAAGGACAACCACTTGGAGTACCAATGGCTTTTGGCGGTCCATATGTTGGATTGTTCGCGTGCAAAAAGGTACACATTCGTCAGATGCCTGGTCGAATCATTGGGCGTACAACCGATACTCAAGGTCGAGTTGGATATGCACTAACCCTGCAGACACGTGAACAGCACATTAGACGAGAGCGTGCAACATCCAATATTTGTACGAGCACACAGCTTATGGGACTTATGGTTACTGTTTATACCGCGACTCTTGGAAAACAGGGAATCAAGGATGTCGCCAATCTTTGTTATCAGAAAGCTCACTATGCAGCTTCAGAAATAGACAAACTAAATAATTTTTCTATTGAACCTAGAGGGACATTCTTCCACGAGTTTGTTGTCAATTGTCCCGTGCCTCCGAGAGAAATTAATGCGGCGTTGTTGAAGCGAAATATTCTGGGTGGTCTAGATATTTCAGATCGGTCCGAAAACGGCATGCTTATTTGTGTAACCGAGACGATATTGAAACACGACATCGATAGATTGGTATCTGCTCTGAGCGAGATCGGATCTTCATTATGACGATCACCATCGATGCGAATGAGGTGGATCGACGATTATTGATGGACCGGTCTCTAGCGGGTCGTAGAGCGTTCACATTACCGGGGTCGGATGTACCTGAGCAGTCATTGCCCGATTCATCGCTACTGCGAGAAGACGTCGAGCTTCCTGAGATCTCTCAACTTGAAGTAATTCGTTATTTCTCTGTTCTGAGCCAGTTGAATTTCTCCATAGATACGAATTTTTATCCATTGGGTTCATGCACGATGAAGTACAACCCAAAGATCAATGACGAATTATCAAGTTTGCCTGGATTATCAGATATTCATCCACTTCAGCCTGATGAAACGGTACAAGGTGCGATTCGTTTGATGAAAGATCTTCAGGATGATCTTGGTGAAATCACCGGACTGCCAGGAGTGTCACTCGCACCATTAGCAGGTGCACAAGGAGAATACGCTGGGTTACTTGTTGCACGCGCATATCATACTTCGCGCAATGATGAAAAACGGACTATTGCTATCGTTCCTGATTCTGCTCATGGCACAAATCCAGCTTCTGCGGCAATGGCTGGATTGGAAGTGGTTACTGTACGTTCAGATGAACAAGGTAATGTAGATGTGGAAAATCTACGTGAGTTGGTGAATGATAAGACCGCGGTTTTTATGCTCACCATGCCTAGTACATTATGCTTATTTGAACCTAATATTCTTGATATAACGAATATCATCCATGATGCAGGCGGGTTGGTTTACGCCGATGGAGCCAATTTGAATGCGTTGCTGGGGCTTGTTAAATTGGGTGATCTGGGCGTAGATATTTGTCATTCAAATTTGCACAAAACATTTTCAACTCCCCACGGTGGCGGTGGTCCTGGTTCCGGGCCTGTAATGGTTTCTAGTGAGTTAGCAAAATTTTTACCAACGCCGGTTGCTGAACAAACAGATCATGGTTACGTGCTTTCACAGCCAGCAATGTCTGTTGGGTCTATAAACGGATTTCATGGATCTTTTTCAATCGTAGCCAGAGCTTTCGCTTACATCAAAGCATTAGGATGTGAAGGCCTTAAATCTGTTTCAGAGAATGCGATTATTGGTGCCAACTATATTCAGTCCAAACTTAAGGATAAATACAGCATTGTTGCTGATCGGTATTGCATGCACGAAACTGTTTTATCCGCAGCGAACCAGAAGAAACGTGGGGTATCTGGTCTAGATATAGCCAAACGGCTTTTAGATTTTGGTATTCATGCACCAACAATGTACTTTCCTCTTATCGTGGAAGAAGCATTGATGGTGGAGCCAACAGAGTCGGAATCTAAGGAAACCCTTGACCATTTCATCGCAGTAATGCGCCAGATTGATGATGAGATTGATAGAAGCCCAGAGTTGATATTCGATGCTCCTCATGAATTACCAGTAAAGCGCCTAGATGAAGTAGCCGCGGCTCGTAAGCCCGTATTGCGCTGGAGCCCGGAAGGTTAGGTTGCAGAGATTTGTAGATTCACAGTTGGATACCAGAGGTTTTGTTTGTGGGTAAGCTGGCTCAGAGTTCCAATTATTTTTCGTGATTCGAAAGACAAATTCAATTGATCGTTGATACTCACGTACATATTTGGGAGATGCCTCCAATCGCACCTATTGGTCCTTCTGCTCCAAACTTCACATCTATACCTAGAGCCCACGGCAATGCCGAGCTTCTTTTAGAAGACATGGATGCAAATGGTGTCGATAAGACGGTGTTGGTTCAAACATCGTTTTCAACTTGGGATAATGAGTACGTTGCATCATCGGCAATAAAATATCCTGATCGATTCGTGTCTATGGGTCTGATTGATCCAATGGAAGATAACAACGCAAAGATTGCAGCTTACTGGATAGATGATTGGGGGATGCAGGGATTTCGTCTACATCCACAATACTATTCTGAGGTAGACATTCTCAAACGACCAGAAAATGCGGCGTTGTTTAAAGAAATAGAAATTCGTGAAGGGATTGTTCAGATTCACAGCAAACCTGAACACGCCCACCAGCTTGACTATGTTGCAGCACGTTACCCGGGAATCACTTGGATAATTGACCATATGATGTATCCAGAACCTAGCATGGCTCCAACATGGGATGCGTATAGGCTCGTGTTAGATCTTGCAATACACGACAATGTCTTTATGAAGATCTCAGATATTCATAATCGATCAGCGTGTAACGATTTTCCATTTTCGGATATGCACGACGTGATAAAGATGGCGATTGACGCTTTTGGTATTGATAGAGTTATTTGGGGGACTGGATATCCTGGGTATCATCGGGTCGAAAACGGCTGGTTGTCGCTTGCCGATGAACTCAAATTGGTTAGAGAGTCATTTAATTGGCTTACGCATCAAGAAAAGAACAAATACCTTGGCTTGAATGCTATGCGCATATGGCGTTGGGTGTAGATAGAATTTGAGCTCGCAATAAAATATTTTTTAATTGATATCTCTGTGGATTGCGATCACTTCATGGCACTACAACCCGGCACTAAAGCACCAAATTTCACCATAGATTCTCACTTAGGTCAGGTAAATTTATCTGAGCTTAGAGGCAAGAACGTTGTAGTCGGTTTTCATCCGGCAAGCTTTACAGGCGGTTGACTTAATCAGGTACGCGAGTTCCGCGTAAATTATGACAAGTTTGTTGCGCTCAATGCAGAAATTGTTCAAATTAGCGTTGATCAATTACCAGTACAGGTCGCATGGGTAAAAAGTATGGCGGAAGAGGGTGAAGACGAAGGAAATGTGCCATTTCCGGTAGCAAGTGATTTTTGGCCACACGGAGACGTGACTCGGGCATTTGACGTTTTCAACGAGGCTACTGGTAGGGCAAAACGCGCAGTGTTTATTGTAGATCCTGAGGGTGTAATTCGATGGTCTAACGTTTACACTGAATCTCTTCCAGCCTCAAGCGAACTGCTCTACGAATTAGAGCAGATGTAATTTTATGTTGTCCGTAGGTTATTAGATGCTTTTAGTACCTACCATTGATAATTTAAAGTGGATAGCGGTTTCATTTAGTAGAACGTTTTACTGTCTTTATTAGTTTCATCCGAGTCTTTTTCTAGGCTTTTATCTTTATTAGCTAACGCCGCCTCAATACCAGCCTTTAATAAACCTGAATCTGAACTGATCGGAAACCACTGCATACCTTGTTTTATTCGACGTCCAGCTTCTTCGCCTGAGGATGTGTGACAACCAGTGGCAACCCCATGTCTTTTTCCGGCATCTACCACTTTCTGTACGGCAGCTACATGTTCTGGGTGATTGTTATCTAGTCCAATCGGTACACCGAGTGACTGGGCGAGATCGTTAGGCCCTATGAAGCAAACATCGATACCTTCTACCGACATGATCTCATCGATCTGTTCAACAGCCGACTTGTCCTCGATCATAATGACCACCATTGTTATGTCATTAGCTTTCTTGTAGAAGTCTGTACCAAACGTGATCTGACCACGGGCACTTCCAATCCCTCTCATACCATCAGGGGCGTATTTTGCAGCACTTACCGCTTCCCTTGCTTGTTTGGCATTTTTTACGTCTGGAACTACGATTCCCGTGAAGCCGATATCTAAAACTCGTTTTATCCAAACACGATCTGTATATGGCACTCTTGCAAACATAGGTTTGCCACTCCCCTGAGCAGCTCGGAGACAATTCACCGCCGTTGAAACATCAATGGCGTTATGTTCAAAGTCAATTGTGATCCAATCCAGTTCAGTCATATGAGCCATGACTTCTATCACTGAAGCGTCACCTGTGGTTGACCAAGTTCCCACACTGGCTTGTCCTTGGGCTATTTTGGCTTTCACTGGATTTGAATCCATATTTCATTCTTTCACTAGTAAAGTGTTTGACTGCGGCATAAATATTTATCTAATAAATCGCCGTTTTAGATACTCTAAGGTTACTACTCGCACATAGAGCGATAAAATATCTGACATATTATTTTGGAGTCAACTTATCAAGGAGTTTTTCATTTGGCCAGACACACTAGGCTGCAGGCTCTAAATGCCGTTCACGATATTGGCGTAGTCCCAGTTTTCTATAATGGTGATATCGCGATCGCAAAGAACATCGCAAAGGCGTGCGTAGGCGGTGGAATAAAAGTGTTGGAGTTTACAAACCGTGGGGATCACGCTTGGGAAGTATTCTCACAGCTTGATAAGTTCTGTGCGGCTGAATTACCGGAAGCAATTCTTGGAGCCGGCTCAGTCCTGGATGCGGGTACTGCTTCTATGTACATTAGTTCCGGTGCTAGTTTTATAGTTGGGCCTGTAACCAACCCTGATGTAGCTAAGGTTTGCAATCGACGTAAGATCGGTTACATTCCGGGTTGCGGAACAGCTTCGGAGATTTCCGCTGCTGAAGAATTGGGTTGCGACATTGTGAAAGTATTCCCCGGCAGTGCTGTAGGTGGACCTGGATTTGTAAAGGATGTTCTTGCTCCTATGCCGTGGACTTCAATTATGCCTACGGGCGGTGTAGACATTACTGAAGAATCGCTTAGGCCATGGTTCGAGGCTGGGGTTGTATCTGTTGGAATGGGATCGAAGTTAGTTTCATCAGATATCATCAAAGACGGTGCATGGGACAAACTTGAACAGCGTAGCAAAAATACGGTTTCGCTTATCCAGTCAATTAAGGCATCAATTTAGTCAGAATTTCAGCTTCATTCACAACTAGTCTGAAGCTACATATGACGGCTAAATAGGTGCTCACTTCAATCATAAGAAGGGTCAGTACCAATATGGTCAAGGTAGTAACTTTTGGAGAGGTAATGCTTCGCCTCGCTACAATGCGGCGAGAACGCTTCACTCAAGCACGAGAGTTTGAGGTCACTTATGGTGGTGGCGAGTGTAATGTTGCGGTATCGCTTGCCCAGTTCGGATTAGATGCAACATTCGTTACGGCGATACCGGACAATGATATTGGACAGGCGTGCATAAACTACATTCGTCAATTTGGGGTGGACACTTCAAAGATTCTTAGGCAGGGTCTACGGCTTGGCACCTACTACCTTGAATCTGGCGCATCAATGAGAGCTTCTAAGGTCGTTTACGATAGGGCTGCCTCTTCGATCGCTGAGATTCAATCTGGAGACATCGATTGGGAGAAGGTTTTTGATGGAGCAGATTGGTTCCACTTTACAGGTATCACTCCCGCAATTTCAAAAAACGCTGCTGAGTCGTGCGTAGAAGCAGCTAAGGCAGCGAAGCTCTTAGGACTTACTGTTAGTGCCGACATGAACTATCGTAAGAATTTATGGTCACCTGAAGATGCTCAAGCGACTATGATTCCGATGATGCAATATGTCGATATTTCTATAGGGAATGAGGAAGACGCGGAAAAGTGCCTTGGTATTGCAGCAGAGGGTGTTGATGTGACAACAGGTGAGATTGATCCGAACGCTTATCGGTCGGTCGTAGAAGAACTTATAAGTAAGTTTGGATTTCAGAAAGTTGCTATAACGCTTCGCGAAAGCCAGTCAGCAGACGATAACGACTGGAGTGCGATTTATTTTGATGGAACGGATATTTTAGTTGGTAAAAAATATCCGGTTAGGATTGTCGATCGAGTTGGTGGTGGGGATTCGTTCTGCGCAGCGATGATATACGGCTTAAATCAAGCAGGATGGGATTCAAGGCAGGTTCTTGACTTTGCTGTAGCTGCTTCAGCAATGTCACACACCTTCCATGGAGACTTTAATCTTGTTAGCGTTGAAGAAGTTATGTCTGTTGCAGGTGGAGATACATCGGGGAGAGTTCAAAGGTAACTCCTATAGATTGCTTCACTCGGCAACTTAATCGTCAGTCGTTTTTGTGAAGGCGGTTAGAAACCTATCGCTACACCGTCTCGTCGAGGGTCAGCTCCCCCAAGCATAGTGCCGTGTTTTGTGAACTGTATTCCCTGACCGCCGCCGACAGCGTTATGCCATTGTGGAGCGACGTGAACGCGATGACCTCTTCGCGCAAGATCAAGGCGCATGTGCTCTGGAAACCTGTCTTCGAGAAGCAGCATTCCACTGTCGTAATGACGAAACCGTGGAGCTTCAATCGCTTCCTGTACATTCATATCAGCATCGATGTGGTTATGCATCATCTGTGCGGTGGTATGCAGGATGCCCCAACTACCTGGTGTAGATATGGAAAGTCGAATCTTTTTTTCGTCGAGTCTAGTAGGGTCATCTGCGTAGATTTGTGCAGGGGCAATGCAGAAGTCTTGCTGTTTACCGGGACCAATCAAATTTGGACTACCGCAGTTTGGATCGATATCAAACCATTTGCACATATTATTCATGAAAATACCTGTATCTCCTGCAACTAACGCTGACCCAAATGCACCACCTAGAGATTGAGTAATTGTTACAACGTTACCTTCTTTGTCGGCTGTAACAAAGTGGGTTGTTAGCCCTGTTGAGTATTCAGCCTTTACACCTTCAGGCGGATGGTCTACTCGCGAGCGATTCCAGCGTTCAGCAGGTGGGCCAGACGTACGCAGCATATCGATTTCTGTAGCTTTATCTTTTGCATATTCCTCGGAAAGTAGTCGGTCGAGTGGGATATTAACGTGGTTAGGGTCGCCTGCGTATTTTGCACGATCATCTGCTGCGATGTATACGGCTTCTACTAATCTGTGGAGTGTGTCGCTACTTCCGTAAGGTAAGTCATCAAAGTTATTTAGGATGTTGAGTGTTTCTAGAATCTGGAATCCTGACGAATTTGGCGGAGCGACTCGAATTTCATAACCACGATATATAGTGCTGAGTGGTTCTTGCCAATAAGCCTTGTAGGCAGCGAGCTCATCTCTACTGATAATACCTCCAGCCGTTTCCATCCCGGATTGAATGTGATCACCTAGTCTTCCCTCATAAAACTCTTTTTTCCCACCTTCGGCTATGGCTGCCAGTGATTTTGCAAGATTGGGCTGTCTGAGCACAGATCCGGTGCCCATTCCATCTCGTTCAATCACTAATGATTTCTGTGAAGATTCAAACCTATCGATGCGAACTAGATTTTCCTCAATCATATCTGCATTAAATGGAGAGAGGACAACTCCTTCATCGGCGTATCTAATGCTGTCTTCCATTACGATTGAAAGTGGTATTGAACCGTAGGTCTCATGCATAGTAAGCCAACCGGACACGTTGCCTGGCACTAAAGGTGCAATAGGTCCAGTTTCTGCGTTAAACCTGTTGTACAAGTCCGGCTTTGCGGCATTAGGCGCGTGTCCAGAAAAATTTAAGATTCGCGTTCGTTTTTCTTTTGCGGTGTAGATCATAGCGATTCCAATGCCACCGATACCTGACATGTACGGCTCGACCACGTTTAGCATGCATGCCACTGCGACAGCGGCATCAAATGCGTTACCGCCTCTTCGCAAGACATCTATTCCCGCTTGTGATGCGTATGGATGTGCAGATGCAACCATGCCATGTCTGCCAACTGCTGGAGCTCTGGTTGACCGTCCATGCGGTGATGTGCCTCGTGCGAAAAGTTCGTTTGGGTCTATGTCATTGACGTGATGCATAATTTTTCCTATTTGCCGATCGATCCATTCATACCGTCAATGTATCGATTGCCTAAACTAGCATTGAGAGCTGTTTTCGAGATTTTATTTTCTCGTCATCCGACCCATATGCCATTGAGTAGTGACCTTTGTATCCGTCATTTTCAAGACGAGTGAACAGATTAGAAAAGTTTATATTGCCTTCGCCCGGAATCAGGTGCACCTCATATTCCCCGTGGTTATCGGCTAGACGAACCTCGCCGATTCGATCAATTCCAAACGTATCGAGGAATCCATTTATGCCTTCCGGAACAAGGTGAGAATGATTGGCAGTGAAAGCCCATCCCAGTTCTTCGGCCGGAATTTCATCGAAATATACTTTAGTTTCTTTAATGTTATGTGCCATGTAGTGGACTTCCGCATGCTCAGGTTCGAAATTGAGGTTCTCCAACAATATTCTCTGTCCAGTGTCGGAACCATATTTGCATATTCTTTTTAATCGTTCCAAAGAGGCTTTTAGTCGTTCAGGATAGTCATTTGAAAAATGATATCCGGCATGAACGACAGTCCAAGAACAACCTAGTAGATTGGCTAGGTCCACGCTTCCGCGCATGTATTCGTCAACTGACTTAGATACATACGGCGAGTACTCGGCAATGTTTACTGCTGAAAGTGTGTGAAGGCCTATAGAAATTCCATTGGATTCGCACATATTTCGCACTTCTCTAGCGCGGTCTTTTGACCACGCATTCATATGGTTAGGGCCGGCATCAGCATTGAAATCTATGAAGTAAAATTGATTTTCAATAGCCCACTTCAATGCGTCTTCAAGTCGAGTCGTACCCGCATCTACACCAATTCGATCTTTTATGGTCATTTAGTGTTACCTCGCCTTGTTTAGAATCAATTCCAGTTCTTATATAGCTTGCTGTTTTCTAGGTTAATCACTTCATATGGAATCCCCGACATATCTGCTGTTTTTTTCCCTTCCTCTAACACCAGCCATGTTCCGCCTGTGCCCAAAGCCTTACCGTTACGCATAATCATTTCACCAGCTACAAATGACATACAGGCTTTACCGGATGTGGGATTTACTACGGTGATATCTGCATCGGCTCCTTCAGATAAATGACCTTTATTGAGAAGACCAAGCATCCTTGATGGTATATAGCTTAGCTTCATCACTGCTTCGTGCATGGTTAGAGCACCAAACGAAACAAGTGCCATGGTTCTTTCTATAGCCACATTGCGGGGGAGTGAGCCACCGTCTGTTGAAATTGCGTCAACACGGAAGTCGCCATCGTCGTATTTGGCTGTAGCCAGACTGAAAGCGCTAGTTGCAGGGTTTACGGGATAGCTGAGTGATGCGTTTGTTGAAGCAGCTTGCCAGATTTCTACCGCTTCTTTGCCGGTAACCATTATTACCCGCCCATTACGTTCGATAAGTGCTGACCCGTATTCGTCCATTAGGGATGCTTTTATTCCATCTTCAGTGGTTGGATATTTTCGTGCTTTTAAACAGTTTTGGGCGACGTTATAAACAACATTACCTTGTTCATCACATAGACCGTTGGTGCCGTTAGCTTGAGCCAGATACGCCTCAGTGATCCATTGTGATCGCATCTTTTCTATTATTCTGAGAGCTTCTTGAACTTCTTCATGTGGTTCATCAACCATTCCTCGGGTATAGGAGTTGATATGAGCAACGTGTAATCTACCGTGCCCGGTAATATCTGGCACCTCACGAAGCCCCGTGATATCGCTCCCTGAGACTTTTGTACCTACATGGAAAGCCACCCAAGCCATCTGTTCATTGGCTGCATTAATGACGTCAGCAGACGACTCTGGAGTGAATGGGTGATAACCACCGAGCATTTTTACACCGAATCCACCTCTTTTTTTTACATCAGCGATAGTGTCTCTAAGTACAGACGGACGAGGATCATCTTCTGGGATTGTTTCATTTGGAACCAGACCCATTAGTGAGGCTACATTTAACCCTGCACCTCTTTTGATCATGCCCTGCACCATTACGGTCGGATCCCCTGCCAGATCCAAAGCTGTTGTGGTCCCTGACTCGACGAGCATTGCGTGCCCATACGCTCGATCTACATTGTTGTTGAATGGACTAGAAAGATGAGCATGAGTATCGATGTGTCCTGGTATGACTGTTTGTCCAACCATTTCAATAATTGTGCCGCTTCTTTCGCGTGAGATTCGTTCGGATACTTTGGCAATCTTTCCGTGTCGTATTCCTATATCAAATTTGCCATCGATCTTGTTAACGGGATCTACAACGTGACCGTCAGCAAGAATCTGATCGAACTGTTGTTTTATTGTCAATTTTCTGTTAAATCCTGTTGTGAACTTACAATAAATAGTGGGACGCCAGAATTTTACAGATGATTGAATGAGTTGAGGGCGTCTTTACCAGATAGTGATTCCAGTATTACCTATGCAATCATCTTCTTATGAGATATCGGTTATTGTTTGTCAGGGCTACACTCCCCTAAAAGTTTGAAGCACTATTTCGTATCATTTTTTTTGTCTTCTCATTTTCCAAATATTTTCAGGCATGCTCATCAGATAGACCGTACCAGTATCGAT
>MDTE01130377.1_pt1 | contig 23992 bp, 19 predicted proteins | sample 811231 | NCBI WGS metagenome assembly MDTE01 (sample SAMN05326651, study PRJNA326480) | marine metagenome | isolation source: seawater | place: Indian Ocean: Red Sea | collected 2010 | reverse complement strand
GGTTGTCCCCAACGCTTAGATGGGACTTTATCTTTCATCATTTCTATAATTGTTTTTGGCATACCAGAAGTCATTTTAGTTTTTATAAATCCTGGAGAAATAGCATTGACACGAATACCTTTTGGCCCTAACTCCCTAGACCAAACTTTTGTCATTCCAATAACGCTAGTTTTACTTGCCACATAATTGCTCTGGCCATAATTCCCATTATCAGCTACAACTGAAGATGCATTAAGTATTATACCAGATCCATTTTCTATCATCATCTTAGCGGCTGCTCTGCCACATAAATATACACCTTTTTGATTAATCTTAATTACTGCATCATACTGTTCAGGTGTCATATCAACTAATCTACTATCTAATAAAATACCAGCATTATTTACCAATATATCAATATGATTAAAAGTTTCTTGGATATACTTAAAAAGAGAAATCACACTATCTTCATTACTAACATCAACATAAAAATAATTACAACCGATTTCGTTAGCTGCTTTACGACCTATTTTTTCATCATATTCAGCAATAATAACCGTTGCTCCTTCATCACAAAATTGCGCAGCTGTAGCTCTACCTATCCCACGACCACCGCCAGTAACTACAGCAATTTTATTTTTTAATAAACTCATATTTAAAATTTTCCCTGTTGAAAGGAAAATCCTTGTTTTTTACATTCTTTCTTTAGTGATGATTTTAAATTTCTTGGACCACTATAAAATATATTTGGTTGAAAATTAGATACTCTCTTTTTAATTCGTTCAAACTCAATTTTCCAATCTGGTTTACCAAAACTAGATTTATGCCATAAATCATCTATAAGATCTATAGTTGTACTATTATTTATGACATCTTTTGAAATATAAACTATTTTTTCTTTTAAGTCTTCAGGAGCTCTATCTAAAAAATAAATATGATAATTAAAGAACTGATCTGTATTTGGAAATCTAATATCATTCAACATCTTCATAAACCATTCAAAATAATGATCATCACTATTTAACCAAAATAAATCAAGGCGTTTAAGATTTATAGGTTCTGAATTATTTTGAGACTTTAAAGCAATATCTTGCAGTATTGGTGCCATCTTTGAGATACCATGACCGGCTCCAACTAGAATAGCTTGTCTAGAGTTTAATATATTATTGCTAGATGATCCATATGGACCATCAATACGAATATTCCAATCTAATTTTTTATCTTTTTCTATCTGCTTAAACATATTCTGATAAAGTTTCTTTGTCCATTTATTATCAGATTTAATATTTAAGGTTATTTCATTTGTATTATTTTGATTAATAATATTAAATGGATACCATTCAATTCTCGATATTTCAGGACAATTAATATAAACATAATCACCTGGTTTAAATTTAAAATTATTTAAAGTAGTTATAGTTAATTCAAGAATTCTTGATGGTAGAAGCTTTGCATTTTTAAAATTAACAAATTCTCTGTTTTTCCTACGATTCAAAAGTATGTTATAAAGAAAAATAAGTCGTGGAATTAAAAGCCACTGTAGTATCCCAACATCTTGAACTTGAATATTTTTTCCAGATAAGTTTTGTTTTTTCTTTTTTCCATCATTTACTGAATCATTATATCTATCAGGGTTTAACCATGAAATTGGATTAACTGAGAATCCAGTTAAGAATTTTGGATAATTGTCTGCTATATTTAAAAATTCTTTAAAATCTATTGTTCCACTCTTATCTAGGTCCGCTCGTTTAAAAAACTCATCTACTAATAATTCTAACTGAAACTCATCGTAGTCAAGATTATTTTCAATAAAACTTTGTTCAATCAATACTTTTAATTCTAATCTATCTATAATTCCATTATTATCGAGATCATATAAGTTAAATGCAAATTCAATCTTATCTTTATCTGTACCATCAATGATTTTCTGAATCGCTTCCATAAATTCATTAAAATCTATAGTACCACTCTTATCGGTATCAAAAAGATCAAAAAGTCTATTTATGATATCATCATTCTCAATTTCTAAACCAAGTTGAAATTCCTTACGATCTATCAATTGATCTTCACCAGCAATCTCACGAAATTTATTTCGCAAATCTATAAGAAATGGTCCTTGTAATTTTTTTGAAGAATTAATCATCGATGTTTTTCATGTTCAGAATGATTTAAGTCCTTTAATTTATAAAATACGATTTACTTAAAAAGACAACTTTTTAAAAGGTATTTAAAATGATTTATAATTCCATATTAAACACAATTGGTAATACTCCAGTAGTACGATTAAATAAAATAGGTTCAAATTTACCCTGCGAATTATATGTTAAATGTGAATTTTTTAATCCAGGTGGCTCAATAAAGGATCGCATTGGTTGGAGGATGGTTGAAGATGCAGAAAAATCAGGTAGAATTAAACCTGGAGATACCCTTATAGAACCAACATCTGGAAATACAGGACAAGGAATGGCACTCGCTGCTGCTGTTAAAGGATATCGATGTATTATAACAATGCCTGAAAAAATGAGTAAAGAAAAACAGATTTCACTTGAAGCACTTGGTGCTGAAATCATTCGGACACCAACAGAAGCTGCTTGGAACGATCCCGAAAGTCATATTAGTGTTGCAAAAAAGCTTAATAAAGAAATACCAAATTCTCATATTTTAGATCAATATTCAAATCCATCTAACCCAGAAGCTCATTATGATGGTACCGCGGAAGAAATACTTAATGATTTTGGTAAGGATCTTCATATGGTTGTTATGGGAGTCGGTACTGGTGGTACAATTACAGGAGTAGCAAAACGATTAAAAGAAGAGAACCCTGATATCATAATTGTTGGAGCAGACCCGGTTGGGTCTATTTTGGGCGGAGGTAATAAAATCGAGCCCTATCTTGTAGAAGGTATTGGATATGATTTTTTTCCTGATGTACTTGATAATAATCTTATAGATCAATATGTAAAGACAAAAGATGAAGAGTCATTTCAAATGGCTAGACAATTAATAAAAAAAGAAGGACTTTTATGTGGTGGATCCTGTGGTAGCGCAATGGTTGCTGCAATTAAATCAGCTAAAATTCTCAATAAGGGTAAAAAGTGTCTAGTTATCCTTCCTGATGGCATAAGAAATTACATGACAAAATTCCCAAATGATGCATGGATGGAATCTAAAGGTTTTGAATTTGAATAAGTTTATTTCAATCATAATTATTATACCATTAAGCTTTTTATTTCTTTGGTTAATCGCTATCATTACTCTATCAATAAAAAATCCTGAATTAGAATGGGATTGGAATAATATTAATACAGATGATATAACATTTCCAGAAACCTTTGCATGGGGTACAGCGACGGCTGCACATCAAGTAGAAGGAAATAATAATAATAATAATTGGTCTATTTGGGAAATGTCATTTGATGAAAATAATAAAAGTCGTATTCATAATGGGCAAAAATCGGGTTTAGCAGCTGATCATTGGAATAGATATGCTGAAGATATTGTTTTAATGCAAGAATTAGGCGTAAATCACTATAGGTTTTCTATTGAATGGTCGAAAATTGAACCGAAAAAAGGCCAAATTGATTATGATGCTATAAATCACTATCGAGACCTTTGTAAAGCTCTTATAGCTGCAAATATCAAACCCGTTGCTACTCTACATCATTTCACACACCCTATTTGGTTTGAAGAATTAGGTGCATTTGAAAAAAAAGAAAATATTGAATACTTCTTAGAATATTCAAAATTAATGTTTAATGAATTACATACATTGATTCCAATATGGTGTACAATAAATGAACCTTCAGTTTTTGTTTCGCAAGGATATTTCAATGGGGTATTCCCTCCTGGGAAAAAGGATCCTATTTTAGCAAGTATTGTCTTAGAAAATCTATTAAATGCACATCTAGATGCATATTGGCTTCTAAAAAGCTTACCTGGTGGCGATGATGCTCAAATTGGATTAGTCAAAAATATTTTTCAATTTGAACCATTGAGAAGATGGCATATTTTAGACTGGATATATAGCATCGTTCTAGACAATGTTTTTACAAATTCAACATTAGAATTTTTTCAAACAGGTAAATCAACTTTTCATCTACCTGGAATGGTAAAAAATACAATGCATAATCTAAGTGCTATTAGCTCGTTCGATTTTATTGGCTTAAACTATTATTCTAGAATGCATGTAAAAGGTCAATTAAATCCTAATGAACCATTTATTTTTAAAAAACGATCTCAAGATATACAAACCGATATGGATTATGCATTATATCCAGAAGGCTTTTATAAAGCCCTTCATACCATTAGTAAACTTAATGTACCGATATATGTAACTGAAAATGGTGTCGCTGACCGTACAGATAATATAAGACCCTTATTCATCAGCAGATATCTCTATGCATTAAATCAAGGCCTAAAGGATAAGTTAGACATACGTGGATATTTTTACTGGACATTAATGGATAATTTTGAATGGGCTGAAGGTTATGATATGAAATTTGGACTATATAATGTTGATTTTAAAACCCAAAAAAGAAAACTAAAAAAGAGTAGTAAACCATTTATTGATCTAGTAAAGAAAAAAGGATCTGATAAAAGAGGTTTTATCGTTGATATAGGTCAAGAAGCTCCTGATTTTTCAATGCAGTATACAAATGGTGACATTATTAAACTTTCTGATTTAAGAGAAAAAATAGTTGTATTACAATTTACTGCTAGCTGGTGTTCTGTCTGCCGTGAAGAAATGCCACACCTTGAGAATGATATACAAAAAAGATATAATGGTGAAGATGTCGTCTTAATTGGTATTGATCGAGATGAGCCTTTAGAAACAGTGATTAAATTTAAAAAAGAAATGAAAATAACATATCCATTAGCAATTGACCCTGATGCTGAAATTTTTGGACTATTTGCTGATAAAAACTCTGGGGTTACACGCAATGTTGTTATTGATAAAAATGGAAAGATTATTTTTTTAACAAGGTTATTTAATGATACAGAATATCAAGAGATGCTTAATACTATTAATAATTTAGTTATCTATAATTAAATAAAGCTTATAATGGATACCCGATAAGTTCATACTCATTCACATCAGTAATATTGACATCTACAAATTCTCCAGTATTTATAGATCCTTTAATATGCACAATATTGTCTATCTCAGGTGAGTCGTACTCAGTTCTTCCTACAGAAACATCCTTACCACCATTATCAACAATGACTTTTAAATTTGTACCTATGAATTTTTCATTGTGTTCCTGACTAATTTCTAGCTGGATTTCTTCCAATATATGTTTACGTTTATTTTTAACATCTCTTGGGATATCATCATCAAGATTCGCTGCTAACGTTCCATCCTCTTCAGAATATGTAAAAATACCAAGACGATCAAACTTTATTTCAGAGATAAAATCTTTTAAGGAATTAAAATCGTCTTCAGTCTCTCCTGGATAACCTACAATTAAAGTAGTCCTTATAGCTATATTGGGGTTAGCATCTCTTAAGTGAGTAATCCTATTTCTAATACCATTTTGGTCTAATCCTCTTCGCATCGATTTTAAAATATTATTTGCTGCATGTTGAATCGGCATATCAAGATAATTACAAACTTTTTTACAATCCGCTATAGAATTAATAATGCGTTGTGATAAATGAGCAGGATGAGCATAATGAATGCGAATCCATTCTAAATCGTTAATAGTATTTAATTCTCTAATTAGATCACTTAAATATACTTTTGTTTCTAAATCCCAACCATATGATGTTGAATCCTGTGCGATGACTAAGAGTTCACGTGTACCGTTAGAAACTAAGCGTTCTGCTTCATCCATAATTGCTGGTATAGTCCTACTCTTTTGTAACCCCCTCATAATAGGAATACTACAAAATGAACATCCATTATCACATCCTTCAGCAATTTTTAAATAAGCGTAATGGCGTGGTGTCATAAGAGATCTATAAAATAATGGATCATCCTTAGCATAATCTTTTCCTGTAATAAATGAGACTATTTGCTTATGATCATTACTACCAAAAATTCTATCTATTTCAGGTATTTCCTTCTTTATTTCATCAGGATAGCGTTCCGACAAACAACCCATAACAACAAGCTCTCTTAAACTTCCAGTATTTTTTAATTCAGCCGCTTGTAAAATTGTATCTATAGATTCTTCCCTTGCAATATCTAAAAAACCACAAGTGTTTACTATAATTGTATCAGCATCTTCTGGATTTTTAGTTAATGAAATATTACTTTTCTCTAAACCACCTAGTAAAATTTCAGAATCTACAAGATTTTTTGCACACCCTAGACTAATGAGATTAAGTTTTTTTTTATTTTTCATGATCAAATGCAGAATTCATAAAAATAGTTTTGATAAAAATTAAGATTCATTTGCACCCAAAAGACTATGAACGTAAAATTTTGGATTAAACGAATATATATCATTTAAATTCTCTCCTACTCCAATAAATTTAACAGGAATATTTAATTTTTGATAAAGTGGGAAAATAATACCCCCACGTGCAGTACCATCTAGTTTAGTAAGAATTGCTCCATCCAATTTAATATATTTACTGAATTCTTTTGCTTGAATAATTGAATTTTGTCCTAAGCTCGCATCCATTGTAATTAAAGATAATTTTGGCAATTCTGCAAACTTGGTATTAGCCATGCGATACATTTTCTCTAATTCTGACATTAAGTTGGTATATGTATGAAGACGACCTGCTGTATCAACAATAATAACATCAGATTTTTTTGCTTTTGATGAAATAATTCCATCATATAAAACCGCAGATGGTTCATTCGTATTTTCATTAAAAATCAAATTACAGCCAACCTCATTTGCCCAAATTTTTAATTGTTTTATTGCTCCAGCCCTATATGTATCTGCTGCAATCAATGTAACATTTTGTTTTAAATCTTGATAAAGTTTAGCCAACTTTGCTGCAGTCGTTGTTTTTCCAGTACCATTTACACCAACAATCATTATTATAGTCGGTATCTCAAATATTGATGGAATATGCTTCTTAGGTAGTAGAGATATTAAATGTGCATTTATTTTTTCAATATATTCTGATTGAGAATGAACTTTAATTATTGATAATATATCTTCGACAGTTTCATACCCTAAATCTGCAGATAATAGATTTTCTTCTAAACTACTAAGGGATTCATTTGTAATATTTTGTTCGGATAATCTTCTAAACGCATCAACTATACCATTACGAGATGTTTTTAAAGCATTAAATAAATTATTTAGCATGATGATATTTAATAGCTAGATAGAATTGTTTTATATATTGTATGCAACTAATTCCAAGTAAACAAGTGGCAATATAAAGAGAACTCATTTTAAGCCATGGTAATGCCTGAAATTCAAAAATATGTAAGAAAATACCCAATGCTGTAATACCAGTTGCCCATTTACCCCACCAATTTGCATAAAGTATGAGGTAGCCATAGTTCATACAATAGATTGATAATGTGGCTACGGTGACATGGCGCGCAAGATAGAATATAAAAAACCACATAGGAAATAATTCCATTAAGACTAAATACAAAACTATAGATATAATAACTATAAAATCTGCAACAGGATCTAACCACTTTCCCATATGAGTAACTTCACTTGCTCGCCTTGCAAAATAACCATCCAAAGCATCTGATAAAACCGCTAAAAAAATTAATACTGCAGTCAACCATTGGTAATCTGGCATTGACATAGTATATATGATAGGAATTGCAGATATAGCTCTAAGCATACTAATCAAATTAGCTAGAGTTAAAACTCTATTCGGATCACTAATAATTCTTTCTTTTAAATTAGGCTTTTTCATATTCAATTTTTTTTGATGATGAAGAATTGAGCTTATCTAAATTAATTACACTATCACAAAGTGAATTAATAAAATCTTTATCATGTGATACAATTATAAAATGCAAGTTTACCATGCATTTTTGTAAATAAGCTCGTAAAGCTAGGCGTTGATTCCAACCTAATCCTGCTGTTGGTTCATCTAATATTAAAATATCGTATTTACTATGAGTTAAACAAACAATTAATATTGTTCGTAATACAAACCATGGTAAATCAACACCTCGCAGGTTTTCTATTTTATCCCAATTTATACCAAACCTTAATAATCTATTTTTGAATGTATGTATAATTATTGAATCCATAATTTTATTATCAATAACACTTTTTAAAAATTCACCTAGTGTATTAAGTTGGATCATATGCTCTGGGAATTGATCGATATAACCAATATTTAAATCTATATTATCATTAACTGATAAATTTAATGATCCATCATTTGGTGATAAATATCTATAACAAATACTAGCTAATGTAGATTTTCCTGATCCATTGGCTCCAATAATTCCAAGTGATCGACATTCCTTAATTGAAATAGACAATCCTGAATAAATCTCCCTTGAAATATCATATTTATAATTTAATTCATTTATCTCAAGTTTAAGCTTTCCTTTTGGAATCTTAATGGGTAAATAAGATTGTTTTTTATATTCATCAACTTTTTCAAATGAATTCAAACATAACTCCCAAGTATAATCACCAAAAATGAAATCATTTTTTTCAGATGTGACCCATATAACTGTAGAATCATTGTTTAATGACCATTCTTTAAGCCATTTAACTACAGTCTTCTTATTTTGTTTAGATAAAAAGGACAGGCTATCATCAATTAGTAAGACATCAGGATTTGTTTGTAATGATGTTATAATATTTAATATCTCTTTTTCACCACCAGAAAGAATTCCTGGATTAACATTTGTACAAATTGTATTTGGCAATTTTTGAATTGATAAATCAACTATTTGTTTTAATTCATCCACCGAAAGGCCGTTACACTCACCTGTAAAACTCAATTCATCTAAAACTGTACGTCCTAATAATTGATGATCAGGGTTTTGAAATATGTGATAAAGTTTTCCCGAATATTTTATATTTGAAATATTAAAATTAAATATATGATCCATCTCAGAATTATTTAAATTCAATAAAAAAGAACTTTTTCCAACTCCACTCTCTCCATAAATCACATTAATCCCTGAATGAAAAGTGATATTTTTTATCTCATCTTTAAATTTAGAAAAACATAAATCAAACGCAATATTAATCACGGATTAAACTCCGTATAATTCTTGTCGATGAACCTAAATTCTTATGAATTACATTAGTCGCTGCCAAGCTAACTTTTTTAAAATATTTATCATCATTTAATAAATGATCTAAAGCGTCCTTAAATTCGGTACTCCCTTTTATACAAATTCCACCACCATATTTAAGAAGTTCTTCTGCTTCATGTGCATGATGATATTTTGGGCCAAATATCACAGGTAAGCGAGCAATTGCAGGTTCCATAACATTATGAATACCTGAAGAGAAACCACCACCGATATAAGCTATTTTGCCAAGCCAGTATAATTTATTTAAAATCCCAACAGAATTAATTATTACAATTCTGTTATTCGGTATTTTTTTTAATATTTTAGTATCAGAAATATTGGCTGAAAAACCACCTAGATTAAACTTCGATATTATATGATTAATATTTTCTTTACTAGGCTCATGAGGAGTATACAGTATACTTAATGTATTATCATTTTTTAATTTATTAATAAGAACTGGAATTATCACATCATCATCTTCAATATGAGAACTTCCGATAATGATTCTTTTTTCTCTTTCAATAACTGTTCTTTGATGCAGTACTGTAAAATCATCTGATGATTGTTTAACCATATCATAACGCGGGTTACCCAATGATCTAATAACAAGATTACCTTTATTACCAACAATATGTTTAATCCTATTATAATCTTTTTTTGAAACCGTATAAATCGATGACATATCTTTATATATTGAACGATAAAAAGAAATAATCCCAAATAACAGCTTTATAGAACCATCTTTTACCCTTGCAGAAAAAATATTTGTATGAATATTTAAAAATTGTGCTACCCATATCATATTTGGCCAAATATCATAAGATGCAAAAATAATTTTTCTTGGCTTTACAATTTTAAAGGCCTTGTACATGGACCAAAAAAAATCAAATGGCATATATATCTTACAGTATATTGCACTACTATGTGCATTCTCAAATCCAGAAGGAGAAGAAAAGCTAAGTAAGCAACGAGAATCAGGCTCAATATCTTTTAAGCCTTCCATAATAGGTTTAACTTGATAAAACTCTCCTAAACTCGCTGCATGAAACCAATAAATTTGATTACTATCATCAAGTTGATTAAATGATTCATGTAAAATTTTTATTGATCTAAATCGACCAATAATGCCATCTCTTATTTTTTTATTAAATAAACATAAAACACACCCAAAAATAAAAAAAATAGGATAAACAAGAAGATTATACAATAAAATCCAAATGTATTTCACGTTAATCTAAGGGTTTGAATGATATCATTAACATCTATATTATTAATACATAATTGGGTTGCCCTATAACATGGCCTCTTACCATTTTGTGAGCATGGACGACACCAAATATCTTTTTCAATCTGAACTGACTTATCTAATAATACGCCACCACCAGTTTCCCTGGATGTAGGGCCCATAAGCATCGTAACAGGAATATTTAATGCTTCCGCAGCATGAGTAAATCCAGTATCACTACCAATGACTTGATCTGACTCAGATATAATTGCTAATGAATCTCGTATATTTGTTTTTCCAGCAAGATTTAATACGGATGGTACACCAGCGTATATCTTTTGACATATTTCATCTTTATAAGATCCAATTAAAACCGCATTCATATTAGTTTTCTTTATTAAATCTATATAATTCTCAGCAGGCCATTGCTTTTGGTGCCATGCTGCTCCAGGTATTAATACTGTATATTTATCAACGCCAGTTATATTTCTTGCTTTTATTCTTTCCTGAATAGATACAAATAAAGATGTATTAGGGATATCATCTCCTTCTTTCCAAATATCTACCAAAGATTCATGATACATTTTTAATGTTGAAAAATTTGGTGAAAAATCATTTTTGTGAAATTGAAATAACTTTAACCTATTCCATCTAGGTTTCTTAATCTTAAAAACTGGCAATTGATTATAAAAAGTAATCACGTTTGACCTAAGTGAATTATGTAGATCATAAATTTGTGTATAATTTTGATTTTTAAGATAATCTGAGAACTCTAATAAATTTTTAAAATTCATATTTTGATCAAAAAGAATAATTCTATCAATATTCGAATTCTGTTCTAATAGTGGTGCATATTTTTCTAATGTCAAAAAACTAATCTCAGCTTCAGGATAAGCATTTCTGATTGTCTTTAATACTGAAGTCGATAAAACAATATCACCAATAGAACTAAATCGAATGACTAATATTTTATAATTAAAATTCATAGTAACTATTTTACCCTATCTGAATTAAATGTTATTAGATCCGATAACGATTTTTTTATTGATGATTCAGGATAACTAGAAATTGCTTCAAGTGCTTTATTTGAAAATTCATCTATTTTTTCCCTGGCATAGTCAAAACCACCAACATCTTCGACAATTGATCTAATCTCAAAAAGAACTTTTCTACTTTTCTTTTTCATAGATAATAATTTCTTTAATTGACGATTTTGGGAAATATTTAATTTGGAATATGAAAAGATTAATGGTAGAGTTATCATATTTTTCTTTACATCACCTCCAGTATCTTTACCAGTTATACTTTCACTACCTAAAAGATCGAATAAATCATCTTTTATTTGAAAAGCCATACCCAAGTTTTCACCATATTTAAAAGTTGCAATTCTATCATTATCAAGTTTTTTAGTTGTGATTGCTCCTAATTCGCAACTTGTAGCAATAAGAGAAGCTGTCTTTTGCTTTATCATATCATAATAAACGGGTTCAGTCATAGACCTAGTTATACTTTTTTCAATTTGTAGAATCTCTCCAGCACTAAGCTTTTCTGCAGTATTAGAAATTCTTTCTAATGCATCAAAATCTTTAATACCAATCATATTTATCAATGCCTTACTAAGTATAAAATCACCCATTAATACTGAAATTTTATTTTTCCATACTTGATTTACGGTTGGTTTCCCTCTTCTTAATTTTGCATCATCGACAACATCATCATGAATTAACGTTGCAATATGTAATAATTCCATCATAGATGCCGCTCTATACGTATTTTTAGTAGGCTCGCCGCAAAGTCTTGCGGATAAAATTGTTAAAATTGGACGAATATTTTTCCCCCTATTTCTGATCATATATTTTGAAATGGAATTAATTAGCCTTACATCTGATTTCAAGGAGTTATCAAATTCTTGTTGAAAAACTTTAATATCGTCTTTAATAGGATCTGTAATTTGTTTGAGTGTAATCGAACTTCTAGCCATAGGTGCCCTTAAATTACTTTTGAATATAAGTTCAGTTCAATTATGAACTACGACCATTAACAATCCATACGATACCAATACTCATCTCATATAGAAAAATTAATGGGAATGCCATTATTAACATAGATACTGGATCTGGAGGCGTAATAATTGATGATAAAATTAATACAATAATAATCGAATGTCTTCTATAATGCCTCATAAATGCTGGCGTAAGAAAACCTATTAAAGATAATAATAAAGAGACTACTGGGAGTTGGAAAATCAATCCAGAGCCCATTAATATCCATATTAAATAGCTGAAATAATATTGTATAGAAAAATTATTTTCTACATGGCTTGAACTAATGCCACTAAAAAATTCAAGTGAAAATGGTATTATTATAAAATAACCAAAGCTGACGCCAATAATAAATGCAAAAAATGCAAAAAAAACTATAGGAAAAGCATATCGTTTCTCATTAATCTTTAATCCTGGTGTTATAAATTTCCATAATTGAAATAAAATTATTGGTAACGCCAATATCAAACCTGAAACAAAAGAAATAAACCATTTAATCAAAAACATTCCCTGTACTGAAAGTACTTGTAGATTAATAGGATTTGATGTATTTCCGGTTGGGGATAATAAAAATGTTAAAATATTATCAATAAAATTAAATGATATAATGGAACCCAAAACCATTGCCATTAAAGACTTAATTATCCGCCACCTTAGCTCTTCGAGATGGTCCAAAAACCCCATATTCATTGAATTATTATCAGTCACTTGAATGTGAGTTTAATAATTCATCTGCCATTGAATAAGGGCCCATCTTAATCATATCAATCGATTTTGTAACACTATTTAGTAACAAACGATTATTCTTTGTCCAAAATTTATTTTTTAGTCTTTCCATGATTATATCATAAACTCTATAACGATATCTCTCCAAGCGTTTAAAATCAAGTTTTCCATTATTTTTCATTGATATAAAAAGATCTTCTATACCTTTATAAAGATCAACAATACCATCACCATTAACTGCAATTGTATTAAATACTGGCGGCTCAATTTTTTTATCATCCAAATGATTATGTAAAATATTTTTTAGTAATGATCCTAATCTATTTGCACCATCTCTATCAGACTTATTTATAACAAAAGCATCTGCAATCTCAATAAGACCAGCTTTCATCATCTGGATTTCATCTCCTGACTCAGGAACTAAAACAACAATAGTTAAATCAACAGCCTTTGCAACATCATGTTCACCTTGCCCAACACCAACAGTTTCAAATAATACAACATCTTTTCCACTTGCTGCTAAAATATCACCTATATCATGTGTTTTACGAGCGAGGCCACCCAATTCACCATTACTGCCCATACTCCTAATAAATACACGATCATCCCATAGATATTGATTCATTCTTACACGATCACCTAAGAGTGCACCTCCCGTAAAAGGGCTACTCGGATCTACTGCGATAACACCAACAGATTTATTATTTAAAAGAAAAGTATCTATTAATCTATTTGTAAGTGTACTCTTTCCAGCGCCAGGCGGACCCGTTATACCAATTCGAAAAGAATTACCAGATTTTGAATGTAATTTATTGAAAAAAGCATTTGAAATTTGAATATCATTCTCAATAATAGTAATAGCCTTAGATATTGCAATAGGGTCATTATCATAAATACCAGACAGCAAATTATCAGGCATTTAATTATCAAACTCCTTAATAAACTTATTAAAATTTGGTATCATCATTTCACGACCATTTCTGAAAACAAGATTTCCCTTTTCTAATAATTTTAAAGTTCTCGATACAGTTTCTCTTGAAGTACCTGCCATATTAGCAATATCTTGTTGAATTGGAGCTTTTGGAATACTAACACCGCCCTTTTTAATTATACCCTGCTCATCCGCAATTCTAAGAATACATAGTGCAATTCGTTTTTCAGCAGCACTCAACGATAAACTAGCAATTTGTCTATCACTCTTTCTTAATCTATGTGTCATTTCTTTCAATAATTGAATTGCGATTTGTGGATAATTATTAAGGACAATCAGAAAATCATTTCTATTTAAGGTTAATACTTCTGTACCTTCCAAAGCTATAACATTAGCAGATCTTGATTCACCATCTAATAATGACATTTCTCCAAAAAACTCTCCTACATTTAAGATTGCTAGAATAACCTCTCTACCTTCATTACTTTGCCTTGTGATTTTTACACTACCTTTAGTAACAAAAAAACATTGTTCTCCTTCAGATTCTTCTAAAAGTATCATTTCTCCTGAAGAAAATACTTTTTGGACCATTTTTTCTGATATGATTCTTAATTCATCATCATTTAAATCCCAAAAAATTGACACAGACTGTAAGAGTTCAATTTTATTCATAATTATAATTTATCTTAATATTGTATTTCGATTCAATTTTATCCTATTAACGATTAAATCAATGTTATTTCTTATTTATAAACTAAATATAATTAATTAAAGTTAATTATAACACCTTGTTGACTCATCTAATTTAAAATAAGTAATTTTAGGACTGAAATTAAAGGAAATCTATTAAATGGACAGACACCCGCAACAAATAAAACGAGAGCGGCAAGATATTAAAAGACGTGCAAGAAACGTCGCTAACACATCTCGTTTAAAAACTCATATAAAAAAGGTTTTATCTACAACTTCAAAATCAGATGCTGAAAATGCATATAAAGCAGCTGTTAGTATTATTGATAAAGCTATTAATAAAAATCTGATTCATAAAAATACAGGAGCGCGTAGAAAAGCTCAAATTACCCGCCACCTTAATTCACTAAAATAATCTTTTAAATATTATATAATTAGTTATACCTCTGATATCTGATAATTAGGAGCTTCTTTAACGATTCTTACTTCATGAGGATGATTCTCTTTTATACCCGCTGGTGTTACCTGTACAAATTTTGATTTTGTTCCAAATTCACTAATTGACGCACAACCACAATACCCCATTGAAGATCTCAGGCCTCCAATGAGTTGATGTAAAGTATTGCTTACTGGGCCTCTATGCGGTACAATCCCTTCAATCCCTTCAGGAACTAATTTAGTGGCTTCTGCTCCTTCTTGAAAATATCGATCGCCACTACCCTTTTCCATTGCCCCCATCGATCCCATACCTCTGTAGGATTTATACTGTCTACCTTCATATAATATTGATTCACCTGGACTCTCATCCATTCCTGCAAGTAAACTACCTAACATAACTGAATCTGCACCTGCTGCAATAGCTTTAGCTATATCACCACTATAACGAAGACCACCATCAGCAATAATCTGAATACCTGCTTTTCTTGCTACTGTAACAGATTCTATTATTGCAGTTAATTGAGGAACACCTACACCAGCGATAACCCTTGTTGTACAACTCGCTCCAGCACCAATACCAACTTTTACACAATCTACACCGGAATCAATTAAAGCCTTTGTACCGTCAGCAGTTGCTACATTACCTGCGATAATATTTAATTTGTTATAATTTTTCTTTATTTGATTAATGGTTGCAATAACACCTGTAGAATGACCATGAGCTGTATCAATAATTACGACATCCACTTCAGCATTAACTAGCTCATCTACACGTTCAAGAGTATCATCAGAGACTCCAACTGCAGCACCAACTCTAAGACGACCATTGTCATCTTTACAAGCATTTGGGAAATCTTCTTTTTTTTGTATATCCTTAACAGTAATAAGACCTGAAAGATTCCCATCTGGATCAACAACCAGTAATTTCTCAATTCGGTGCTTTTGTAACATTGATTTAGCTTTATCAAGCGATGTACCTGTTGGAACTGTAATTAAATTTTTACTCGTCATCCTTTCAGAAACTTTAAGAGAATCATCAAGCTCAAATCTTATATCACGATTAGTAAGTATACCAGCTAACTTATTGTTTTCAATAACTGGTAAACCGCTAATTTTAAAGTCAGACATAAACTTTTTTGCATCAGCAATCGTATCTGAAGAATTAACAGTAACAGGGTTTAATATCATTCCACTTTCAGACCGTTTAACCCTATCAACCATAGCTGCCTGATGTTTTGGAGATAAATTTTTATGTATAATCCCAATACCTCCAGCCCGAGCTATAGCAATTGCCATTCTATCCTCTGTAACCGTATCCATAGCAGCACTTAGTATCGGTATATTTAAAGTAATTGATTTGGTTAATTTTGTTTTAAGATCAACATCTTTTGGTAGTACTGATGATTTTTGTGGTATTAATAAAACATCATCAAAAGTTAGAGCTTGATTGAACTGTTTCCTATTCTGCATAATTACTCCACAGAGATTTTTTGGTTAACAATTTTTATTAATTCATGTTTTTTTATAATATTTGATATAGTCTCTATTTCTTTAGAAAAAACACGATCACCTTTATTATAGCTACACTTTGATTTTAATAAATCTAGTATTAACTCTGTTCCTTGGCCTGCTTGTACATCTTTAAATGCAAAATAATTAGCAGCACCAGCTACTATAAGCTCAATCGCTAAAATATTAGATAAGTTATCTTGAATCTGTAAGAGTTTTATACCCGCCCAGGGTGCCATACTGACAAAATCTTCTTGCCCACCTGAAGTAGATGCTGAATCAATACTTGCAGGATGTGCTAATGTTTTATTCTCTGATGCCAAAGCAGTTGCAGTTACATGAGCAATCATATACCCAGAATCTAATCCTGGGTTTTTAGCAATAAATGGATTAATTAGATTGTCAATCCCTTTCATAAAAAAATGTGTTCTTCTTTCTGATACCGCACCTAATTCAGACATTGCTATAGAAATAAAATCCATTGCTTGGGATATATGTTCTGCATGAAAATGTCCCGATGTAACGATATCTCCATTATCTAATATCAATGGATTATCACTCACACTATTAATCTCATTATTAATAATTTTAGATGCATATACAAAGCTATCTCTACTTGCACCATGAATATGTGGAATACATCTAAAACTATATGGATCTTGGACTTTATTACAACTAACATGGGAATCTACAATTTTACTACCTCTAAGCATTTTATAAACATTCCTAGCAGATATTATTTGTCCTGGATGAGATTTTAATTGATGAATATTTTTTTTAAAGACATTTCTACTTGCTAAACTATTTTCTACAGATAATGCCCCGATAATATCTGCTGATTGAATCAATGTTTCACCTTTAATCAATGCTTTAATCGCTAATGCTGTAGACATTTGGGTTCCATTTATAAGAGATAAGCCTTCTTTAGGAAATAATACAATAGGTTTTACGTTTGATTTTTTTAAAGCAATTTTTGCAGATACTTTCTTACCATTAAAGAATACGTCACCTTCACCAATTAGCGCTAATGCTAAATGTCCTAATGGAGCTAGATCACCGCTTGCACCTACAGAACCCTTTTCAGGTATAACTGGAAGTATATCATTATTTATAAATTGGCATATTTTTTTAGCTATGATTGGCCTAACTCCACTAAATCCCTTTACATATGTTAGTAACTTTAATACTAGTATCGTTCTAACTAAACCTGCATCTAAAGGATTCCCAATAGCAGAAGCATGACTCCTAACCAAATTTAATTGCAGAGCTTTTTGGTCTTTAGTATCAATTTTAATTTGACTTAATTTTCCAAAGCCAGTATTAACTCCATAAATTGTTTTTCCTGAATTGATTTGTTTTTGAAGTCTTTTGTATGATTGCTGAAGATTTGCTAAAGATTTCTTAGCTAGTGTTACTTGTATGGGCCCATCATAAAATGATTTAAAGTCTTTGTAGGTATATAAACGGGGTGAAATCAATAGATTTTTCATTGGCTAATTTAGGATTTTGAATCATTTCTTTCCAAAGACTGTTCACGGTTTATAAAAAAAATTTTAAAATTATTTTAACATAGCTATTGTATTGATTCAATATTAGAAAATACATTCATTTTAGATGGTATAGAATTTCCAATTATTCCACCATACCTTTTATTTACAATTCTATTATCTAAACATATAAACATACCACTATCATATGATGTTCTTATAAGTCTACCAAAACCTTGCCTAAATCTAATTGCGCACTCAGGAAGAGAAAAATCCATAAAACTATTTCCACCAATAGTATTAATATATTCACTATAAGACTTTACTAATGGCTCTGATGGGACATCAAATGGCAATTTTACAAGTATCAGTATTTCAAGCAAATCTCCAGGTAGGTCAACACCTTCCCAGAAACTATTTGTACCAAATAATATTCCATTTGAATTCTGATGCATAGCTTTTATAATCGCTGGTCTAGATGATCCTCTTGTTTGAGCAAATAAGGGTAACTCGCGACCACCTTTCTTATCTCGCAGGTAGTTAACAGTGTCAGATAATAATTTTCTTGATGTAAATAATACCATAATCCTTTGATTAAACTTATTGTGTAAGTAATACACTAAATCAGATATACGTTTTGGATCATTTGAGAATTCCATCGCCCCACCATATTGAAAATACCTAACCTGCTCTTCATAAAGAAATGGACTCAAAAATTCTTTAGTTTGAATATAATCATTATTACTTAATCCAAATCGATCAATAAAATAATCAAACTTATCATTCACTTTTAAAGTCGCTGATGTTAAAAATATTTGCTCAAATCTGTTAAAAAATTTTTCATTAAGAATATCAGAAACATTAATGAGTGATGCATGCAATGACAATACTAATTTTTCGTTATTGGTATTTCTATATTTATACTCACCTTCAAACCAATAAACCCACTCATTATCTTGCTGTTCAGTTAAACGAATAAGATTATTTACTAAATCGCTAACCGATTCTATACCTCTTTCAAAAACTGAATGGAGGACTGGATAATCTGATCGATTTTGATCAATCTCAAGAATCAACTTTCTCAACTTATCTAATATTCTGCAAACATTATTCAATCCATTTTTTAATGCTAAAATATCATCCTGTAAGAAATTAAATGTATTATCTATATCTCTTATTATAGGTTTATCTTGATATGATTTTACATTACTAAAACGATTTTGCTTATCATCAGTCAAATTGTTCATAAACTTTTTTAATAATTTTTGAGCATCTTTAACTGAAAGATTTAATTCATCTTTAATAGCTAATATTTCAGGATTTATCTCACCAATTTTATCTATTATATTCTTCCATCTTAAAGATCGACTATATGTAGGATCGATGGATTGCAAGGAAAACAGTGCTCCTTGTTCACTCCAATTAATCTTAAACTGATCATAAGTAGATTTGATTAGATTATGAGTCTCATCGATAATTACTGAATTAAATGGTGGCAAAAAACCTGGGCTTTCTATCTCAGTCATTAGAAGAGAATGATTCACCACCAAAATTTGAGCTTTGTAAAGTGCTGACTTTATACCGCCGTAAAAGCATCCATGGTGCCTATTACATATTTCAGTTGTACAAAACCCTGGCTCACTACAGAATAATGATTTTAACCATGTTCTTCTACTATTAAAGAAGCCTGAACATTCAGATATGTCCCCAGTTTTAGTATGCTCTAACCAAAAAATAATTGGTATAAGAGCTTCAATATCTAAAGGATCTAGTGTATCACTATCATTGGTTAACCATTGAAATCTAGTTTTACAGATATAATTATTTCTACCTTTTAACATTACAGCTTTTATCGAGATATCAATTGTTTTAGCTAAAAGTGGAAGATCTTTGTAAAATAATTGATCTTGTAAATGTTTAGTATTGCAAGCAATAACTATAGGTCCATTTTCATCAAAATTTCTAGATCTTGTAAATGCTCCAAATAGATAGGCTAATGATTTTCCAAGCCCAGTTCCTGCTTCAGCTATCCCAATACCAACTTTATCATTTAAAATGGAATCAACCATTTCTGCATAATCTAATTGTTGAGGTCTATATTCAAAATTTGGATGAACATTCTTTAATAATCCATCTTTACCAAAAACATCTTCAGCTTTTAAATCATCCATATTACTTAAACCTTTCCAAATAAAGGTATTACCATTATAATTATGTTTATATTTAGATGGTATTAATCCTTTTTTCATATCACCAGATTTCGCTAATGTATTTCCAAGATCTAAATAAAGCTCTTTATTTGGGATATCTGATTTTTTAATAAGTGCTATAACTTTCGATATAACATCTAAAGGATGACTTGCTAACTCTTCAATCATATTGATAAAAATTCTACCTGTATTTTCAGTATCATTTTCAGCTCTGTGAGCACCATCTGATGAAAGACCAAAATATTCTGATAAAGCACTTAGATTATATACTGGTAAATCAAAAAATAGAGACCGACCTAGCTGAAGAGTATCATATTTAATATTATTTCCTTCTTTTCTACCTAACCTTTGACATAGTTGAGATAAAAAAAGTTCATCAAAATGAATATTATGAGCGACAAGAGGAGCATCTCCTAAAAAATCTAAAAAATCATCAATTACGGCTTCTTCAGTTGGCGCTGATCGAACCATTTTATTTGAAATACCTGTAATATCTGTAATTAATGGAGAAATCTTGACTTCTGGATTTATCAGGGAAACAAACTTATCTGATATTTTACCATCATTAAATCGAATTGCAGCAATCTCTATAATTTTATCATTATATGCATCTAAACCAGTTGTCTCAAAATCAAATGCTATAAAACTCGATAAGTTTAATTTTTTTAAAATCTCTTTAATATCCAACTTTTACCTATTTATGAAAATAATATTTTAAAATAAAATAAAGGATTCGATAGCTCTTCTTTAGGTATTTCATTTGCTAGCATACCAGAAATAATTTCCTGAACTTCATCATTCCTGGCTGCTCTATTCATTACAAAGTTTAATAAAAATTTAGAATTTGCTAGTTTATTAAGTTTTGTACTAACTCTCAGTTCTTTACCGATCTCATCCCACAATAATTTATCATATTCAGAAAATGATTTTTCTGAAAGATCACCAACATTTAAACTTTTTGCTGCAACTTCCATTCCATATTTTCCTGAAACCATCGCATTTCCAATTCCCTCACCAGTAAAAGGATCAATTAAACCAGCTGCATCACCTAAAAGCATAAATCTGTCACCATGGTTTTTTCTATGTTTACTACCAAAAGGTAAATTCCAACCTACTGGTTTTTCTAATGGCTCAGCATTTGAAAAACGCGCTTTAAAATAATTTGATGTAATAATTTGATCTAATATCTGAATTAAATTTTTCTTCTTACTTTTTAAATGTTTTTTTCCTATGCCTAAACCAATATTAGCAATTCCATCTCCAGCAGGAAATAACCAAAAATAACCTGGAATTGCTTCTTTAACATAATGAAGTTCTATCTGGTCAGTTAACCCCTTAACACCCTTATAATAACATCTGAGACCAACTGCTGTGTGATCAATATCCATTTTATACAACGCAACTTTTCTAGCAATAATCGAATTATAACCATCGCACCCCATCACAATATGAGAATGATATTCTTCTACCATTCCATCTTTCTTTTTCCCTTTAATACCTACTATATGGTTGTTATCATAAATTAAATCTGTTACTGTAAATCCTTGGATTGTTTTCGTTACTTCATCTGCCTTATTAAAAAGAAATGAATCAAATATTTCTCTCTTAATAACAAAACCTTTTTTAATTTGATTATTTTTTCTATTATTTAATAATAAATCAAATTGTTTATTACTAGGACTCCCAAATGTGATTCTATTAATCTCTGAACCATTTAAATCACTAATTTCTTTAAGTAAATCTAATTCACGTAAAATACGAACTGATTTACCGGATAATGCGTCACCACAAATTTTATCTCTCGGAAAGAATGATTTATCCAATAAAAGGCAATTTAGACCAATTTTATGTGCATATAAAGCAGCGGTTGTACCTGCAGGACCAGCACCTACTATTATGACATCATACACTAGCGTATGCTTGTAGAAATGTCTTCATCAAAATCAACTCCAAAAGAAGGATAAACAATACCATATCTAAAATAATTTATAATACGAATAGCGATAAAAAGAATTATCAAGGGGATTATAAACCATGGCACCCTAACACATAAAAACATTGCAAAAATAAAAATTGGATAAAATCTTAATCGCTGTAAATGCCTTATATGATTCGGCCAAATTAATGCAATTATAGAAAAAGGTATAGCAACTGCACTAGCAGTACTAATAAATGGATCATCGTATTTAAAGCCAATTATTAATGCTATTAATAATGATACAAATGCTAATGAAAAATATAACTCTTTATCATCCCATTTAGAATTGAACCATTCTTTTTTATCCTTATCAAATTCTAAATTGAGTTGAAACCCAAATAAACATCCAAGAAAAGCAAAAATATAAGCACTGATATGTATAATATCTGGAAAATTATTTGAAGTATTCATCCAGCCAAATAATATTAAACATAAAGCGATAAAAACATGTAATGGAATCTCATTTTTTGATAAAGGTCTCAACCCAACATTCCACAATGATTTTGATCGAAGTATAAATAAAAATAGTATCGTAGCCACTGATAACTTAATAAATACTGATATCCAATTTGTCCAGTCTAAATAAATGTATCTATCTGTTTGCCCACTTCCCAATACTAATCCAGAAATTGTCAGTGTCCATATTGAGAATAATTGAATAAGTTGCAAAGAATCAAATAGATCTCCTATTTTAGAAAAATTATTTTTATTATTTTTAAAAAACTTTGATTCTGGTGGAAAAATTCTCTGAACGAACATATTCACTTAGCCTATAATTGGAGATCCTGTAATATTTGCAATAATTTCATTTATTAATATAAATCCAATAACTGACGCTGAAATAATAAATAAAATCTTTAGAACAGTTCCTATATTAATTCCAGAAATAATTGATGTACTCTCATTAAAATTATCATTTTTCATACCAATTCTCAATTCGTTAATAAGTTCAGGAATACCCCATTGATACAATACAAAAATCCCCGTAAGCATACCTCCGATTGGTAACATATATTTTGAAGATAAATAATCTAAAACATCAAAAAAGCTCATATTCATAAAAGATGTGATATTAAGTGAACCCATTGATAGTGAACAGAAAATACCAACAACAGTAACAAAAGATCCAAAAATAATTGTTGCTTTTGCTCTGCTCCAACCTTTTTCATCAATAAAGTATGCAGTAATAACTTCTAAAATTGAAATAGCAGATGTTAAGGCAGCCATAAATAATAGGAAGAAAAATAAGGTACCCCATATTGCACCTCCTGCAATATTTGGAAAAATTGTAGGTAATACTACAAAAATCAGACCTGGACCAGATCCTGGATCGGCGCCCATTGCAAATACAGTTGCAAAAATTGCTATACCTGCCATCATAGCAATAGCAGTATCTAATAAAATTATCCATAATGCTGATGTCAATAAATTTTGATCAGAGCGAAGATAGCTACCATAAGTAATCATTGTCCCCATCCCTAAACTTAAAGTAAAAAATGCATGCCCTAATGCTAATACAATACTAGATGCTGTTAAATCTTCAAATTTTGGCTTAAAAAGAAAATCTAAGGCTTGGGT
>MDTE01041297.1_pt1 | contig 23997 bp, 17 predicted proteins | sample 811231 | NCBI WGS metagenome assembly MDTE01 (sample SAMN05326651, study PRJNA326480) | marine metagenome | isolation source: seawater | place: Indian Ocean: Red Sea | collected 2010 | reverse complement strand
CGGTAACCCATTGCCGTTCCATCTCCTGTCGCAATGTCGGGGTTTGATGTGTATAGATAAACTTTTCCACAACCGCCAGTGGCAAGTATAATAGTTTTAGCTGAGTAGGTTTCGACAATGTTTGTTTCATTGTTCAGTACATAAACACCTACACAGCGGTTCTCATTGGTTAGTCCTAATTTTTGTGTGGTAATAAGGTCAATGGCAAAGTGGTTTTCAAAAACATAAATATTTTTATTGTTTGCAATCGAATCAAGTAATGCTCGTTCAATTTCTCTTCCGGTAACATCTTTGGCGTGGAGAATTCGTCTATTTGAATGCCCTCCTTCTTTTCCTAAATCTAGTTTATCTTGCCCGTTTTCGTCTTTTTTTTCGGAAAATTTCATGCCGAGTTGGATTAATTCTTTAACTCGATCAGGTCCTTCTTCAACTATGTTGCGAACTATCTCTTCTTTACATAGTCCGTTCCCAGCATTCAAGGTATCATGCACATGGCTGTCGAAAGAGTCTTCCTCGCTAGTTACTGCTGCAATTCCACCTTGGGCGTAATTTGTGTTAGATTCGGTTCGATTTTTTTTTGTTATGATTGCGACTTTACCTGCATGAGCGACCTTAAGAGCGTATGTTAACCCAGCAATCCCGCTTCCAAGCACTATGAAGTCAAATTTTTTTGGAGAATTACCCATTCTTATTAATTTATGTTTTTCTTATAATCTGCTGTTATCAATTAAACGTGTTTTACCTAAATAAACTGCTAGAGCCATGTGGGTTCCTCGTTCTACTCGTTTAACAGACTCCAATGTATTCGGATTGAAAAATTCTATATAATCAAGTTTTGCTGATTTGTATAAATTGATTTTTTTTTCAAGCTTTCTTGTAAGTAAACTACTTGAAATTGGCGTTAGTCTTCCTCGGACAATTTGTCTGGCTAGTCGGATTGTTTTAATTAGCACTATAGCTTCCTCTCGTTCATTTTCGTTTAGATAATTATTTCTGGAACTTATTGCTAGGCCATCTTTCTCTCGAATTGTTGGAGTAATAACAACTCTAACAGGGAAGTTTAAGTCATTTGCCATGTGCTTAATAATAATTGCCTGCTGCCAATCCTTTGCGCCGAATATAGCAACATTTGGTTGAATGATGTTGAATAATTTCGCAACCACTGTGGTGACTCCTTGAAAATGAGTTGGTCGAGATTTGCCTTCCATTCTCTTGCTGAGGATTTCTTCCACGACGAACGAACTGTGCTTTGTTTTGTACATGTCTTTGTCTTTAGGAGTGAAGACAATATCTACGTCTAGTTGTTGGCAATGATGCAGATCATCTTTTATGGTCCTTGGATATTTGTTCAAATCTTCCTCAGGGCTGAATTGTGTTTTATTGATGAAAATTGTTACAATAACCAGTCCATTTTTACCGGCAATGGAACGAGCCTTTTTGATAAGACTTAAGTGTCCTTCGTGAAGATTGCCCATTGTTGGGACTACTACGACATGTTTGTTGTGGTGAGATTTAGTTTTGTGCTGTAAGGCACGGATTGAACGAAAGACTTTCAAGTTTTTAGGAGTTATTAGTTCGTTTTAGAATCAGGTTATGGGGTCTGATTTTTGAGGGTGTTCCACGGATCGAGCCATTAGCCAAAGCAGGTCTGACAGGCGGTTTAGATAAATAATCGGTTGTGATATTTCATTATTTTTTTGATCCAATAGACTTACGATGCTTCTTTCTGCTCGGCGACAAACCGTTCTAGCAAAGTCAAGTTGTGCTGATTGAATATTATTTCCAGGGATTGCCCAATCTTTAAACGTCAGACCTTGTGACTCTATCGTGTTTATCCACTCATCTAGCATTTTGATGTTTGATGTGGTTAGTTTTTCAAATGCACTGTTTGCATATTTTGCTTTATCAGAAGGTGTAGTGGCAATTTCTCCCATTAAGTTTATTAGTGTTCTTTGTATGGTGTCTAATTGATCATGTATATTGTTTTTGAATAGTTGTGCTTTTGCTAGGCCAATAGCGGCATTAAGCTCATCAACATTGCCGCAAGCGCATATGCGGGGGTCGTCTTTCCGTGTTCGTTTAGAAAACATTAACCCGGTTTCTCCAGTGTCCCCGCTTTTAGTTGTTATGCTCATAGGCTGAGGGAAGTTTCGCTTCTTGATTGAGCTTGGTAAAGCGAAAGTGTTTTCATTCTTGATCCTGACTGAAGGTATTCCCAACATGTCGGGGTGCATTATGACAGTTATAATAATTATTAACTAGAGGTGACTTTGTTTTCAGATTCAGATTTGCAATTAATCAAAGAGGGTAAAGAAAATTTACTCTATGATAAATTGGGGGCTCAATTTCGAGTAATTAATGATACTCATGGTGTGGTTTTTTCCGTTTGGGCACCGAATGCGAAAAGTGTAAGTGTAGTTGGGGATTTTAATGACTGGGATCCAGCGGTGAATGTTTTAAAGGTTCAGGGCGACTCGGGCATATGGGCTGGTTTTATCCCGGAGATTGGCCAAGGTGCTCACTATAAATTTTGTCTATTAAATGCGGATGATGAGCTGGTTGAAAAAACAGATCCGATGGGTCGTTTTTTTGAGCAATCTCCAAAGAATGCAGCAATAGTTTGGGATACGTCTAATTTTAATTGGAATGATCGATCTTGGATGGATGAAAGGGGTGCTAAAGATCCGCTTGAGTCTCCGATGAGTATATATGAGGTGCACCTTGGCTCGTGGCGTAAGCATAATGATGTTGAATCTTATTCGTATAAAGAATTAGCCACGGAATTAGTTGAATATGTTTTAGATATGGGTTTCACCCATGTTGAATTTCTGCCTATAGCTGAGCATGCTTATTATCCTTCTTGGGGATATCAAGTTACCGGGTTTTATGCTCCTACTAGTCGTTATGGGACTCCAGATGATTTTGCAGCTTTAGTTGATGCGTTTCATACAGTTGGTATTGGAGTGATTCTTGATTGGGTTCCAGCACATTTCCCCAAGGATGATTATGCTTTGTCTCGTTTTGATGGTAAGGCGCTTTATGAGCATGAAGATCCAAGATTGGGTGAGCATCCAGACTGGGGGACTCTCATATTTAATTATGGTCGTAATGAGGTTGTAAACTTTCTTACCTCCAATGCATTGTATTGGTTTGATCGTTTTCATATTGATGGCCTTCGTGTTGATGCGGTGGCCTCAATGTTATATCTTGATTATTCCAGAAAAGCAGGAGAGTGGGTTCCAAATAAATATGGAGGTAGGGAAAACTTAGAGGCTGTCGATTTTTTGAAGAATGTGAACCGTCAGGTGCTTGCGCGATATCCTGGCACGGTGATGATTGCAGAGGAATCAACTTCATGGCCGAAAGTTTCTGGGCCCTCGAGTAATGGGGGATTAGGGTTTTCACTCAAATGGAATATGGGGTGGATGCATGATAATTTAAGTTTCTTCAGGCAGAATCCTGATGGCCGTAAGCGTTATTTTGATAATATGACTTTCTCCATGCTGTACCATTATAATGAGAACTTTTTATTGCCGCTTTCTCATGATGAAGTAGTTCATATGAAAGGATCGTTGTATGAAAAAATGCCAGGGGAAGATCTTCAGCGTTTAGCCAACCTCCGGTTGTTGTTCGGGTGTCAATGGATGTTCCCTGGTAAACAACTGTTATTTATGGGAAGTGAAATAGGCCAAAAAAAAGAATGGAATCAGGATTGGGAATTGGATTGGGCACTGCTAAAAAATTGCTTATTGAATCGAGGTTTGAAAAGATGGGTGCATGATTTGAATTGTTTCTATAAAGAACAGTCAGCACTGTGGGAATTAGATTATGATACCGCTGGTTTTCAATGGGTAAATTGCTGCGACAAAGAAAAACTAGTCCTCTCTTTTATTAGAAAAAACAGGAGTCAATCCGAGCATGTTTTAGTCGCAGCCAATTTTTCAATGCATAATTATAGTAATTATCCAGTAGTTATGTCTGAATCGGGAGCATGGGAGGAGACACTTAACAGTGACAGTTCAGTTTACGGTGGTGGGAATACAGTTAGCAGTTCAGATATGCAGTTTACTACCGAAGCATGTGGCGAAATGAAATATTCTTTATCAATAAATTTACCAGCATTTAGTTTAGTTGTTTTTCGTTTAGTTAATTAGTTGGTTTTTAATAGGCTGATATGACTTTTAGTATTATTGGGGTTTTTTCTTGTGAAAGTATTAGTTTGAAATACTAAAGAATAAAATTAATTAGTGATTACCTTGTATTGTAGCCTATGGGTTAGTTACTGTTCCTCGGTGCGCCTTTAAAGTAGTTTTAGTTTGGAAGGCGGGTGAGTTCGTTGATTGTGAGTGATAGAGTTTATTGTGCCTTAATAATGATTTTGTTCTGATTTGCTAGTTAGTTGATTAAAATGTCCGATCTAAATGAATTCTCAAAAACTGAGCCTAAACTTGAAACAGTTGATTCGGAAATCAGTCCAGCTTCTATTGAGCCTGGAAGTGGTTCAGCGAAACTAAAGTTTGGAGAAAGCACTTCCCGTAAAAAAAATATTCCTAAAGGATTATGGACTAAATGTGGTAAGTGCGCTGAGTTGATTTTTGACAAGGATCTTGATGAGAATTTAAAGACTTGCCTATCTTGTGGGTTTCATTTTCCTATTTCCGCTCGGTTGCGTTTGGCATCATTAATTAATGAGAATACATTCAAGGAGATGGATGTTGGGATGACCAGTGTAGATGTTTTAGAGTTCACTGGCGTGGAATCTTACTCCTCTAAACTTGAGAAATATCAAGGGAAAACTGGTGAATCAGATGCAGTAATTACAGGATTATGTCAAATGGGTCAGCATAAGGTCTCCATAGGTATAATGGATTTTTCTTTTCTTGGCGGTTCGATGGGATCTGTGGTGGGTGAAAAACTAACTCGAATGATAGAGGCTGGTACTAAAAATAAAATTCCTGTTATTATTATTTCGACCAGTGGAGGAGCTCGTATGTACGAGGGAATGTTTAGTTTGATGCAGATGGCGAAAACATGTGGAGCATTGGCATATCATGCAGAAGCCAAACTGCCATATATCAGTGTGCTCACGCATCCTACTACTGCTGGTGTTATGGCAAGCTATGCAAGCGTTGGGGACCTAGTTATTGCTGAACCAGGGGCCATGATAGGTTTTGCAGGCCCACGTGTAATTAAGGATACCACTCAGGCAGAATTACCACCGGGTTTTCAGACCGCAGAGTTTCTCATGAACCGCGGGATGATTGACGCCATTGTTCCTAGGAATAAAATGCGAGAATCAGTGATTAATTATCTTGATTATATGTCAACAAATGTAGGCGCTTCAAAAGCTAAAAGAGCTGTTAAAAAGAAAGCTCCTTGATGCTCAATCTTTTTCGTTTTAACGATATTTTATAATTTGGATGTCTTTGTACCAAATTTCGCATGCAGGTCCACTGTGAACTTGAAGTGCAATTACGCCGTTTTTCGCGATTGTTGAATCTTCTTCAGTATAATCCACTGTTTTATGGCCGTTTAGAAATAGCTGGATATGGTTGCCGCGAGCAACGATGCGGTAGTCGTTCCATCCGTTGATATTGGCTATTTTGGGGATATCTTCAGCGGGTGGCCCGGCAAGTATTTTGCGACGCCGTGATTCATCGTAGAGGGCACCCCAATATTTTTGTCCGATGTCAGCTTGGAATCCGATAACTTCATGGTGGTTCGGTATGCGTTTGGTTCGAAATTGTACGCCTGCATTGGCTTGCGGGGATCCGATGATTTTAAATTTTAAATACAAGTCAAAATCCTCATATTCCGTAGTGCTGCATAGAAATTCATTATTTGGAATTTTTTCAGTAAGTCGGCCGGCTACGATTGCTCCGTCCTCAATGCGAAAAAAATCCATATTACCCTCCCATCCATCGAATGTTTTGCCGTTAAATAATGGTTTTGGGTTTTTCGGGGGACTTACGCTGCTGGTCGATATGCTCTTTTGGTCTGTTGTTGAGCAGCTAACTAGTAGAGCGGTAACGAATAGATATGATGTATGTTTCATTAGCCCCAGAGACTGCCTGAACGCCCAGATGAGGGCCAGTAGATTTAGTCAGAAGGGCATGTGTATTTGGGCAGCTCAGATTCGTATGTTTTTATTAATTGATTAATTAAATAATGTTCACGAAATTCATTGTTGTCGATTTGTTTAACGGTTCGTATTCCTGTTGCTGCGGAAGTAACAAAAACTGAATCTGCTTGTTTTAGTTTTTTTGTTGATAATGACTCTTCTTTAACTTCTTGCGGGGTTTTGGATACTAGCCGAAACACAAGGCGGCGTGTTATACCTGGTAATACTCCGTCAGAGATTGGGGGTGTTTTGATAATATTGTTCTTTATCCAAAAAATATTTGCAGAAGATGTTTCAGTTATATTGTTGTCAGAGTTCAAAATTAGACCGTCATCAGTATTTTTTTCTTTAGCAAAATATTTAGCCATTACAGAGTTTAATTTGTTATTGGATTTTATTGTCGTTAGTACATCGCCTTTAGCGACACGTATATTTGTTGTTGAAAGTGTTATTGCCTTTTCTTGAGGTGTGCGGTGAGTATGAAGTGTGATTAGTACGGTTGGAATTTCCCTTCCGGACAATCCAAATCCTCGTTCTCCGGGGCCTCTTGTTATGGTTAGTCGGGCAATACAGTTGAATGAATTGTTTTTTTGGATTAATTTTTTTAATTCTTCTAATAATTTTGATGAAGTTAAAGGTAGTTTAAGGCCTATGATTTCGGCGCCGGCTATCAATCTTGTTATATGCCATTCCCATAGAAATGGTTTGCCTTGATGGATTCGAATAGTTTCGTATAACCCATCTCCATAGAGAAAACCTCGATCATTTGTTAATATTGATGCTTTTTCACTTAAGATAATTTTCCCGTTTAAATAAGTGTATGTATTAGTTTGTTCCATTCTTCAATCGGCAATCCTCTTTGACGAAATTCACAGAAATTTTATCTGTGTCAATTATAGTATCTAATTTTTGTAACCAAACTTAATTATACTGCGTAGAGTATGGAGTGAATTTTTTTTGCATCATAAGATCTTTTTGTTTTAGTTTTTTTATGGCTTTTCTGGCGTCTGATGGAGCGTGCTTATTGGCGCAGGATGAAAACAAGCCGAGTCGTCGAGAGCGCTTGATGCAGCGCTTTGACAAAGACAAGGACGGTAAACTCGATGAATCCGAGCGGGAGGCGATTCGAAAGTTGCTCAGCCGTTCCCGGCAATCTGGCGACGACGATTTGGTCAAACGCGACGACAAGATTCATATCCCAAAAGATTACGATCCGAAGAAGAAATACCCGTTCATTCTGACTCTCCACGGCTATACGAGCAATGGTCGAGGTCAATTGAAATTCTTTCCCATGGCTGATCTGGCGGAGAAGTATGGTTTTATTTACTGTGCTCCTGATGGGATTGATAATAGTTGGAATGCAACCGATGCTTGTTGCGATCGGAGGGATAAAGTGGATGATTCCAAATATCTCCGAAGTCTAATACTTAAAGCCATGAAGGAATATAACATTGATAAAAAGCGTGTGTTCGTCACTGGCCTATCCAATGGGGGATTCATGAGTTACCGCATGGCTCACGATCATTCCGACCTAATTACTGCGATTGTTCCGTTTGCTGGTGTTGGCTTTGATCAATGGCCAAACAATCCTAAAACTCCAGTTAGTGTGCTTCACGTCCATGGCACAAAGGATAAAACTATCAAATGGGCAGGTGGTAATATTGGGGGAGCGAAATATCCAAGTGCTGAAGATAATTTTTCCAAGTGGAAAAAATTCAATGCCTGTGAAAAGGAGGTTAAAGTAGAGAGCACTGCCATTGATTTAGACAGAAAAGTTTCAGGTAGTGAAACCAAGACTGTTAGGTTTGAATCAAAAGATGGTAAAGTAGTGATGGAACTTTGGGAGGTTGTTGAAGGTGGCCATGTTACTCCTCCTCGCTCAGCTGCGCGTGAGCGAATTATTAAGTGGATGCTAGCTAGATCTAAGTAATTAGCTTAGAATTCAAAGTTTGGATTTAGTGAGTGGTCGTTTGTTTTACTTCCACTCATTTTGTGCGCGGTGACGTAGTGCGTGATCAGCTAGTACAAGGGCTGTCATAGCTTCCACCATGGGCACAGCGCGAGGTAGTACGCATGGGTCGTGGCGACCTCGTCCTTTCAGTGTGGTGTTTTTAAATTTCTCATCCACTGTTTTCTGTTCGTGCATGATGGTTGCTACAGGTTTGAATGCTACTCGAAAGTGTAGCGTTTCACCGTTTGAAATTCCTCCTTGCACTCCGCCGGAATTATTCTGAGTTGTCCGTACTTTTCCTCCGCGTGCACGTATAGGGTCGTTGTGTTCTTGTCCGGTGAGTAGAGTACCTTCAAAACCAGATCCTACTTCAAACCCTTTAGATGCAGGGAGGCTAAGCATTGCTTTTGCTAAGTCTGCTTCCAGACGGTCAAATACGGGCTCTCCCCAGCCGACTGGTAAACCTTTGGCTACACCTTCAATTATACCGCCAACTGTATTTCCTGATTTTCGGGTACGTTCTATAAGTCGAATCATTTTATCGGCTACTGTTTTTTCAGGACAGCGTACAATGTTTGATTCTATATCCCGCATTTTGACTTTGTCAGGATTGATTTCTGCTTTGATTTTTTGTACCTGTTTAACATAAGACAATATTTCGACGCCAAAGCGTTGCTTTAGAAGCTTTTTTGCGATGGCGCCAGCAGCTACTCGTCCTATGGTTTCTCGAGCGCTGGATCTTCCGCCTCCTTGCCAATTTCTAAAGCCAAATTTTTTATGATAAGTGTAGTCGGCATGTGATGGTCGAAATTTGGTTTTCATTTCTGAGTAGGCTTCTGGGCGGTGATCTTCATTTTGAACCATCATGAGGATAGGGGTTCCCAAGGTTTTTCCTTCAAATGTTCCTGACAGAATGCTGACCCGATCTGCTTCGTTTCGGGGTGTGACAATTTTTGACTGGCCAGGGCGGCGGCGGTCGAGTTCCGGCTGTATATCTTCTTCGCTCAGTTCCAGTAAAGGGGGGCAACCATCAAGAACCACTCCGACAGCCCCTCCATGGGATTCTCCCCAGGTTGTGATTCTAAATAAATGGCCAAATGTGTTTGGCATGTGCTTATTGTGGGGGAAAAACGGTCACGTGGCAAATCTCGCGCATAAAAGACTGGCCCGTCAGTGAGTCTTTGGTAACAGTAGGCCCATGAGAGCTAACCGTCATTGGATTTATATTTGGTCGGTATTTGTACTCGCAACTCTACTTTCTGTACCATCCGGTAGTGTTTCAATTGCTGCAGAAAATCCTGTGTTAGGTCATTGGTTATTTTCTGTTGATCGTGTAAAAGGTACTTCAGTTAGTGCGGTTGTAGGCCCAGATGCTACTGTTTTTGGGCTGGGAAGGTCTGTTAGCTTTACAGACGACCCAAAACCTGAACATGTTCAGCTTTCAGGTAGTGGCTCAAGGATTGAGGTTTCGACCAATATTTCTCTGGTTGATATGCCTAGTAGAGATATTACCCTTGAGGCTTGGGTACGGATTGATAAGTCGTTGCAATGGGGAGGAGTGATTGGTGCACTTCAAGATAATGGGACTTATGAAAAGGGTTGGCTTCTTGGCTATCGAAATAAAAATTTTTGTTTTGCCCTTAATTCCGAAGACAGTAACAAACTTACATATTTGACTTCACCGAAGGAGTTTCAAGTTGGGAGGTGGTATCATTTGGTAGGTGTTTATGATGGATCCGTTCAGAGATTATTTGTTGACGGGAAACAAGTTGCTAAGTCTTCCGACCAGAGTGGTAAAATTGCTTATCCCCCTAAAGCATGGTTGGAGATTGGTGCGTATCATGATGACGATGAACTTTTCATGATGAACGGTGGACTTCACGAGGTTCGCATGCTTAGCCAAGCGCTGTCTTCTGAGCAGATTAAATCAAGATATATGGAAAAAAAATCTTTGTTCCCTGAACCTGAGAAGCCGGTGGAACCGTTGACTATAGCTTATGGGCCTTTTGTTGATTGGATTGACCGATCTACAGCAACTATCTCTTGGGAAGTTGATCAGCCGGCAAGAGGGCAGGTGCGTTGGACTTTGCCTAGTGGGCGTTCCGCTTTGCTTGAAAATAATACTGTCTCTAAGCGGCATACCATTACTGTAAATGATTTAATTCGTGAGGGAGAGTACTCATATCAAATTCTTGGTAACGATCCGTCATTAAGAAGTAAGGTATATAAGTTTGATTCTTCTTTTTACTATAGATTACCTCAAGTCTCGATTGAGTCTAGTACTGATAATAATACAAAAAATTTGGAGGCAACAGCGGAACAAATACTGAGTCTTTCCAATGCTCGTGAAGGGTATTGTCTGGTGTTAGGAGGTGTTGATGGAAGTCTTGTTCTGGAAATGGTGAGGCAGTCAGATTTTCAGTTTATTGTACTCGATGATCGACCTGAGATTGTTCAAAAAATTCGAGAAAAATTAGACTCTTCAGGTGTTTATGGAGCCCGTGCAACAGTAAAACTGGGTAATCTCAGTCAACGTATGTTTGGTCCAATGATGTTTAATTTAATTATTTCTGAGCGTCATGAAATTGAAGCAGATCTCCCTGCTGATTCTTCATCGGAAGTTTTTCGATATCTGACACCGGCTGGGGGGGCTCTTATATTTGGTGCAGGAAAAGAATTTGCACTGACAAAAGATTGGTTTGGTAAGTTGGGAGTAAGGCTTGTTCGTAATCAAAAAAATGATCCTGTATGGTTTATTAATGAACGTCCTCGCCTAGAAGGGGCTGGCGACTGGACTCATCAATATGGCAATGCTCAGAATACATCATGTAGCGATGATGAGATTGTCAAGGGTGCTATGGGTGTTAAGTGGTGGGGGGAACCTGGCCCGCGCCCGATGCCGGATCGTGGACCTCGGAATCCAGCCCCACTTTCAGCTGGTGGAAGGTTGTATGTTCAGGGGGATCGGGTTCTGTTCGGTTTAGATGCTTATAACGGAACGGTTCTGTGGAGTCAGTCATGCCCGGAAATGAGGAGGGCCAATATACCTAGGGACAGTAGTAATATGGTTGCCGATGATGATGGTTTATACCTAGCGCAGGGGCGTTACTGTATTAATTTTGATGGAGCAACAGGTCAGCGCGCTAGGATTTTTTCAGTGCCAGAAGCAGACACAGGTAGCTACAATTGGTCTTTTCTGTCCATAATTGGTCAAACATTGGTAGGAAGTCGTGTTTCAAAAGGCACTGTATATCTTGGGGATGACGGGGAGTGGTACGAGAATTTCAAGCCAAATGATATTAGTCGTGTTACAAGTGATCGACTTTTTGGTGTGGATACAAAATCAGGGGATGTTCGTTGGGAGTATAATGGTGGAGCAATTATTAATTCTACAATAACTATTGGGAAGGACGTGATCTACTTTATAGAGAGCACTGCTGAAGAAGCGATTGAAAACGCTGGGAGCATTCAGCAGATTGGCCAATTAACAAATCAGAGACTCGTTGCTTTAGATCTTAAAACAGGCAAGAGGCAATGGGAGCGTGATCACGATTTTTCAAAGTTGCAGTTCATGACTTATTTGGTTTTTTCTAATGATATGTTGATTGCTACTGGGACTGACAAGGATAAGAATTATCATACTTATGCTCTTGCTGCTTCTCGTCAGATCACAAAAGACAAAGATGGTGAACAATCATTTTTGCCGCCTGGCAGTCTACTTTGGGAAGATCACCATAAGGAAGGTAAAGGTCATCATAGTGGCCATTTACAGCATCCTGTTATTGTGGGAGATACCTTTTATTCTGATCAATGGGCGTTCGATCTTAAAACTGGTAAACAAATTCGTGATGATCTCCCAGAGAGAAGAGGATGTGGGACAATGTCAGCTAGTAAATACAGCATGTTTTATCGTCATTATTTTCATGGAATGTGGAATTTAGATACAAATGAGCGTTCACAGTTTGAAGGGATTAGAAGTGGGTGTTGGCTTGGGTTGATACCTGCAGGGGGGATGTTGCTGGCTCCGGAAACAAGTGCTGGTTGTTCTTGTACGCATTCAATACAGACATCTGTTGGATACTTGCCAAGAATTCTTGAATAGCATTATTAAATTTCTATTTTTTCTTGGTGAAAAAAGGTTGACCGATCTCCTGTTTTATATATTTTGCCCGCGCTCCGCACGGTGTGTGCTTGCAAGCGCTGTCGTGGATGTCTACAAGATCTTACATTGCTGGCTCGAATTATCACCGGGGGGGCTGCAGGTTTCTTCAATCTGGTCCTCCCGGAATTTTTTTACAGATTATATTTTATTCTTTGTCTCTAAATCCGTTTGCAAAATGGTGGATTGAGGCTAATTTTTTTGCCATTACGTGAAGTTTAAATCTTTAAATAAGCGTTTTAAATTCTGGCTAACGATTAGCTTGTTATCGTATTGCTGGATCTTGCGCTCAGAGTCTTCAGATACTCATTGGTCATATATACCACCTAAACGTTCAAAGATTTCTGCGTTAAATTCTGGCAATCCAATCGATTATTTTATTGTAAAGCGTTTAGGCGAAGTTGACTTGAGTTTATCGAGCTTGGCTAAACCGGAAAAGCAGTTGCGACGTGTTTATTTAGATTTAATTGGTCGTCCTCCTCAGCCGGGTGAAGGTCAGTCGTTCCTTCTGAATCCAACTGACCTTGAATATGATTCATTAATAGATCATTTGCTAGCTAATCCTCAGTATGGGGAAAAATGGGCTCGTCGATGGCTTGATTTGGCTCGTTATGCTGATTCAAACGGATTTCAAGCTGATCAGTTGCGCGATAGTTGGGCTTACCGCGATTGGGTAATTGAGGCATTTAATTCTGGAATGCCATTTGACCAGTTTAGTGTTGAGCAGTTGGCTGGCGATCTCTTGCAGGATTCAACAATTTCTCAAAAGATTGCTACTGGGTTTCATCGTACCCCTACTTGTAATGTCGAAGCGGGTGTGCATCCAGAGTCAAATAGGGTAAATCAGGTTATTGATAGGGTGAACACTACCGGTACAGTCTTTCTTGGTACTACTTTAGAGTGTGCGCAGTGTCATGATCACAAATATGATCCTATCTCGATGAAGGAGTATTATCAGTTATTTGCTTTTTTTAATAATACCCCGTTAGAAGTAAGGAATACCAGCGGGGTTACTTGGGATTTTTTTGGCCCTACAATGAACTTGCCTCTTAGCCCGTCGAGGTTGGCCAATTTGGCTTCGCTGAATAATCAATTAGAATCGTGCGAGTTAGAGAAAAAAAATATTAAACGTTCTCTTAATGTGGAACAAAAAGATTGGGAGAATGATATTATCGATTCACTTAATAATGCACCAAATTGGGAGGTGTTTAAAATTGATAGTTTCATTGCGTCTGGAGGTTCCGATCATACTATAAACTCGGACCATAGTATCCTTGTACATGGGGTAAATCCGGATAAGTCAATTTACTCCTTGGTGATTAAGGAGACTGAACTAAGTCGCCTAACCTCGGTGAGGTTGGAGGCTTTATTGGATGACTCGATGGAAAAGAAAGGGCCGGGAAGGAATTTTGATATAAAAGAAAATCCTAATTTTGTTTTGAATGATTTTAGTCTTAAAGTTAATGGTAAAAAATTGGCGTTTTCCAAGGCAGAAGCATCTTTTTCTCAAAAGAAATTCGATGTGTCAGGTGCAATTGATAACGATGCTAAATCGGGCTGGGCAATTAATCCTCAGTTTGGAAAGCCGCATCAAGCTGTTTTTACTTTAAAGAAAAATCTGATTCTTAAGAAAGACAGCAATTTAGAGTTTGAGTTGATTCATCATCATGGAGGGGGTCGATCTATTGGTCGTTTGCGTATATCTGGAATTGATGGGGATTATTCTGATCATAATTTGCCATCTAAAATTAAGTCTATTTTATTGTCTGATAATCGTAGTACTAAGCAGATCAAGGTTTTAGCTGATTATTATATTTCAATTCATCCAAGGTTAAAGGAGCTAGATGAGCGCTTGGCAGAATTAAAGAAGCAAATTAAAGCGATTAATCCGGACACAACACTTGTTATGTCTGAAATGGAGTCGCCTCGTGTGACTAAGGTAATGATGAGGGGAGATTATTTGAGTCTGGGTGATAAGGTTTCGCCTGGGACTCCTGCTGTCTTGCATGATTTTAAATCTTCTTTGCCTCTTAATAGATTGGGGCTCGCACAATGGATAGTAGACTCTAGGAATCCGTTGACTTCGCGGGTTGTTGTAAATCGTTGGTGGGCAGCTTTTATGGGGAAAGGGCTTGTGCCAACACAAGAGGATTTTGGGAGCCAAGGTGAGGCTCCAACTCATCGTGAATTACTTGATTGGTTGGCTGTTGAATTGGTAAAGAATGATTGGTCGATGAAGCATATTCATAAATTAATTGTTACCAGTCGTGTGTATCGGCAATCGTCTGAGGTTTCAAAAAACCATTTAAAAAAAGACCCTGCTAATAAATTATATGCGCGAGCTCCTAGGGTTAGAATGAGTGCAGAGATGATTCGTGATGCAGCTCTGGCGACAAGTGGTTTATTGGAGGGGAAGATGTTTGGCCCGCCTGTTTATCCTCCTCAGCCAGAAGGTATTTGGCGTCATGTAGGTCGAAATGCACCGAAATTTGTGCCATCAGTGAATGAAAATAGATTTCGACGTGCAGTTTATGTTGTTTGGCGACGCGGTGCTCCATACGCTAGCTTTGTTAATTTTGATGCGCCTGACCGTGGTGCTTGTGTGGTTGATAGGCCCCGAACTAACACTCCGCTGCAGGCCTTGACTCTGCTAAATGATCAAGCATACGTTGAAATGGGACTGGCATTTGCTAGCCGAATTCTTAAGGAGCCAGGTTTGGTTAATGATGAGCAGAAAATTCAGTTTGCATTTCGTATTGCTTTGTCTCGTAGTGCTAAGCCGAGTGAGGTTGATTATCTTAGTGCTTTGTTAAAAAAACGTGAGCAGGAATTAATTAATCAACCAAATGCTGCCATTGCATTGCTTAGTGAGGCTAAAGAAGTGCCGCTATCAATTAACGATACTCAAGGTATTGCTAAATGGTTTACAATAGCAAACATCCTTTTGAATTTAGATGAAGCTATAACGAAAGGATAATTAATGACTTCAAGACAGGATTATTATTTAAATGAAACGCGTCGTGAGTTCTTGAAGCATACAGGAGCGGGGGTTGGTGCTTTGGGTTTAGCATCCGTTTTTAAAAATAATCTCAATGCTTTTTCAGGGGGCAGTCTATTGTCCTCAGTTAGACCTCACTTTCAACCTAAAGCGAAGAATGTAATTTATATACATTTAGTTGGAGGCCCTTCTCATTTGGAATTATTTGATCATAAGCCGGAATTAATTAAGCGTGATGGCCAGAAATGTCCCGATCATATGTTTAAAGGTAAGCAGTTAGCTTTTATACGAGAACATCCCACGTTGCTTGGGACACGATTTAAATATAGTAAATATGGACAAGGTGGATTGGAGTTGTCCGAGCATTTGCCAATGATGGGAAAAATGGCTGATCACTTAGCTATTGTTAAAACCGTTCGAACTGAACAGTTTAATCATGCCCCTGCACAGTTGTTTTTACATACAGGCTTTGAGCGGTTTGGTAGGCCGGGAATAGGTTCTTGGGTTAGTTACGGATTAGGTACGGAAAACCGTGATTTACCAGGCTATGTAGTTCTGATTACTGGTAGTGTTGCGGGGGCAGGCAACAGTTTATGGGGCAGTGGTTTTTTGCCGACTCTACATCAAGGTGTGGAGTTTAGGAGTCAAGGAGATCCTGTTTTGTTTCTTTCGAATCCGAAAGGTGTCAGCGCAAGAAGTCGAAGAGATATAATCAGTGGTATTAATTTCCTTAATCAAACTGCTTTAGTTGATGTTGGTGATCCAGAGATTGCCACTCGAATTGCTCAGTATGAGCTAGCATATCGCATGCAAGCCAGTGTTCCTGAATTGATGTCTATAAAAAGTGAGTCATCTTCTTCTCTGGAAGCCTATGGTGCTAAACCCGGGAGTAAGAGCTTTGCTAATAATTGTCTATTGGCAAGACGATTAGTAGAGAGAGGGGTTCGTTTTGTTCAATTATTTGATCAAGGATGGGATCATCATAGTGGGCTTTTCGGAAGTATTCCGAAAAAGGCAAGTCAATTGGATCGTCCTGTTGCCGCATTAATTGCTGATTTAAGGGAGAGGGGGTTGCTTGACGAGACGCTAATTGTTATCGGGGCCGAGTTTGGTCGTACACCAATGTTGCAGGGATTAAGTAATAACAGGGCTGCTAATAATATTGGTCGAGATCACCATAAAGAGGCTTACTCGATGGTTTTTGCTGGTGGAGGAATACGTGGTGGAGTGAGTTATGGGAAAACAGACGAGCTTGGTTATCAAGCTGTTGAGAATTCCGTTCATGTTCATGATATAAATGCAACCATTCTCCATCAACTGGGGCTAAACCATGAACGGCTTACCTTTAAGTATCAGGGTAGAAAATTTCGCCTAACAGATGTCCATGGTGAGATTATTAATGGTATTTTGACTTAATGAGGTTATAGATAATGAAATTATTATTCTGGATATTGTCACTATGTTTATTTATGAGCTCGTCGTTACTTTTGGCGGTTGACGTTGAAATTATTGCTCATCGAGGAGCTTCATATGATGCGCCTGAGAATACTCTTGAGTCTGTTCGCTTGGGTTGGCAACAAAAAGCAGATGCCGTTGAGGTTGATGTATATTTGTCAAAGGATGGTGAAATAGTTCTTTACCACGATCATACGACTAAAAAACTTACTGGTATAGATCGTAATGTTGCAGATCAAACTTTTGCGGAATTAAGAAAGCTAGATGTTGGTAAATGGAAGGGTGATAAGTGGAAAGGTGTTCGAATTCCTAAGCTTGGCGATGTGCTTAAGACCATTCCTGAAGGAAAGCGAATGTTTGTCGAGGTAAAATGTGGCCCAGAGATTATTCCTGAATTGGTAAATGTATTTAATCGGTCTGGGAAAAAAAGTGAACAACTCGTAGTAATTAGTTTTAATTATGAAGTTGTTAAACAGATGAAGGAAAAACTGCCCAACATTAAATGTTTTTATTTATCAAGTTTTGAAACCGATAAGATTAGCGGCAGGCAAAAACCTAATGTAGAAGAACTGATTAGACTAGCTAAAGAAGCAAATCTTGAAGGTATTAATGTAAGCTACAAGGGGCTTAAGACTCAGGATTTTTTTGATAAGGTTAAGGATGCAGGGTTGGAGTTGTTCACTTGGACAGTCAACTCTGTGCCTGATGCTAAGAATTTGATCAGGATGGGAATTCAAGGGATTACAACCGATCGACCTGCTTGGCTAAGGGAAAGTCTTGAGTAAGGTTTGTAATCGGTAACTTTCCTTTATTGTAAAGCGTTTCATATTGTGAGGATGGTTTTAAGCTTTATTCGATTAGTTTTATTCGCATTGCTGTTTTTGGCTTTGCAAAGCAACTTTGCTCAAGATTCAGAATTAACGGATGCTGAGCTTGAAAAGCAGATTGCGGAAATGGAGCAAGAAATCGAAAAAGAGCTGATGCTAGAGTATAGCCCTTGGGACTTTTCAGCTAATGTTCGACTTGGAGGCGGGTACAAGGAGAATGTCACGATGTCAGCTTTTACTGAAGAGTCTAGCGAGTTTTCATTGCTTGGTTTTGATTTTATGGGGATACGGATTCCAATGGACGATAGTGGATATGAGGTCGCAATTTTTGGTGCTTTTGATGATCGACGTTATTTCGATGCACCAAGTGTTGATTTTGAACAAAGTGGATTGGTTAACGCGGGTATAAAGAAAGAACTGAGTGATAATTGGACTTTTGAGACTGATCTCCGACTGATTTATATTGATGAAATGTTTGATGCTTCTTTAACTGAGGATGATATCGGGACGGTTCAGGTTGTTGGTCGGCAAATTAGCCTTGAACCTGTAATGCGAAGAAGGTTGATAGGGGATAGTTGGTTCGAGGTTCAGTCTGAGATTTCGCGCCAATATTTTGCAGAACCTTTAGATGATTATCTTGAGTTAGGTGGGAGAGTGTCAATTGGTATCGATTATGGATTTCGTTCAAAACTTTTTATATATGGGGAAAAAATTCACCGAAAATATGATGCTCGTAGCCAAAGGGATGAAATCGGATTTTATATTCCTGGAACTGATTTAATCTATGATCGGCCTGAGAGAGGTGTTGAATGGACTCATTATTGGGATAGTGACAGGAAATTTAGAATGCGAACTCGTTTTTCAGTATTAGACAATCAAGATAATGGGGAGGGGTATTTTGATTATCGACGAGAACGTTTTTCTCATAATTGGCGTTATGAATTTTCAAATTTTAATCTTTCTGCAACATTACAAGAGGCCTCATATGATTACGAATTCCAAAGGTCATCAGATTTTATTTCTCTTCGGCGACGAACAGATCGCTCGTTCGATTTGTCTATTGGATATGAGCATAACGACCAGTTGAGTATTCAACTTGGATTTGAACAGGAGATTATACAGTCCAATGTCCCACAAGATGAGTATCGTTATCGTGTTTATACAGTTGGCTTAGATTTGGAATTTTGACTAGGGCGTGGATTTTTTTCTGAAGATTATGCTTTTGGCTCCGGTCGGTATAAGTTGACTTAAAAACATTTCGGTTTCCCTTCCTTTAATACCTTGGTTTATGGAGATTAGTTCCATTGAGGTTGAGTCGATTTTAAGAGTCATTGTTTGTTTGGTAAGTTCAGTCTTGCCGCTGCAAACTAAAAAATCTCCGTCAATTTTCCAGTTGCCATGGAGTTTGTTGTTTGGTTCATGATCTGGATAAGCTGTGAAGGCGTAAGCATCTTTTAATTCCAAATGTAAAGGTTGAGTTTTTCCGAGAACTGGGTTTTTCATTGTTCCTTCATAAACGCCGATTTGAGTTGGTTTTATTTTCTTCTCTGTTTGATTTGCGGTTACCGAAATTGGCTTCGGTTTTGGCGTGGTTATAGCTTTAGGTATGTTATTAGTAGTAGTTTCAGGCTCGTTGTTATTGGTATTGCCGCATCCCACTAAGATAAGGGATATTGTAAAGAAGATGATTGTGATTATTTTTTTTTCCATAAGGTAGGTGTTGTAATTATTTTTCCTTTGAATCATTGAATTGCCATAAGATTAATGAGTTTTTGTCTTTAACCAAAATTCGATTTGTTAAGAGAACAGGAGCCGACCAAGTTTCGCTTTCGGCGACTTGATATTTTACTGAAATATTAGATTCGGAGCCTTTGGCTTGAATTATTTGGAGTTCTCCATCATTTATTAGTGATAGAACATGGCCTTGAATAGATAAAAATGTTGCGTTTTCACCGCTTCGGCCAGGTCCTTTCCATAGGATTTTTCCAGTATTAATATCGATGCAGAACAGCTCGCCTAGTCCATAATGCGAGAATCCGTATAGATAGTCTTCATTGACCACTGCGGTGCTCATGTCGAGTGCGGCTCTTGTTTGATGCCACTTTTCAGTGACATGCCATTTATTGTTCTTCAAATGAGGGTGGATTTTTCGGATGCCTCGTTTTTCTCCACCAACAAGAATGTGGCCTTTGTGAAAAGATGGTGTTGGCATATTTTGGTTGGTTCCTCGATGCGGTAGATGAAATTTCCAGAGTGTTTGGCCTGTTTCGATGTCCACGCCGAGGAGATCCTCATGATTCCATTCAATGATTTGCCTCACATCGTTTATCTCTGCGTAAAGGGGTGAGGAATACGCGGCACCATCCTCTCCGTTCCTCCATATTTCTTTTCCTGTATCTGTATCCATTGCTGACAAAAATCCTTTTTCATCACTTCCAAAATGAAGATACACACGATTATCAACAACAAGAGGTGAAGTGGTTGCTCCCCAGTATGGATGTGGGCGCTTTCCAAACTTGGATCGGTGGTCTTTTCTCCAAATAAGCATTCCCGTATTGGCATTCCATGCTGATAATATTCCGGTAATACTTAAGGTAAAAATTTTTCCATTAGCTAGAGTTGGATTGGATTTAGGCCCTTTACCGTGTGGTTCACCACCACCGCCCATTTTGAATGAAACTGCATATTTGTTTTCCCAAATTGATTTTCCGGTATTGAGTTCGATGCAATGGATGACTTCGTCGTTATTTTTTCGGGTATGAAGGTATATTCGATTTTCAGATACAATGGCAGTTCCGTAGCCGTCTCCAACTTTCTTTTCCCATTGTTTATTTAATTTTTCAGGCCATTTGGTAGGGGCGGTAAAGTGCTCAACCCATCCATCTCGTTTTGGGCCAAGCCAGCCAGGCCAGTTTATATCTTTGGCTATAGTAGATGAGCATGCCGAAGTGATGAGTATGCAAAGTATTGTTGTGCGGAACATGTAAAAGTCGTGGGAGTTATTGTAACTAGTTAATTCTTAATGGTTGCAAGAATAAATATTCACTGGGAGTTGATTAATTAAAACAAAATTTACGAATATGCTTTTGATCTTATTAAAAAGATAAAGATAGGAAGAATTTATTTTTTAATCTCCACTAAAGCGCTCCATTCTCCTTTGTGAAAAGATCTGGCATGAATTGACTTGTTCATTTTGATGATTGTTTCTTTTGATTCAAACTCTTTCGAGGTTGTTGATGGGGTTCCGTTAACCTGTCGGGGATCTGTTCCGTTAGAGGATACAAATAATTTTCCATTTGCAATCCTTAATGATACTTCAGTTCTTGATTTATTTATTGTGAAAGTAGGTGCTGCGATATCCGGGATCACGCCATGGCGATAAAGTTGTGATAGTACTATTTCACTACGTACAGGGAAATATTCATTCAACAATCGGTTTATTTCATGAATCCAGTCATCGTCTCTATTTCTTGGAGCACGATCTCTTGAGGATTTACCTCCTGATGGAGTATAGCGCGAATCACCCCATCTGGCTGATTCACATACCACAGACATCTCAATTTCTTTTGTCCGGGCACGAAAACGGTTGATTACAGAACTCGGTGTAAGTGCTCCATTATTATAAAAATGTTTTTGTATTCGATCACCAACACGAATGCGAAATTCTTCATTTTCGAGACATTGTTGCCAGATCCATTGAGGATTGCTCGTGGAGTAATTATCACCAGCTGGAAATGGGCCGGTTCGATCTTCGCGAACATCTCGAAATGTATGCTCTGCATCCCAAATAAAAAACCGAAAGCCATCGCCTTTTTTTCGATGTCGAATTCCGTACCAGTTGTTTGGGCCAAAGTTTTGTCCCCAAGCGCTTACTGGTGCGTCATAGTTGCCTCCGTAAAATATTACCAGCATGTAGTCGATTAAGTTGTCTACATCAAGTAAGCATTCATAGTCTGTATTTTCTGTGCCATCAGCGTTTTTGCCAAGCATTTTAAAGTAGGATTCGTTGGATTTAAGGCCTTGACTGGCGATATTCCAGAGGCGTTCCCAAGCATCGAGATTACCATCGTTGGCCATTACGCCAACTGACATATTGCGGTCCTTGAGATAAGTTCTGCCTTTCTTGATGGAATCGTAATTTTCTTTTTTTCCGCCGAGATATGATGCTCCAAAAGATGCCTTTATGCGCTCGCAAGTGTTGTATACACCCCAGTAATGGCCATTGATGAACAAGTGGCAAAATTCTCCTCTTGCAGCTGGTTGTTTCATTGCAAGTTGTAAGTCGCGATTGAATTGATCTCTTAAAAAGATAGTTCGCTCCGGATCGCCTATGTGCCATGAATAATTTTGGAAAGTTCTTAGGTCAATGTTGTCGAATTTTTTTGAACCTTTTTTTCCGAATAGAGGATAATCTAATTTTGATGGCCCGTATGTATCTCTGAAAAATAGTCGAAATGAATGTTTTGGATTCGAGCTTCTGCGGCTGAACCCTCCTCGAATTCGAATTCCGCAATCTACTTGAAATCCTTTTCGATTATCATGATGTATCAGTTCAATCGAGCAGGGGCGTTCAGCTTCTCGCCCATCCCATTCGGCGTTGGCATAAATACCGCTTTTAGAATCAAATAAGTCATTAAGATTCATAACTAGCGAAAAGGAGGGAAGTGAGTGGAAACCTTTAATAAGATCTTTTGAAAAACGCGGGTCGTTTACAATCCTCTGGTCCATGCCGTAATCCACTTTGTTTTCTCCCCAAGTGAATGGGAAATTTTCGGGAGGGAGACCGTCGGGGGATTGCTTTATTATATCGTTAAGAAACAAAAAGGTACGAGTTGTTGGGTTTGAAGTTTTATATCCATTCTTAAAAGCTGTTGTACGAATAACTGTTGTCTTTTTGATCTCAATTGGATCTTTGTAAACTTTTCCGTTTCCTTGTGAAGGGATAGATCCGTCCAGTGTATACCTAATAACTGCATTTTTGGTTTTAGTTGAAAGTTTTAATTTGAAGCCTTGATCATGCCATCCTCGGTTTTCACTAAATTTTACTGTCTTGACTTCATTTTTAATTGATTCCGTGTTTGTAGTACCTGGAGTCGGCATCATAAAACCGCGTGATCTGTTCTCAGATTCTACAAGATTTTGATTTGGTAAGACTCCAAAAGTCATATCTTTTTTTTGATTTGGATATTTAGGTGAGTATTCGTCGATAATGCTTTTTCCATCAGAGTCAACTAATCCTAGGTACTCACTGTTTCCTTTAAGTGAAAAATTAGCATGTATTAAATGATTATTGTTTTCAGAAGTGTGGTTAATTGGTGTGTTTGGTATAAAGCGGTTCTTGCCGGACATGAAGATTACCAAGAATTCTCCGCCTTTAATTTCGATTGAAGGAAACTTCCATTTAGTTAATTTCTTGCGATTATCAGTTAATGAAAGATTTTTTAGGTTAATGCTGTTAGTACCGAAGTTGTGAAGTTCAATCCAGTCTGAAAAATCTCCATCTTCATCCTGTATCCCTGAATCATTTATTGCGGCAAATTCATTGATTACTAATTTTGGTTCGGATGCTTGGCTAAGTGTTAAAGATATCAAAAATATCGGAATAAATATTTGGATAAGACGGATCATGGCTTGATTTTTAATTGTTGCTCGCTTTTGCGGATTTCTGTTAATTCTTCGATACTGGCTTTTCCGTCTCTGTTGAGATCGAACTCTTTCCATCTTGATTTTGTTTCCCTTCTGCTACGACTTGAACTTTCTCTACGAATGCCAGCTACAGTCGTACGAATGTAGTTGTCATACGGGTTGTATTTGTTTTTTTGTAAGTCATTGATGATTTGTTTTTTTTCTTCATCATCTATTTTTCCATCTTTGTTTGAATCGAATTTTCCAGAAACTTGCTGAATTTCAGTACGGCGAGCTGTTTCCCATTCATCGCCGTCAAATCGTCCGTTCTTATTCTTGTCATAAAGGGTAAGCCATCGTTCGGGCGGTGTAGGGGAGCTTTCTCCGCGGCTTCCTCTTCTGTCTCTTAGTCTGCGAATTTCTTCATGTCGTTGATTGGATGCCTTTTGAGTGGCCAAACGCATTTTGTTTCTTTCTGTTTTATTTAATAAACCGTCTTTATCTATATCAAATTTCTCAAGCATTTCTTTGCGGACATCTGCCAAAGGGGTTGGGCTTGGGTTTTCAGGGAAGGCGTAAAGCAGAGGGCGTGGAACACCTGATCTTCGTGATCTTGATTGTTGAGCAAGAATGTCTGATATTGGAATCAGAATACAGGCGAGAAATACAATGGTTAGTGAATTTCTGTTCATTTTAATGAGTCTTGAATATATATTAGGCTTAGAAATCAAAAAAAGTTTCTTATTTGGGATTTGTAAACTAGTTATTGATTTGTGGATTCTTACGTTTGATCTCGAGATGTTTTAGATCCATTAGAAATCCATTCAAAGGTTGGAGTGCTTGGGCGGTAACTCGTTGTTT
>MDTE01009668.1_pt1 | contig 23999 bp, 17 predicted proteins | sample 811231 | NCBI WGS metagenome assembly MDTE01 (sample SAMN05326651, study PRJNA326480) | marine metagenome | isolation source: seawater | place: Indian Ocean: Red Sea | collected 2010 | reverse complement strand
CAAAGCGCCTGTACTGGTCCAACCACTGCTTCAGGTCGCGTGCGCCTTTCCCCCGGGCCTTCTCTAGCAATGGTTCCAACGATGCTGGCATTCCTGGTTCACTGGCAGGGGGCGTCGCGACGGTCTCATCCCATCGATTATTCTGCCGCTCGACTTGCTCATCCACCGATTTGTAATATGTCCAAAACCGCACACCAGCGATGCCGACAATCGCAAAAATCACAATCGCAATGGCTTTACTCATGTTTCACGAAGCCGGGAGACCCGCCCCCCAAGTTTCCCCAGTTTCTCATCAATTCGTTCGTAACCCCGATCCAAGTGATAAATCCGTTTGACGTCCGTCCGTCCATCCGCCACCAGTCCGGCGATGACCAAAGCCGCTGAGGCCCGAAGATCACTCGCCATCACCGGCGCACCGCTGAGGGGACGTCCCCCTTTGATGATGGCCGTCGCCCCCCCTTCGATTGCAATTTCGGCGCCCAGACGGGCCAATTCACTCACGTGCATGAACCGGGACTCAAAAATCCGCTCCGTAATCACACTGATCCCATCGGTGAGGGTCATCAGGGCCATCATTTGCGCCTGGACGTCCGTCGGAAAACCGGCAAAGGGCTGAGTGGTCACATCCACCGGCCGGAACGCATCCGCCCCGTTCACGCGAAGGCTTCCCTCTCCCCTCTGAAACGGGACACCCGCCTCTTTTAATTTATCGAGCACGGCGCCGATGTGCTCGCACCGCAGCCCCCGGATCTCGATCTCACCCCGTGTCGCCGCCGCGGCGATCGCGAAGGTTGCCGCTTCAATGCGATCAGGAATCACATCATGGGTCGTTCCGCCCAGAGCGGGGACCCCGTCAATCTCGATGGTGGGGCTCCCTGCGCCGCTAATCTTCGCACCCATCGAGCTAAGAAAGGTTGCAAGATCAACCACCTCGGGTTCGCAGGCCGCGCTCTCAATGACCGTTCGTCCCCTGGCCAGAACTGCGGCCATCATGACATTGGCAGTCCCCAGGACCGTTGGTCCCACGCGTCCCCCCAGGAAAATCTGGTTTCCAACGAGCTCCCCGACCCGAACCACCACATAGCCTCCCTTGATCTCGGCCACGCCCCCCAGAGCCTCCATTCCCTTCAAGTGCAGATCAATGGGACGGGACCCGATCACACACCCCCCGGGAAGCGAGACCTCGGCCACGCCCAAACGCGCCAGCAGAGGCCCCAGAATACAGACGGAACCCCGCATCTTCCGGATCAATTCATAATCCCTCCGACCATGAATCCGGGCCGCTCTCAACTGAACCGTACCCTCCTCGATCTTCACCTCGGCTCCCAGCGACGCCAGAATCCGCCCCATGAAGCGGACATCACTCAGATTCGGCACATTCCGAATCACACATGTCTCTTCCGTCAACAAAGCCGCCGCCATGATCGGCAATACGGCGTTTTTCGCACCGCTGATGTCGACTTCCCCACGCAGCGGCACGCCGCCCTCGATCAACAAGCTATCCATTGCCCCCCTCCCCCCCTTCTGAGCCTCTCGCCACCGTCATGGGCTTCATCCTATCGCCTCACCCTCCCCGAATAAACTCCAAAACACGAATCGTGCCCGCGCCATCCGGGTGCCGCGCCCCCGGACGCCACTGCTTGGCTGAGAAAATCGCTTCAACCGCATCTTCCTGCCCATCCCCAATCTCCAGGCAGATCAATCGGCCGGACTTCAAATGCCCCCGAGCCCGGTCGGCCAGCCTTCGATAAAATTCGAGCCCGTCCTCTCCGCCGACCAATGCCATGACCGGCTCATGACGCCTCACCTCGTCCTGGAGCCCGTCCACCACCGACCTGGGAATGTAGGGAGGGTTTGACACCACAAGGTCAAAGCACCTCTGCGGCGGCACCCTCTCAAAGAGATCGGACTCCCTGAGCTCGACCCGCCCCCTCACGCCGTTCCGATCCACGTTCTCTCGGGCCAATGCCAGGGCCTCGCCGGAGAGATCCACACCCCAGACCCGTAATCGTTCAATCGCCTTTGCCATCGCCACCGCCAAACAGCCCGATCCGGTCCCGACGTCCAGGGCCCGCAAGACACCCTTTTCCGAAAGCGACCTGAGATGCTGGATGGCGATTTGCGCGAGGCACTCCGTTTCCGGGCGGGGAATCAGTGCCGCCGGAGTCACCTTGAGATCACAATTCAGGAACGGTACCGTTCCCAACAGATGTTGGAGGGGAATCCGGCGGCAACGCTGTTGGAGGAACTCATCAACCCTCCTCTGTTCTTCGTCACTCAACCGGCGATTCCGGTGCAGCACCAACTCCAACCGCTTGACCTTCAGAACAAAGGCGACCAACCATTCCACATCAACACCTGGATCGGGGACACCCGCCCGTTGCAATGCCGCCTTGCCCCGGCGCAATAGCTCACCAACGGTCTCCACGTTTCCCATCCTTTGTGATCCGATTCATTCTTCGATCGATTGGCCGGACAGGGCCGTTCGTCGCTCGGAACGCGAGAGCCGCTTCATTTGACGAACCGATTCATAGAACGCCGAATAACTCTCCGAGCGTGCCAACAGGGCTCGAAATTGAGGCACCCATCGGTAATAAGTGTCCAGAACGCTGATCGTCGCGTTGTTCATCGAGGCGTCCACCCACGGCCGGTATCTCTCCAACCCGTCCACCTCGCGACACCGTCGATCGAATTGCTCCCGAAACGAGTCGATGCAGGCTTGCTTGGCGCGCCGGCGCGAGTCGAGAGAAGCCCCTGATCGTTCGCCCTCATCATACGTCCGTTCGAGGGTCTGCCGCAACTCCTCAACGAGCGCCATGAACGTCTTGCGGTTGGCCAAGCCCCGGCGGTAGTCAAGCAACCGCCGCGCCTCGCCCCGAGCCTCCAGCCAATGCATCACCCCCGATTCGGCGACCGAAACGGCGAAGGCCTCGTTCAACTCCGTGTCGCCGGAAATGAACAATCGGGTATGAGCCAGTTCATGAAGCACCAACTCGACGAGTTCGATATCCGATAGACCGAGAAAGGTGCTGAGGACCGGATCACGGAACCAACCCAAGGTCGAGTAGGCCACCACCCCACCCACCGCGACATCTCGACCTCGTCGTTCCTGCTGGGCCGCATAACGCCGGGCGGACCTTTCCCGGAAATAACCCCGGTGTTCAAGGCGTCCAACGACCGGATACCACCAGGAACGGGGCCTGAGCTCGAATTCATCGCAGACCGCAACATTCCAGACCACATAGTCGCGATCCAGATGCACATACGTCTCGTAACTTCCCCCGGCCGCTAACGACATCGCCTGTTCCGCAAAGCCCTTCACCTCTTGAACGAGTTTGAGGGTTTCATGCCGTTGCGTTTCAGAATCGCCCTGCTCCAAGAGAGCAACGATGGGCTCGCGATCCCGCAGAAGGCCAACCTGTCCGTGGACCGCCTGCGCGTAGAATCGAGCCGATTCACAACCACATGAGAACAGGCAACCCAACAGCCCTAAAACCAGCGGACCCCAATCCCAGTCGTGGAGGACGTTCCCGCGCCTTGTCATTGCGCCGATTCAATAGCCCATGCCACTGAGTTGAAGCAAGCCGCCACAGCATGTTTTTCCCGATCCCCGGCAGACCGCCTCGAAGCGGAAGACCGTTCGCCTGGAAGGGTTCGCCCCGCCCCCCGACACCGGCATGTCCATCGGCAATGCCCCGCTTTCGCCGCCCTTCCCGGGAAATCTGTGCTTTCCTTTTTTTTGCGCTCCTCTACATTCGCCCCCTTTAAATCAGGACAAAGAGAACCCATGGGAGCCGATACTTCAGACGCCAAACCGGTCGATGCGCCAGCCTTAACTCCATTCTCCACTCCGTCACGACTGGCAGGTCATCCAGAAAACCCTCCGCAATTCGCCGTCACCGTCAAAAGCAAGGACGGATCGGAGGTGGTGGTCGGCGACCCTCGCGCCACTCGTGCTCTGGTGGCCCTGATGAATGTCCACGCCGTCAACGGAGGCGCGGCCTGTCACTGGGGGGGGCCCGCGGCGTTCGCTGAGATTATGACCGCGATTCACGGAATCATGTTCTGCAACAAGGATCGCTCTTGGTTCGAGGATTACCATTTCGTCAATGACGCGGGCCACACCGAAAATGGCATCTATGCCCTCCGCGCGAACCTGGGCTTTGACCACATGACCCTGGAGGACCTCCGGGGATTCCGTTCGATTGCCAGCAAGCTGACCGGCCATGGCGAATCCCATTTGAATCCCGAAGGGGTTCTTCTCAGCAACGGCCCCCTGAGCTCAGCGGTGGCGCAGGCGCAAGGACTGGCGATCGGGGATCGGATCGCCCGCCGGGATCGGGTCACCATTCTGACCGTCTCGGACGGGGCCTCGATGGAAGGGGAGGCCAAGGAGGCCTTCGCCGCGATCCCCGGCTTGGCCGCAAAAGGCCGCGTCAATCCCTTCGTCCTCGTCATCTCGGACAACAACACCAAGCTGTCGGGAAGGATCACCGACGATGCCTTCGACATGGCGCCCACCTTCGACGCCATGGATGATCTGGGCTGGAACGTCATCCCGGTTTCGGATGGTCACAATCTCCAGGGAGTTTACACCGAGCTTGAGAACGGCATCGAAGCCGCTCGAAGGTCACCGGAAAAACCAGTCTGCCTTCTGGTGAAAACGATCAAGGGTTTCGGGGTCAAGGCAACCGAGGAATCCGCCTCGGGCGGTCACGGATTCCCTCTCAAGGGAGGGGAAAAAATCGTCGAATTCATTTCCGAGATCTGGGGAGGCGACGTCCCGGAACCATTGGCGGAATGGGCCCGGGAGTTGCGCGAAAAGTGGGAACGCGATCAAGCGGCGAAGGCCAGCAACCCGGCGCCGTCGGTCAAGAAGAGCAAGATTCAGGCGGGCCTGGCCGCCGGGGCGATCTCGGCGGCAACGGAGGGCCTTCCCCTCTATTCGGTTTCCTGCGACGTCCAGGGTTCCACCGGCATCAGCGCCTTCCAGAAGAGTTTTCCCGATCGGTTCATCGAAGTCGGCATCGCCGAATCGAATATGGTCAGCGTGGGGGCCGGCCTGGCCAAGACCGGCTTCATTCCCATCGTCGATACCTTCGGGCAGTTCGGCGTGACCAAGGGCAATCTTCCGCTGACCATGGCCGCCCTCTCCCAAGCTCCCGTGATCGCGATCTTTTCGCATGTGGGATTCCAGGATGCGGCCGACGGAGCCTCGCACCAGGCGACGACTTACTTTGCGGCTACCAGTGCCATCCCCCATACCGTTGTCGTGGCACCGTCCTGCGCCAACGAAGCCGAGTCCCTCATGCATCAGGCGGCCCATCGCTACGCCAAGGACCGGCAGGCGGGCAAAGACGGCGAATCCGTTCTCTTCTTCGTGGGCCGAGAAAACTATCCCGTCTACTGGGTCGAAAACGCCGATTACCAATGGGGCAAAGCCCAGGTGATTCGGGAAGGCGGCGACATCACCTTGATCGGCTGTGGCCCCCTCTTCTCCAAAGCCCAGCAAGCGGCCGCGCTTCTGGCTGATGAAAACATCCAGGCCACCCTCATCAACAACCCCTTCGTCAACCAAGTCGATGTTGAAACCATTGGAGCCGCCGTCCAGAAAAGCAGCGGACGGGTCGTCACCATCGAGGATCACCAAACGATCGGCGGCATGGGGGCCCAGGTCTCTCACGCCCTCTCCAACGCGGGCGTGGCTCATCACATGAAAAGTCTCGGCATCAAGGGCGAGTTCGGTCAGTCGGCCTATCTGGCGGAGCACCTCTATGAGAAGCACGGGCTCACGGCCGCGTCCATGGTCGAGGCCGCCAAAGCGCTCCTCTGAGGCCCCGCCGCCGTCTCTCACAGGTCGCCTCGTTACTACGAAAAAGGCCTTAAATCTGCCTCCTAGTCATTGCATTCCTTGCCGGGAGGGGTAAGCTCCGGGGGTGATGAGCACTGCCTACTCAAAACGGGCAGCTTCGGGGTGGCACGGACTCTCACTGGGGCTTTGCACGCTCTTCCTCTTACTTTGGCCAAGCCCACTCGTCCAGGCGGCGGAGCTCACGGAGGCCAGGAATGCGTTGATCGAGGGAAATTACGAACTCTGCATCAAACAATGCCGCGAGGAGATCGGCGAGAGCACACGCCCCGACGAAGACTGGTTTCTCCTTCTCATCCAGGCCCAACTCACCCTCGGCCGTTACGGCGAGGCTTTTGAAACCCTCAAATCGGGTCTCGATCAAACCCGGGAACGGAGTATCCGACTGTTCGATCTGGGCCGCACCGTTCAACAATTTCAAAACCGACCGGCGGAAGCGGCGGCCTACATCCAATCCATCAACCAACTCGCCGGCAGCCGGGGATGGGCCTACCGGGATCCGGAAAACCTGATCGCTCTTGGAAAAACCGCCTTGGCGCTCGGAGAGGAACCGCGGTGGGTGCTCGAGTTCTTCTTCGACCCGGGAATCAAGAACGACCCCCCCTTCCGCGAGGCGATCTTGGCGGCCGGGCAACTGGCCCTGGACAAGGAGGACTATGAGGTGGCCAGCCGGACCTACCGCAAGGGACTCGTCGACTTTGAGGAAGACCCGGACCTCCTCTACGGGCTCGCCATGGCCGTCGCCAGCAGCGACCAGGAGGCGATGGGCGAATTCATCGACCGGGCGCTCGATGTCAACCCCAGGCACATCCCCTCCCTACTCAAACTCACCGATCACTATATCGACGCCGAGGAGTATCCCTTGGCAGAAGATGCTATCAAGAAGGTGCTCGCCATCAACGCGGACCACCCGGAAGCCTGGGGCTACCGCGCCGTGATCGCCCACCTTGAATCGAAACCGGATGAGGAACGAAGGGCCCACGACGCCAGTCTCAAGCACTTCAAAACCAATCCCAGGGTGAACCACCTGATTGGAAAGAAACTTTCCCAGAAGTATCGATTCAAGGAGGGTGCCGCTTACCAGCGTCGCGCGCTCGCCTCCTATCCAGATGACAGCCCCTCCCAGATTCAACTGGCTCAGGATCTCCTGCGACTCGGAGACGAGGAAGAGGGTTGGGAGTGGGCCGCAAAAGCCCATGAAAAGGACGGCTACAACATCACCGCCTATAATCTGGTTACCCTCAAGACCACCTTGGACGACTACGCCACCTTGGAATCGGATTCCTTTATCGTCCGCATGCCAGCGGACGAGGCACCCATCTTTGGAGACCAGGTCATGGAACTCCTGGAGGAGGCAAAGGCGGTGCTAAGCGCGAAGTATCAGGTCGAGCTCGAGCGACGAATCATCGTCGAGCTCTTTGGGCATGAAAAAGATTTTGGGGTTCGCACCTTCGGAGTTCCCCACAATCCAGGGTTCTTGGGAGTCTGCTTTGGAAATGTGGTGACCGCCAACAGCCCCTCCACGCAGGGAGCCAACCCGTCTAACTGGAGGGCGGTTCTTTGGCACGAATTCTGTCACGTGATTACCCTGACGATGACCCGCAACAAGATGCCCCGCTGGTTGAGTGAGGGAATCTCCGTCTACGAGGAGCTCGAAAAGGATCCTTCGTGGGGCCAATCGATGACCCCCGAGTATCGGGAAATGATTCTCAACGGTTCGATGACGCCGGTTTCTGAATTAAGTGCGGCGTTCATCCGCGCCTTTTCGCCAGAAGCGATGCAGTTTGCCTACTACCAATCATGCTTGGTCGTCCAATACATTGTCGACCAGTTCGGGCAACCGGCCCTGATTGGAATCCTCAATGACCTCGGGGCCGGCCTGCTGATCAACGCCGCCCTCACAGCCCACACCAAACCCGTTCTTGAATTGAACAAGGACTTCGAAGCCTTTGCTACAACCCAGGCTGAAGCGCTCGGCCAAGGGCTTAACTGGGACCTCCCCGAGGATCAGCTTCGAGCCGTCTCGACCGAGGTCGTCCTGGCGACCAATCCGGACAACTATTACCTGCTCTTGGAACATGCCCGCCAGCGCTTGGCCGACGAGCAGTGGGAGGAGGCACTGAAGGCGCTTGAGAAAATTACCTCGCACTTCCCGATCCAGCCGGGCAACGAGGTCGCCCCCCGACTGACAGCCCAAGCCTGGCGCGGCCTCGGCAACCTTGAGGAAGAACGAAAAATCCTCGAAGCGATCGCCCGCACAGATCACGAAGCCCCTGATGTCTATCTCCAACTCGTCGCGTTGGACCTGGAGGATGAACGCTGGGACTCACTCCACCTCAACCTTCAACGACTCCTTGCCGTCAACCCACTGATTCCGCAACCCTACCGTTACCTCGCGCGTTCCAGCGAAGCAATGGGAGAAACGGACCGTGCCATCGGCGCTTACCAAACCTTGCTTCAGCTCGATCCCGGCGACCCGGCCGAAGTTCATTACCAACTGGCTCGGTTACTGCATGAGAAGGAATCTCCTCAGGCACATCGGCATGTCCTCCAGGCCCTTGAGGAGGCGCCTCGATTCCGCGCAGCCTATCGCTTGCTTCATTCGATCACCGCCCGAGAGACCCAACAAACACTCGAGATCCCCACTCCCGAGGCAACCACACCCGAAGCAACCGCCCCCGTCGGGCTCACTTCCCCAGGCACCGACTGACGCCGAACTCGAGAATGTCTCCCTCTTCCCAGATCAGCCGTTCCTGCTTTCCCCTGGTGATCGGAGTTCTCTTGTCCCTTCTGGCGGTTCTCATACCCAACCGACTCGACGCCCAATTATGGGGGTCCGACCGACGGGGCGTCCCGGAGTGGGAAAACGACGTCAAGTTCAAGTCCGATGAGTTCACCTTCGTCCGCATCAAGTATTCCTCCATGGGCTATGGCGGCTATTGGGGTGAGAAGTGGCAGATAGACTATCCGGATAGCGATCTCAATTTTTCCTATCGCCTCCAGGAAATGACCTCCCTCAAGGTTAATCCTGATGGAAAGATTCTCGAGCTCACCAACCCCGAACTCTTCGAGCATCCGTTCGTTTATCTCATTGAGCCAGGGCATCTCCGATTCACCGAAGCCGAAGTGCGCGCGCTCCGAACCTACCTTCTTGGGGGCGGCTTCATGTTGGTCGATGATTTTTGGGGAGAACGTGAGTGGTATAACTTCTATCGGGAAATCAAACGCGTGTTTCCCGACCGGGAACCGAAGGAACTCCCCCTGAGCCATCCGATCTTCAATTGTGTGTTCCCACTCGATGAAAAACCACAAATTCCCAATGTTGGGTTGGGCATGGAAAGCCGCTACCATGGCATCACCTGGGAACGCTACGATGCGCGCGAGGTGCACTACAAGGGAATCTTCGACGACCACCAGCGACTGGTTTGCGTGATCTGTCACAACACTGATTTGGGGGATGGTTGGGAATGGGAGGGCTACAACGAATACTTCTTTCGGGAATTCTCGGAAAAAAAAGCCTATCCCCTCGGGATCAATATCGTTGTCTACGCGCTCACGCATTGATCGACCAAAGACCCCACCACCAAGCCAGTCCGAATTGAGTCTATTTCAAGTAAACCCATTGATGCAGAAAGGATCCTAGTGGAAGCAGTGAGAGGAAGTGGCGCAAGCGAGCAGCAAACAGTCGAACAACTATTTCAAAGCCGAAACCAGATCGAGCAAGAGTTGCAGAAGGTCATCGTCGGGCAAAAGGATGCCATCGAGCAGATTCTCATTGCCCTCTTCTCTGGAGGGCATTGCTTGATCACCGGCGCACCTGGTCTTGCCAAGACGCTCCTGGTCAAATCCATCGCCCAGATCTTCCACCTCGAGTTTCAGCGGATCCAGTTCACGCCGGACCTGATGCCGGCCGACATCACCGGAACCGAGATCCTCCAGGACAGCGATGCCGGTCGAGCGCTTCAGTTTGTCAAGGGTCCTGTTTTCGCGAACATGATCCTTGCCGACGAGATCAATCGAACGCCTCCCAAAACTCAAGCGGCTCTCTTAGAGGCAATGCAAGAGCATCAGGTCACCGCCGCCGGGGTCCGCCACCATCTCCCCGAACCTTTCTTCGTCCTGGCCACCCAGAACCCGATCGAGATGGAAGGCACCTATCCCCTCCCGGAAGCTCAACTGGACCGTTTCATGTTCAACGTCGTGATTGACTATCTCCCGGAGGATGATGAGGTCGAGGTGGTCGCGCAAACCACCTCTCACGCCCCCGAGGCCATCCAACCGCTCTTCTCCGGTGAGGATGTCTTGCGATTTCAGGCGCTTGTTAAGAGCGTCCCCATCGCGAAAGACATCATCCGTTACGCCGTTAAACTGGCCTCGGCGTCACGACCCGGGCAGAAGGATTCCCCCGAATTCTCACAGAAATACATTAGCTGGGGCGCCGGTCTCCGCGGGGCCCAGTTCCTGGTTCTGGGAGCCAAAGTGCGGGCGCTGCTGCAAAATCGGGCCCATGTGGTCCAAGAGGATATCGATGCATTGGCCAAGCCCTCCCTCCGACACCGCATCCTGATCAACTACCGAGCCGAGGCCGAGAACATCACCGTCGATCAGCTTATTGATCGTTTACTCGAATCGTTGAGGGATTGAGTCCAAGAGCGCAAACGTTCAACAGGGATCATTCAAATTGGCACAAGACAGTCAGGCAAAGCTGGCGGCCGGGAGCATGATCAGCCCCCAGGCCCTCATGGCGATTCAGAACCTCGAACTGCGGGCCAAGGTGGTCGTCGAAGGGTTTTGGAACGGCCTTCACCGAAGCCCCTTTCACGGGTTCTCCGTCGAATTCAGCGAATACCGGCAGTATTCGCCGGGAGACGACCTGCGGTATCTGGACTGGAAGTTGTTCGCCCGAACCGACCGCCATTACATCAAGAAATTCGAGGACGAAACCAACCTGCGCTGTCATCTCTTGGTGGACCAGAGTCGTTCCATGGAGTTCGGGAGCCTGGACTACAACAAATTCACTTACACCAATACGCTTGCCGCGACACTGGGTTATTTTCTCTACCAGCAGGGCGATGCAGTGGGCCTGCTCTCTTTCTCGGATGGAATCAATGATTTCCTTCCCGCACGAAATCGCAGCGGCCATCTTCGACGCTTGATGCTCTCGCTGGAAAAACCGCCCACCGGCCAGTCCACGGATCTCGAGACCCCGCTCCAACGCATCTTGGATCTGGTCAGGAAACGAGGCTTGGTCATCCTCATCTCCGATTTAATGGCGCCGATTGACACGCTGGAACAGGGATTAACCGCCATCCGGGCATGCGGCCATGAGGCTCAGGTCTTTCAAGTCCTCGATCCCGCCGAACGGCACTTTACATTTGACCAAGCCAATCTCTTTGAGGATGTCGAAACCGGCCAGGAGATTTACATCGACCCCCAGCAAGCCCGAGCGGGCTACTTAGAACGCCTTGAGTCACACCTCAACCGGGTGGAGTCAATCTGCCGACAAAACGGGATCGGCTACCGCTTGGTCACGACGAATGAGCCGCTAGAACGGCAACTCTTCGATTTCCTTCAGACCCGTGTTCAACCGCAGTCAACCGCAAGCCGCTAGCTCCGTTTGATGAACTTTCTCTACCCTCTCTTCCTCGCGGGTGCCCTCGCCGTGGTTCTGCCGATCGTTTTCCACCTCATTCGCCGCTCCTCGAAAGACAAGATCCCCTTTAGTACGCTGCGCTTCCTCCAGCCCTCGCCACCGCGGCTCACGAAGAAGAGCCGCCTTGAGCATCTCTTTCTGCTCCTCCTCCGCTGCCTTATTCTCGTTCTCCTCGCCTTGGCCTTCGCCCGTCCCTACCTCGAAAAGGCCTTGGACGTGGCCAACACCGCGGAGAATCCACAGCGTAATCTGATTCTCCTCGACGCGAGCGCCAGCATGAGGCGGGCCTCGTTGTGGGAGCAGGCCCAGGACGCTTTAGCCGATCAAGTCAACCAGATCGATTCAGCCGCCCTCGCCGCCGCCTACACCTTCGACCATCAGCTTCATCCCATCATCACCTTCGAGCAATGGGCAAGCGCCCCTCAGGCCGATCGGGCGATCCAAATCATCCGTCAGGCAAAGCAGCGTCAGCCAAGCTGGAAAGCTACCCATCTCGGCAACGCCCTCCTCACCGCCGTGGATCTGTTGGAGGAATCGACGCGGATCGGTGAGCACAGCGAGGACCATCAAGACTGGAGGATCATCGTCATCGGGGATTTGCAGGCAGGCATGCTTCTCGATGGAATCCAAGGGTTCGACTGGCCCAAGGGTTGTGTGGTCGAGTTTCACCCCATTCAGGAGGACTCCGGGACCAATGCCGGGATCCATGCCATCGCCCAGCCCAGCGCGTCCTCCGGTCTGGTCGAAAACGAAGGGGCGCGCGTCCGGATTTCGAATGCCGCCGGCGCCGACCGGGAAACATTTCGCTATGGTTGGGTGACCACCCCCATGTCAGCGAACGTGGTTTCCTCCACCGAAATCTACCTGCCTCCCGGAAAATCCAGGGTCGTTGACGTTCCCGAAACCCCGCCCGGGTTTGGTCCCGACCTCCTCAAGCTCGTGGGCGATGATCACCCCTTCGACAATCTGGCCTGGCGCGTACCGCTCCGAGCCCGCGAAAGCAAGGTCTTGTTTCTCGGGGCACCGAGCCAGGGCGACACCACTCAACCCCTCTATTATCTGCGGAAGGCCTTTCAACAAACCCGTCGACACGTGGTGACCATCGATGTCCACCCTCCGGACCAACCCCTCCTCGACGACCTTCTCGAGTCCGCTCGATTGATCGTCATCGGCGCTCCCCTGGGCCAGAGCGTCGCGGACCAGGTGGCTCGGGCCATTGAATCAGGCACCACCGCGCTGCTCGCCCTTTCCGATCCCGCCCTTGAACCCACTCTCCGAACCCTCGCCCGCGATCCCTTGCTTGATCTCAGACCCAGCCAGTCGCAACGCTATGCCTTGTTGGGGGAAATCGATTTCCAACATCCCCTGTTTGTTCCTTTCGCCGACCCCCGATTCAGCGATTTCTCCAAGATCTCTTTTTGGAAGCACTACCAGATGGACTTCGAAGGACATGAGAGGGCCCGCACCATCGCCCGTTTCGACAACGGTCTGGCGGCCATCACTCAGGTCTCCCAGGGGATGGGATCGCTCTTTGTCTGCGCCTTCGGCTGGCAACCCCAGCAAAGCCAATTCGCCCTCTCCACAAAATTTGTCCCCCTCCTCTACGCCTTCCTCGACTTCGGTGCCGGGGTCCACGAGGTCAACGCTCATTACCACGTCGGACAGGAAGTCGACCTATCCTCACTCACCGCAGAGGGCGGCCTCACGATTGAAACCCCCGGCGGAGAAGCCATTGCCATGGGAGAGCGCCAACGCTTCACGGAAACGTCGCAGCCGGGCATCTATCGGATCAAGACGGATCCCGTCATCCGATTTGCCGTCAATCTCCATCCTTCGGAAAGCAACACGGCTCCCATCCTTGAAGAAACCCTCATGGGGTTGGGGGTTCCCACCGCTCAAACCACCGGCACGGAAGCCCCCAATCCGATCGTCGAGGAAGCCCAGCGCAAACTCAAGGCAGCCGAATTGGAAAGCAATCAAAAAGTCTGGAAGTGGATCGTTCTCGCCGCCCTGGTCATTGCCACCCTTGAGACCCTTTCGGCGGCCCTCATCAGCCGTCGTCAGGGCGGGGCGGCGACCCTCGCGGGAACTAGATAAAACGTCCTTGGCGCTCTTGCTCGCTCACCACCTGTCCCAGGCTCTGGACTTCACTTCGACGCCGCTCCATGATGTGCTTGTCGACCTTGGGATCATAAGGCACGGGATACTTCCCGTCGTAGCACGCCGTGCAGAATGAGTTCTTCGGGAGACCCGTCGCCTGAATCATTCCCTCCTGAGAAAGGTAGGACAGCGAGTCCGCATTCAAGTATTCGCAGATCTCTTGATTGGTCGAATTCGCCGCCATGAGTTTCGAGCGGTCGGGAAAATCGATTCCGTAAACACAGGGAAACGTGTGAGGAGGACAACTGACCAACACATGAACCTCCTTCGCACCCGCCTCCTTGAGACTGTTCACCCGCGCCTTGCTGGTGGTGCCCCGCACGATCGAATCATCCACCGTGATCACTCGTTTCCCACGGACCAGATCATGGACCAGGTTCAACTTCACCTTCACGTTGAAGTCTCGAATCAGCTGGCTGGGTTGGAGGAAGCTCCGTCCGACATAGTGATTGCGCACGAAGGCCATCTGGTAGGGGATCCCCGATTCGAGGGCGTAGCCCAGCGCGGCATAGTTCCCGCTATCGGGCACCGGCACAACCATATCCGCCTCAATCGGATGTTCCCTCGCCAGTTGGCGCCCCATCTCAACGCGAGAGGCATAGACATTCCGCCCCGCAAGATTGCTGTCGGGTCGGGCGAAATAGACAAATTCAAAGACACAGAGCGCCCGGCGGCGGTGCAATGGAAAGGCATCGATACTCCGGAACCCGTTTTGATCAATGATCACGATCTCACCCGGCTTCACGTCACGAACAAATTCGGCCTCGATCAGGTCAAAGGCGCAAGTCTCACTCGAGAGCACGTAGGCCCCGTCCACCCGACCGATTGAAAGGGGGCGGAACCCATGAGGATCGCGCACGCCGATCAGCTCATTCGGGGTCATGATCACCAAAGAAAAAGCTCCCTCGATTCGTCGAATCGATTCCACCAGGGTATTTCGATGCCCCGGCGGCGACGGCTGAGCGAGGAGATGAAGGATGATCTCGCTATCCACGGTCGTTTGAAAGATGTTGCCCTGGGCCTCAAGCTCGTCTCGCAACGTCGCGGCGTTGGTCAGATTGCCGTTGTGGGCAATGGCGATCTTGCCTCGGTTACAGTCGACGATGATGGGTTGGGCATTGCCCGCCAGCGACGAACCTGTCGTCGAGTAGCGCGTGTGGCCGACCGCCATCTCTCCCTTGAGCCGGTCCAAATGCTCGGCTCCGAATACCTGCGGCACCAACCCCATCGCCCGCCGGTCGTAGAACGCCCCGTCATGGCAGGTGACGATCCCCGCACTCTCCTGACCGCGGTGTTGCAACGCGTAAAGACCGTAATAGGTGAGTTCCGCCGCCTTGGGATGACCGTAGATGCCAAACACCCCACAGTAGTGTTTTGGATACGCTTGCATGCTTGCTCCACTCATCGACTCTTCCCGATTTCCGGCTTTCGGCACTCCACGATCGATCGCCTACTCGAGTCGGCGTTCGATGGACGTCCACCAAGCCTCATGAAGGGAACGGAGGTCCCACGTGTAGGAAGCCTCTCCATATTCAATGGTCAGCGTCTCGCCGCCAACCGAACCGATTTCTTTCAAGGGAACCCCCAGAATCTCGGCCTGTCCCAGCACCTTTGGCAAAAAGGCCCGCTCCACCGTCACGATGATCCGCCCCTGGGATTCCCCAAAGAGCATCGCCCCCGCATCCACCCCCGCCACCGGATCCAAAGCAACCTGTGCGCCTCTGAACCGAGGCGTCTGCCGGGCGTGATCCTCCGAAAAACAGGCTTCGCTCAGAGCGACTGCCAGCCCCCCCTCGCTGCAATCATGCGCCGACTTCACCACGCCTGAACCGATCCATCCCCGCAACGCATCGGCAATCTGCTTTTCCTCCTCAAGGCAGACCCGCGGGGGACGGCCGGACTTCAGACCTTCGATCACTTGAAGGTAGGCCGAACCTCCCAAACCCAGGAGGGGATCCTTCTGATCCACCGGGTTTCCGAGAAGCAGGATGACATCCCCTTCCTCTTTGAACCACTGGCTGGTGATGGCATCCTCGTCTTCGATTTGCCCCACCAATCCAATCACCGGCGTGGGGTCGATGGCCCCGCCCGGATTCTGATTATAGAGACTGACGTTGCCCCCGGTGACAGGCGCCTGGAAAAAAGCGCACGCTTCCGCCACCCCTCGAACCGATTCCTTCAACTGCCAAAAGAGCTCGGGATCGTGCGGATTCCCATAGTTGAGGTTGTCGGTCGCGCCGAGGGGAATGGCCCCGGAACAGGCCAGATTCCTGGCGGCCTCGGCCACCGCAAGTTTGCCTCCCTCATAGGGATCCAGATAGACATAAACCGCGTTGCAATCCAAGCTGATCGCCAGATACTTCTCCGGGAAGGATCCGTCGTAAGCCTCCCCCTCAACCAGACCCGGAAGGGAATCCTCCTTCACTCGAAGCACCGCGGCATCGGATCCCGGAAACAAGGCGGTTCCATTGCGCACGGTATAGTCGTATTGGCGATAGACCCAATTCTTCGAGGCGATCGTCGGCCAAGCCAGCAGGCGCGGCAATACCTCGCCTGGATCAGCGGCAAGCGAAAGCGAGTCCAGGGTCAACGATTCGGTTTCATCAAGGTAAGCAGGACGACGGCTCTCCCTCTGGTAGATCGGCGCCTCATCGGCCAATTCCCGAGCCGGAAGATCGACCACGACCCGGCCCTCATGCCGGACGACCATCCGCCCCGAGTCCGTAACAAAACCGACCTCGGCCCAAGGAAGATCCCACTTGTCAAAGATTCGTTTCACCTCGTCCTCCCTCCCTCGATGGACAATGATGAGCATTCGCTCCTGGGATTCGCTCAACATGATTTCATAGGGTGACATCCCGGGACTTCGTTGGGGCACCCGGTTGAGCTCGATTTCGATCCCAGTCCCGCCGCGAGCCGCCGTTTCACAGGTTGAGCAGGTCAGTCCTGCGGCCCCCATGTCCTGGATCCCCGCGACGGCTCCGGTCGCCAAGAGTTCAAGGCAGGCCTCCAACAAGAGCTTCTCCATAAAGGGATCCCCCACCTGGACGGCACCCCGCTGCTGCTCGGCCGATTCCTCGGTCAGGTCCTGTGAGGCGAATGCTGCCCCCGCCAACCCGTCTCGACCGGTCGCGGGGCCGACGTAAAAGACCGGATTCCCCACACCCTTGGCGGCGCCTCGGGCGATCTGCTCATGCCTCAAGACGCCCAGGGCGAAGGCATTCACCAAGGGATTTCCCTCGTAGGAAGGATCAAAGGCTACCTCCCCCGCAACCGTCGGCACTCCAAAACAGTTCCCATAGTGCCCAATCCCCGCGACAACCCCCTTGAACAAGCGGCGCACCTCAGCCGACTCGAGTGATCCAAATCGCAGGGAGTTGGCGGCACAAATCGGTCTCGCCCCCATGGTGAAGATATCCCGCAGGATTCCTCCCACCCCCGTCGTCGCTCCCTGAAAGGGCTCCACCGCACTGGGGTGATTGTGGGATTCAATCTTGAACGCAATCGCGAGCCCATCCCCGATGTCCAGGATCCCCGCGTTCTCCTCGCCCGCCCCGACGAGCACACCCGGGCCTTGCGTCGGAAACTGCTTGAGAAGAGGCCGGGTGTTCTTGTAGGAGCAATGCTCGCTCCACATCACCGAAAACACCCCTAATTCGGTGTAGTTGGGAGACCGGCCGAGGAGCTTCTGGATACGCTGATACTCGTCATCGGTCAGCCCATGACTCTCGACAAGCTCAGGAGTGATTTCTGGCTCAACCATGGAGAAAGAAAAAGCGCAATACGTTGTGAATGCCCGCCATCAACGAATCCCTCAGTGTTGCCCTCGCTCTGAAAGGGTTTGAATCATGCTTTCGAGGACCGAGGCGCCTTCAGCGCTCCCGATCACCGGTTCACAGGCCCGCTCCGGATGGGGCATCAATCCCGCGACATTCCCCTTCTCGTTGCAAACCCCGGCAATATTCTGGACCGAGCCGTTGGGATTGGCATCCTCGCTCGGGGTTCCCTCCTGGTCGCAATACTGCCACAGGATCCGCCTCGACTCCGTTAACCGGGAAAGCGTCTCTTGGTCCGCAAAATAGCAGCCTTCGCCGTGGGCAATCGGCACCCGGATCACCCCCGAATCGGGAGCAACCCTGGTAAAAGGGGTCTCGGGATTGGCAATCTTCAGGAAAACGTGTTCGCATCGAAAGTGGAGCTCACGATTTCGAATGAGTGCCCCGGGGAGGAGTCCCGCCTCACAGAGGATTTGAAACCCGTTGCAGATCCCGAGGACCAAGCCCCCCTCGTTGGCAAAGCGCACGAGGGCCTGCATGATCGGGCTGAAACGGGCAATCGCTCCGGCGCGCAGGTAGTCGCCATACGAGAAGCCCCCTGGAACAAGAACGGCGTCCGTGCTACCGATTTCCGATTCCTTGTGCCACAAATATCGAGCCTCATGCCCCAGCACCCGGACAGCATGAAGGCAATCCTGATCGCTGTTCGCCCCGGGAAACTGTAATACCGAGAATCTCATGCTACCATCACCGGAAGGACGGAAACACGGCACCACCAACCAGGCTGATGACCCTATTCAAATTCAACGTGGTAATCTTCGATGACCGGATTGCTCAGGAAACGATGGCAGGCCTCGTCGAGGGTCCGTCGGAATTCAGGCGAGTCCGACGCGACATCCAACTCGAGGTATTTGCCCACTCGAACATCGCCAACCCCATCATATCCAAGATGTTCCAGCGCATTGAGCACGGCCTTCCCTTGAGGATCCAGAACCGCCTTTTTGGGCGTAATCGTAATCTTCGCCTTCATCGAAATGGTAACGAGTGTCGAGCCACGCCACTGTGTTCGAAATTGGACTCGCCAACTAGCATTTTTTTTCAACTTCTTGACCCAATCTCGCGAAAAGCTTGTTGGCCGCCCGCGAACCCACGACTCTGGGTTGAATCCCGCCCAGGAACCCAACCCCTCACCAATCAAGAATCCAAGAATGAGAATTGGCCCGAAACTAGCTTTGAAAAGCCACCTTCCTGAGTGGGAAGGGAACGGGTCTTGGCGCGTGAATGAAACCGTGTGTGTGCCAAGGCCCGTTTTGACTTTCCCGCCCCGTCATGCCTCCGACCTTGCCGAAAGGGGCTTCCGCTTCTAGTCTCTCCCTAAAGGCCGTCATGACGACAAATCAATCCCATCCGTTCCTCGACCCAGCCCGCCCCGCAACCGATTCCCGGGCCCCTTCCTCCACCATGGAGCGGCGCAATTTCTTGAACACCCTCGCCCTGGGGGGCGCGACCCTTGCCTCCGGTTGCGTTTCCATCCCCCCCACCCCCTCTCCTCGAGTCAAATTGGGGATTTCGACCTACTCCTACTGGCATTTCAGAACGGAGAAGTACCCGATCGAACGGATCATCGATCACGCGGCCGAACTGGGGGTGGAGGGAGTCGATATTCTCCATCGCCAAATGGCAAACGAAACCCCGGAATACGTTCAACGGCTCAAGCGCCACGCCTTTATCAACGGCGTCGATCTCATCGCCCTGTCCATTCACCAGGATTTCGTCGATCCCTCGGCCGAGATTCGCCAAAAGAATATCGAGCACACCATTGGTTGTATCCGACTGGCTCATGAGCTTGGTATCCCCTGCATTCGTCTCAACTCGGGGCGCTGGAATACGATCCGCTCGTTCGACGATCTGATGGCAGCCCGGGGCGAGGAACCCGTCCTCCCGGGGCATTCGGAAGCCGATGGATTCCAGTGGTGCATCGATAGCATTGAACGCTGCCTTCCCGACGCCGAACGCTATGGCGTCGCCCTGGCTCTGGAAAATCACTGGGGACTCACCCGCACCCCGGAGGGACTCTTGAGAATCGTCAACGCGATCGATTCGGATTGGCTTGGCGTCCTGATGGACACGGGCAATTTTCTGGAGGACCCCTACCCCAAGTTGGAAGCCATCGCCCCGCAAACCATCTTTGTCCAAGCCAAGACCTACTACGGCGAGGGCGAATGGTACACCCTGGACCTGGACTACCGAAGAGTCGCCGAGATCCTCCGGCGGGTGAACTACAACGGCTATGTCTCCCTCGAAATGGAAGGAAAAGATCCAGCGGCGACTGCCGTCCCCAGGAGCATCGCCATGCTCAGGGAAGCCTTCCGCCAGGGGTAGGCGGCTGTCGGCGGTTCCCCCTGCGCCTCAGACCTGTGTCGACCCAAACCAACCCGTCCGGTCAGGGCAGGCTCGCCGATTCGATTGACACGCTTCCTCGGATCGGAACCCAGCGAGCGGCTCAGTTGCGCCGACTCAAGATTGACACCGTGGAGGACCTTCTCCTCCACAAACCCCGCCGCTACGAGGACCGGAATCACTTCAGCGCAATCGCCGAGGCACGAGATCAAATCCCCTCCGTGTTCCGGGTCACACTGCAGACCATTCGAAAGGGGAGAGGGCGAAGCCGCCACCGTGGATTCGTCGAGGCGCGGGTCACCGACGGGTCCGGGGAGATGACGCTCCGATGGTGGAACCAACCCTACATGGCCCGTCTCCTCAACATCGGGACGGAGTATCTGGTTTACGGAAGCCCCTCCCTCTCGGGGGAAACCCGCCTTGATCACCCCGAGTTGGAACCGATCGACGACCCGGAGAACGAGGAAATCCACCTCCATCGCTGGGTTCCCATTTATCGCCTGACCAAAGGACTGAGTCAGAGATGGTTAAGGCAGCTCATCTGGAATTCCTTGAAAGCGCTCGAAGGCGAACTCACCGATCGCTTCCGCGACATTCATGGGCCAGGAGGTCTGAACCGGGAAGCGGCCATTCGACAACTCCACTTCCCGACGGATCGATCCTGCGCGGAGGCGGCCTCCCGGTTTCTCGCCCGGGATGAGCTGACCCAATTCCAACTCAGCCTTCAGGAAAGAAGGCTCCGATTCATCCAACAGGCCCAAGCGCCCGCCTGTCATAACAGCAACCGACTCGTTTCGCCGTTCCTGAAGGCACTTCCCTTTCACCTGACGAAAAGCCAAGAGGCCGTGCTCCGGGAAATCCGCGAGGCAATGAACCAATCCTTCCCCATGCGCCGACTGCTCCAAGGCGACGTGGGCTGCGGCAAAACGGTCGTCGCCACACTGAGTGCGCTCATGATGCTCGAGAGTCAATCGGATGTGGCTCTTTTGGTCCCGACCGAACTGCTGGCTCAACAACATTTTCAAACCATCGGTTCATGGTTTCAGGGGCTGGAGGTGGGCTTGGAACTCCTCACCGCCAACGAAAACGAGCGACTCAACGAATCACGGCCCCGATTGACCGTCGGCACCCACGCCCTCCTGGAGGCGGGGTATGCTCCCGAGCACCTCGGGTTGGTCATCATCGACGAGCAACATCGCTTCGGAGTCACCCAGCGAAACCGGCTCCTCCGAAAAGGCAGCCACCCCCACCTCCTGACCATGACGGCCACCCCCATTCCACGATCGCTCGGCCTCACCGTCTACGGCGACCTCGATCATTCCATTCTCCGAGAATCCCCCGGTGGCCGCGGACGAATCAGCACCCACGTCCGGTCGGCGCCTCAACGAGAATTGATCTGGAAATTCATTCGGGACAAGCTTGCAGAGGGACGCCAGGCCTACGTCATTTATCCTCGAATCGAGTCCGACGAGGCGGGCACCGTGACCTCCATTGCCGGGGAAGCCGAAGCAGTCGCGCGAGCATTGGCTCCCGCTCGAATCGGGTGTGTCCACGGACGACTCGACCGCGCGGAATCGGCACGGATCATGGAGGCATTTCGAACCCATCACCTTCAGGTGCTGGTGGCCACATCCATGATCGAGGTCGGCGTCGACGTGGCCAACGCCACGGTCATGCTCATCGAGAATGCCGAACGTTTCGGTCTGGCGCAGCTTCATCAAATGCGGGGGCGCATCGGCCGTGGAAGCCACGACGCCCACTGCATCCTGATCCATGGCTCCGATTCGGAATCAGCCAGGGAACGCCTCGAGGTTCTTCAGTCAAGCCTGGATGGTTTCGTGATCGCGGATTACGACCTCGAGTCCCGCGGCCCCGGTGAATTCCTCGGTCGACAACAGAGCGGGCTGCCTCGCTTTCGCTTCGCCGACCTCACCCGGGACCGTCATCTTGTCAGCGAGGTGCGGGATCGGGTTCGAGACCATCTGGGGTTGACCTCCAGCGGCGCCCCCCCTGTGGCCTGAGCGACGCTCGCCAACCCGCCCTCGGCTCATCGACTCGACCTCTCGCAACAGGACGGGAGGAGGGCCCCGTCAAATCCTGAAGCGATGAAACAGCAACGGAATCCCCAACGACACCAGGAGGCCGATCGTGAATCCGTAGGCATAGTCCAGCGCCAAGGCGGCGAAAAAAGGCAACGACACCGCCAACTCTCCCTTGAGAAAGCGGCGGGTGGCGTAGACGTAGGGCCCCAGCAACCCTCCGCCGAGAAGAAGCCGCCAGCCCCGTTGCCGCCATGAAACGGCATCCCGATACTTCTGCCATCGCTCCAGGCAGAGGTAGCCCACCATGAATCCATTGAGCCCAGCCGCACTCATGATCGGGGAATGCAGACTGAGCGGATGGATGGGCCCATCCTGGGGCCGTTTCTCAAGCGCCATGGCGATCCATTCGGGCGGAATTTGGTAGGAGGACAGTCCCCAACGAATGCCCATCACCAACAAACAAGCTCCCCAACAGGCCACAAAAACAGCACCCAATTGTTTCGGAAAAGACAGCTGCTCGAACCAAGGCCGGCAACGCGCCTCCAACGTGGGGCCCAGCCCAATCACCAGTAAGCCGAGCGCCAATCCCACCCCCACTTGTGCCGCCGAATGAACCCCCAGGTACACCCGCGAAACCCCGACTCCCAGAATAATGAGAACCGCGAGGATGAAAACACTCCGAAGCGCAAATTGACGGGCCAGTTCCCCCCAGACGGCGGCCGACACCCAGGCATGACCGGAGGGCATTCCGAAGCCCGAAGCCCGGGTCAATCCCCTGATATCCTCGTGAATCCAATACGGCCGGGGCGCATGGCACACGAGCTTCAGGGCGCTTGTGAAATACATGGTGACGAAGTTCACCACCCATACCCGGGCCATCCGCCGACCGCTCCAACACCAAAAAAGGCCCGCCAGAAACACATTGAACTCCGTCGAAGGCCCCAGATCACTGACCAGTTGCATGGGCCCGGAGAGAAACGGAGCCCGCTCCTGCCATCCAATGACGATTTCGGTTTCCATTAACCGCTTTCCCCAGTTATCCCCGGTTCTTTCCCTCTCAACAATGCTTTTCTCGCAACCCCTCGCGGACCGCGTTGCTCCGTTTCCAGCCGCGTGTGCTCGAAAAGACACCGTGACAAGCTTGAGTTGGGTTGATAAGAGCTGAGAGGCTGGGGTCGTTCGAGTCGGATTGACGCCCCGGCGGAGCGCCGCTACACTCTGTCACCAAGCCATGAAAGACAATCATTCTCTCGGGATCCTGCGCCCTCTTCAGAGACGGGGGGCAGGGCTAGGATTTACGCTCATCGAATTGCTGGTGGTCATCGCGATCATCGCGATCCTGGCAGGCATGCTCCTCCCCGCCCTCTCGAAAGCCAAAGCGAAGGCCCACGAAACCGCCTGCATGAACAACCTCAAGCAAATCGGATTGGCCTTTGCCATGTATTTGGATGACAACGAGGAGGTCTTTCCCGGAGTCGCCTCCCGCGGTGCCTACAACCCCATGCGCGAGGACTGGATCTTTTGGAATCGAAATCGATCGGGCGGTAGCTCACTGACCCGGGAAACGATCGAGAATCCCCAGAACAGCGCGATTGGTCCCTATATCGGGAACTTCACGACCAATCTGTTTCGCTGCGGATCGGATAAGGATTGGGACAATCGGATCCGAGGAAACGGCAATCCCTACGTCTATAGCTATTCCATGGTCAGCTTCCTTTCCAATGGCAGGAACCATGGCCCGGGCTCCATCTTTCCCCTCGTGCCCGGCTCGGCGGGTGCGCTCCCGTTCAAACTCTCGGCCGTCAAGATGCCTTCCCAGAAGATGGTCATCGTCGATGAGAACGGCGACCCCAAGAACGGCGTTCCCGTGATTGATGACGGTCGCTTCGTTCCCCCGGGGAACGTGCTCGGAGCCCGCCACCGGATTCCCCGCGGCAACAAGACCAGCAACGCCGACTACTACAATCGGGGCCGGGGAAATGTGCTGTTTCTCGATTGGCATGTCGAATCGTTCTCACCCGACCAGGCTCGGCAGCCGATGCATTTCGACACGCAGTGGACGGAGGACCGTCGACGCTGATCGCGCATTAGACTTCAGT